>ENA-UPSB01002181-UPSB01002181.1-bioreactor-metagenome-genome-assembly--contig:-NODE-2181-length-19572-cov-87.615566_pt1 | contig 19572 bp, 18 predicted proteins | sample MGYA00238182_ERZ773286 | MGnify/ENA primary metagenome ERZ773286 (study PRJEB29026, sample SAMN07631240) | bioreactor metagenome | isolation source: Switchgrass digestor | place: USA: Dartmouth... | reverse complement strand
ACGGTACGTACGGTGCTGTGAGAGGACGGCGGTTAGTCACCGCCTCCTACTCGATACTAGTTCTTATGTTAAATAATTGACAGACCGCTAAAATAGCCTGTTATTAGTTATCATAAGGCTTAATGGTCTGAATGGTACCATCAGGATTATACTTAAGCTCGGTATACTTAATGCAGCGTTTATGGTTTACGCCACCTGACAAGGAGCTGTCATGATAGAAGAGGTACCATTTATCCTTGAATTGAACGATAGAATGATGGGTAGTCCAACCTATAACAGGCTCAAGTATACGGCCTTTATAGGTGAAAGGACCCTTCGGGTTTGTACCTACGGCATATACCAGATAATGAGTGGTGCCTGTTGAATATGACAAATAATAAAGACCATTATACTTGTGCATCCAGGGACCTTCAAAATATCTTCGGTCCTCATCCCCTGCTGTGATTGGATTACCGTTTTCATCAAGGATCTGGACTTCCTGTGGTGCTTCCTTAAAGGTAAGCATGTCGTCGCTCAACTCGGCAACTCTGGGGCCTAATGCCGGCTCATTGACTGCCGGCTCTTTACCTTCAGGATTAAATTCGCCTGTCTTCCATTTCTCCAGCTGACCTCCCCAGAGACCACCGAAATACATATAGCTTCTTCCGTCATCATCAACAAAAACAGCAGGGTCTATGCTGAAGCTGCCGGGAATATAGTTGGGTTCAGGTGTAAAGGGACCAGCAGGGTTTTTGCTGGTGGCAACACCGATACGGAAAATACCCTCCTTATCTCTGGCAGGAAAATACAGATAATAGGTGCCGTTCTTATAAGCAGCGTCAGGTGCCCACATCTGCTTGCTTACCCATGGAACATTCTTCATATGAAGAACTTCTCCGTGATCAATGCAAGGGGCATCCACGTCATCCATTGAGAAGACATGATAATCCTCCATCTGGTACTGGTCACCGTTATCATTGTCAGGACCATCATGCTCCAAATCATGTGAGGGATAAATGTACAATTTGCCCTCGAATACGTGTGCAGAAGGATCTGCTGTGTAAATGTGTGTTACTAATGGTTCATTTGGCCTAGATTTTTTCTCCATAGCAATCTCTCTCCCTATTATTGTACAGTATCTTAAGTATATCAAAAAATTATATTAATTTCTATGCAAATCTTGCTTAGATACTTTTTATTTAATAGCATTTAGGAATAAAATGTTAATTTATCAATCAATTTCTTCATTATTTGAAATCTTCAGAATGCTAAATTTCATCCTTAAGCTAATGGCATCATGACTAAAAAGTATACCTGATAGTCAGCTAAAATAACAAGCATATAATAAATAAATCTATAAAGCTGAAGAAAGTTTAATATAGTATAGTAAGCAAAAATATTTTATTAATCCTTAATATCTGAATTCCACAATAACAGAGGCTTCTATCTGTTCTCTGCCAGGCTCTACAGGAGTGACAAAGGCTCCGCCTTCCCTCGCAATAAAGGGCCTGGGAGGAAGGCTTAAGCTGCTGCTCTCGGTGACCTTAACGGGAATAGGCTCTTTTTCGATGCCAAGGCTGTCGGCAATGGCAAATGCCTTTTGATAAGCGTTATCCAGCGCCAGCCTGAGGGCTTCAAGGTAATACGCCTCCGAGTCTGACAGCTCAAATTCAATAAGCTCAACAACATTTGCTCCGTTTGCTACTGCAGTATCAATAATCATACCGACCTGATCTATATTATCGCTTCGCAGCTCGAAAATATTTCGCACCGTATAGCCTCTGTCTATCTGTCTGCCGTTTTCATAATCAAAGAGCTTATTTATCTGATACTGGAAGGTTCTTATATCGATAATATCAAATGTCTCCAGCGCCTGCAATACCATCTGGCTGATTTCGGCATTTCTGCCTTGAAGCTCTGCCAGGTTTTCGCCGTCAGTCTGAACCCCCAGTCGAATAACAGCTATATCCGGGACAGCGCTTACCCGGCCGTCGCCATTTACGATTATTGTATTGCCGGGATTTGAGTCAACCAAAATATTGCTTCCGGAACCGGAAGACTTTACAGCTGATACTTGCATCAGAAAATTGCTCCTTAAGCAAATTTATAACAGTATATGAAAAAAGAGCATAAATGTGCAAAAAACATTCCTAACTCCTCAAGGATGGTTAGAAATATTCTTGAGGTTTAAAGTAAAAGGGTCTTATGTTATGCTATTATTGGACAGTAATGCTGAGAATAAGGTTAGATTCTGTTTTTGGACTTGTGCACAGGCCTGGGTGCAGACTGACATGATAAGAAAAGGTATATGAGCTTGGCTTAAGCTAAGGGGAGGAGTTTTTATGGCGGAAGTAGCTTTGGAGGGAGTAAAGAAATATCTTGACAGTACTCTGGTACTTAAAAATGTAAGCTTTTTGATAAATAACGGCGAGAAGGCAGGAATTATAGGACCAAATGGCAGCGGAAAAAGCACAGTTCTTAAATTAATTGCAGGCATTTTAAAGCTTAATCACTGTGCAGGCTATCCATATGCTCCTGTTCCTCCGGGATATGATGAGGGCTGGGTTAAGATATCAAAGGATACCAGCTGCGCTTATCTTGATCAGATACCTCAGTATCCGGAAGGAATGAGGGTAATAGATGTACTGAAGCTGAGCTTCGTCGAGCTGTATAGCATAGAAAATGAGATGCGTCTGCTTGAAAACAGTATGCAGTCCCAGGAAGGGGCTGAGCTTGAGAGAACTCTGAAAAAATACAAATGCTTTCGTTGTATGAGATAAAGGGTGGCTATGAAATCGAGGAAAAGCTTAACAGAATATGCAAGGGACTTTCCTTTGATGATTCATTTTTAAACAAGGATTTTAATATGCTGAGCGGTGGTGAAAAGACCACAGTTATGCTTGGGAAGCTGCTTATAGATGCTCCGGATGTGCTGCTGCTGGATGAGCCAACAAACCATCTTGATATGGAGGCTGTGGAGTGGCTGGAGGAATATATAAGGAGCTATAAAGGGACAGTGATTATTGTATCCCATGATCGTTATTTTCTGGATAATACTGTAACCAAAATAATCGAGATAGAGAATAAGGTAAGCAAGACCTATTACGGCAATTACAGCTCTTATATCCGGCAGAAGGAGGAGCGCGAGCAGCAGCTTAATGCCTATAAGGAGCAGACAAAAAGGATTAATGAAATGGAACGCTCCATCAGGGAATTAAGGGAATGGGCGATGCGGGCCGACAATAATAAATTCTTCAGAAGGGCCGCCAGTATGCAAAACAAGCTGGAAAAGATGGAGAAAATTGAAAAGCCTGTATTAAAGAAGAATATGAGGCTTAATATTACATCAGGCGAGCGATCGGGTAGAATAGTCGTACAGGCAACCAATCTGTCAAAAGGCTTTGGCGACAGGATAATCTTTAAAAAGGCCGAAATGCTTATACAGTATGGAGAAAAGGTGGCTTTAATAGGCCCTAACGGTAGCGGTAAAAGTACCTTTGTAAAGATGCTTCTGGGCCAGCTGCCGGTTGATTTTGGAGTGGTGAGCCTTGGTGCAGGCATTAATATGGCCTATCTGCCACAGAATTTGACCTTTGAGGATGAAGAAATGACTATACTTGATTATTTTCGGGAGGACATTTCTATCCTTGAAGGTAAGGCAAGGGAGTACCTGGCAAAATTCATGTTTTATGGGCCAAATGTATTCAAGAAAATAAAGCATTTGTCTGGAGGAGAAAGGGTTCGGCTAAGGCTGGCCAAGCTTCTGTACTCTGATATTAACCTGTTGATAATGGACGAACCTACCAACCATCTGGACATGAACTCCATAGAAAGCATCGAGGAGGCATTGGCTGCTTTTAAGGGTACAGTCCTGCTTATATCCCATGACAGATACTTTATTAATAAAATTTGCAGCAGAGTAATAGCTATAGAGGATTAAGCCTTCACAAGCTATCTTGGCAATTACGATTATTACAAAGCAGAGAAGGAAAAGAAAAAAAAGCAGTTACTCAGCTGGCTGGCAGCAGAAGTCAGTCGCAGACTCAAAAAGGGCAGAATGAAGCCGGGAATAAACATGAAGCAGCAACAAACGGCAGCGATAAGCTTACGGTCAAGCCTGCTTCTGACAATTTTCAGGATACAGCAAAAAAGCAGAAGGATAAGGAAGCAAAAAAGAGCAATGAGCATCAAAGGGCTAAATACGAAGCCCAAATTCATGCCCTTGAGAATGAAATTAAAAATATTGATGAAAATATGGAAATATATGCCAGTGACTATGTTAAGCTAAATCAATTGTATCAGCAAAAGGAGGAGCTAAGCCGCAGGCTGGAAGCCATAATGGAGGAAAGGATTAGTCTGAGCTGAGGCTGGCTCCCTTGATATTGCTTATAGTGGTACATATAGTGAGAGGGATAAGGTTCTGGAATAATCAAATCCGGATATTATACACCTTTGAACGAATTTTTGAATACAGCCGATGGGGAGAAGCTTAAGGATTTATATGATCCTAAAATATGGTCATCAGTAAGGGTTGATAATTCTATAAGCTTAATACCAATTGGGGTTTTAAAAAACGCCGGCATCACCTTTGCATTTAATAAAGCCTATGTATCGGAAAAGGATTTGGAGGGCTTTGAGGGGGATATTTCACAATTAGAGGACATTATGAAGAAGCTGCCCTTTAAGGAGGGCTTCTCGCACATGGTTTATGATTTTGATGGTATTGATGATGATTAATCCATACATACAAAAGGACATTCTAAAAGGGTGTCCTTTTTGTAATTATTATTTATCAGAGCAAATGGAGCAAAAGTATTCATATATGGATTTTGCTATTACATATGATTAAATAAATGTTTAATTAAAAAGAAAATCATATGAGGAGTTGTATTAGAGGTAAATTCAGAGCTGCCGAGGGAATAATAATTATTCTATTTTCAATAATATTGCTATATCTGCTTATTTCACTATATTTTATAAACCATTTCTTCCTTGGTACGACTATAAACGGAGTAAAATTATCTTTTAAGTCATTCAGGGCGGCCGAGCGCCTGCTTACGAAGCATTTTCAGGAATATAAATTAACCATGACAGGAAGAAACGGTGTGACAGAGATTATCACAGGCAGACAAATAGGATTACTGCTAAATAAAAATGAAGATATCGGAGAAATTTTCAGGCTGCAGAACCAGCTTTTGTGGCCGGTGATGCTGTTTAAAAGGTCTGACTATAATATCAAGGATTTGTTATTATTTGATGAGGCTTTATTAAGAGAAAGGATCGACCACCTGGATTGTCTGAATAAAGCTGTTATTGAGCCGAGGGATGTAAGCTTTGTCTATAAAAACGGTGCTTACATAATGCAGAAGGAAATCGCCGGCAATAAGCTGAATAAGGAAAGGGTTAACGAATTGATTAATAAATCAATTCAGGCCGGAATTGCTGAACTTGATTTGGAAAAGGAGGACTGCTATTATAAGCCAAGATTTACACATAAGGACAAGAAGGCGCTGGATTGCCTTAATACCCTCAATAAGTATGCCTCCGCATGGATAAAATACAAATTTGAAAACAGATATGAATTGGTGGATGGAAATGTAATCAGCAGATGGCTAATTGTTGATGACAGGCTTGATGTAAGCATTAACAGGAAGGCTGTCAGGGATTATATAAAATGGCTGGTCAATAAATATGATACAGTAGGAATAAGCCGGAGCTTCAAAAGCAGCACGGGAAGGACATTAGAGGTGACAGGTGGCTTATACGGCTGGAAAATCGACCAGGAGGCGGAAATAAAGGCTCTCATTAAGAATATAGAGCAGGCCGACAAAATTATAAAGGAGCCTGTCTATGAGCAAAAGGCCGTTAGTCGGGGAGAGGATGATATAGGCAACTCCTATATCGAGATCAATATAACAAGGCAGTATTTGTGGTTTTACAAGGATGGCAGGTGTATCGCCCAGGGGGCTGTGGTAACAGGCAATCCGAATAAGGGTAATGCTACCGTCACAGGTACATATTTTATAGTATATAAAGAAAGGGATTCGGTACTGACCGGCCCAGGATATGAGGCAAAGGTAAGCTACTGGATGCCCTTTTTTGGCAACATGGGCCTGCATGATGCCAGATGGAGGTCTGCCTTTGGCGGAGAGATATATAAAAGAAACGGCACACATGGCTGCGTTAATGCCCCTGTCGGCCTTGCTAAAAAGATTTTTGAAAATATTGAAGAAGGAATTCCTGTTATTATCTATGAGGAAAAAAAAGAACAGGAGTAAGAGCCCCGCTCCATTAGTTTTCAGGTTAAGAAGAGCACAGCCGGAGTGCATAAATATAGTTGATTAGATTGGAATCTTGTGCCATAATATAATTGGCTGAATGCCACGGGGACGACACCCATAACAAAAAACAGAGAAGTAAATATTATGTTGCAAGGGGGGAGATACCCATAACAAAAAACGTAATTGTAACAGATAAAAATGGTAACGTAATCGGAGCAACCTACCCGAAGAGGGCTAAGGGTCTTCTGAAAAAAGGGCGGGCAGAGTTGGTTTCCGATGGTATCATTTGTCTGAACTGCTCAGACCGCTCATATGGCTGTACAACCTGCTAAAGCGCCTGAGGAATACGCGGATTTGGAGGATGTTGTTGATGAGTTTGAGGAGTTGAGACCTCAAAGGCATAATATAGTTTTCGAAGATGGATGGCCTGCAACCGGCTGGTATTCAACCAGGGAGCTTAGAAGGCAAAGAGAAGCAGGGCTTAAGAAAAGCTCCGGCAGAATTTTATACGAGAGCAATAAAGGCGCAGGTAGCCAGATTATAAATGATATAATAAACGAAATAAAGGAACGGCTGAAAGAAGAGCTTGATTTCGATGATATTGTAGAAGCCGTAAAGGATGAAATCGATATCGATGATATCGTGGACTCTGTCAAAGATAAAATTGATGTTGATGATATTGTAGATTCCATCAAGGATGAAATCAACATGCTGGAGATAATGGAATCAATCAAGAATGAAATCAATATCGAAGAAATCAAGAACGAAATTAAGGACTCCATTCGCAAGGCATTATAAATACTTTTGCACTTTAATAATACATCTCTATATAAATATAAGGACATCCCAATAGGGTGTCCTTTTTGATGCATTATTGCCCTTTATAACATAAATCTTTGTTTTTACACTTGACATAGCCTGTAAAGATGCTAAAATAAAGGTTAAATTTACATTTTTATTTTATTTTAAATATTGACATTATGGCTGTGAAGAGGAGTAGTATAGGCAAACTGTCTTTCAGAGAGCCGCTGGTGGGTGCAAAGCGGCAGATAAGAGCCTAGAACTCGCCTTGGAGCCCTCTGCTGAACCTTAGTAGGCAGAGCGGGTAATCCCGTTACAGATGTAATGAGGACATTGCGTTATTCTGTTGTTACAGCGCAGTGGACTAGAGTGGTACCGCGGAAGGATTCTATGCAAATAGAGCCTCTTCGTCTCTAGATTTTTAGAGATGAAGGGGTTTTTTTAACGTATAGAGATCTCTACAAATTTCTAAATGCTAAACGTACTGTTATACACAATTTTCCATCAAAACGACAATTATAGGAATGGAGGTTTATGTTTACTATGTGTGAACATTATTCACCAAAGGAAATTGAGAAGAAGTGGCAAAAGATTTGGGATGAGGAAAAGGCCTTTGCCGCGGGGCGCGACAAGTCAAAACCCAAGTTTTATGCGCTTGTGGAATTCCCTTATCCGTCAGGACAGGGCCTGCATGTGGGCCATCCCAGACCTTATACAGCTCTTGATGTAATAGCCAGAAAAAGAAGGATGGAAGGGTACAATGTACTGTATCCGATGGGATGGGATGCATTCGGACTTCCAACTGAAAACTATGCCATAAAGAATAAAATTCATCCGACTATTGTAACCAAAAATAATATTGAACGCTTCAAGCAGCAGCTGAAATCCCTGGGCTATTCCTTTGACTGGGACAGGGAAATTGCCACCACAGATCCGAATTATTATAAATGGACTCAGTGGATATTCCTGCAGTTCTTCAAAAAAGGCCTAGCATATAAGGCGGAGATGCCCATAAACTGGTGTACATCCTGCAAGGTGGGCCTGGCAAATGAAGAGGTTGTAGGCGGTGTCTGCGAGCGCTGCGGCTCGGAGGTAGTACGCAAGGTAAAGAGTCAGTGGATGCTTAAGATTACAGCATATGCAGACAGACTGATTGATGATCTTGAGCTGGTTAATTATATAGAAAAGGTTAAGGTATCACAGATTAACTGGATAGGCCGTTCGGTTGGCGCCGAGGTTGAGTTTGCAATAGCAGGAAAAGAGGATAGCCTGCGCATCTTTACCACCAGACCGGATACAATGTTCGGCGCTACCTATATGGTTATATCGCCTGAGCATCCTCTTATTGACAAGTATAAGGATGAGATTAAAAATTATGATGAGCTTATAGCATATCGTGAGCAGGCTGCCAAAAAATCCGATTTTGAAAGGGCTGAGCTTGCAAAGGATAAGACAGGTGTTCAGATTGACGGCCTGACTGCCATAAATCCTGCTACAGGTAAAGAGATACCTATCTGGATATCTGATTATGTATTGATGAGCTATGGCACCGGAGCTATTATGGCGGTTCCGGCTCATGATGAGCGTGACTGGGAGTTCGCTAAAAAGTTCAACCTTCCTATAGTGGAGGTAGTTGCCGGCGGCAATGTAGATGAGGCTGCGTATACCGCCACCGACTCAGGCAAGCTTGTCAACTCCGGCTTCCTGAACGGCCTTGAGGTTGAACAGGCTAAGGAAAAAATGGTTGAGTGGCTGGAGCAGAAGGGCATCGGTCGCAAGAAGGTTAATTATAAATTAAGGGACTGGGTATTCTCCCGTCAAAGATACTGGGGTGAGCCTATTCCGATTGTTCACTGTGAAAAATGTGGTTACGTTCCGATTCCTGAGGAAGAGCTGCCGCTTATGCTGCCGGATGTTGAAAGCTATGAGCCTACCGAAACTGGTGAATCGCCGCTTGCAAAGATAAGCGACTGGGTTGAAACTACTTGCCCGAAATGCGGAGGCAAGGCGTACAGGGAGACCGACACCATGCCTAACTGGGCAGGTTCATCATGGTATTACATGAGATATATAGACCCTAATAATGACAAGGCCTTTGCAGACAAGGAGGAGCTTGATTACTGGCTGCCGGTTGACTGGTATAACGGCGGTATGGAGCATACCACACTGCATCTTTTGTATTCCCGCTTCTGGCATAAGTTCCTCTATGATCTGGGTCTGGTCAGCACGCCGGAGCCATATATGAAGAGAACCTCACATGGCATGATCCTTGGCGAGAACGGCGAGAAGATGTCCAAATCCAGAGGAAATGTAGTCAATCCGGATGACATTGTGAATGAGTATGGAGCAGATACCTTAAGAACCTATGAGATGTTCATAGGCGCATTTGATTTGCATGCGGCATGGTCCAGCGAGGGTGTAAGGGGCTGCCGTCGCTTCCTTGACAGGGTATGGAAGCTGAAGGATATGCTTACGGATGATGAAAACTACTCAAAGGCCCTTGAGATTAAGATGCATCAGACAATAAAGAAGGTCAGCTCAGATTATGAGAGCATGAAGTATAATACAGCTATAGCAGCCATGATGGGCCTGGTAAATGAGTTCTACAAGGCAGGAAGCGTTACCAGGGGAGAACTCAAGACCCTGCTGTTGCTGCTTAACCCAGTAGCACCTCATATTACAGAGGAGCTTTGGGAGTTAATCGGAGGTCAGGGCAGGATATATCAGCAAAGCTGGCCGGTATATGATGAGAGCAAGACAGTAGAGGACACTGTGGAGATCGCCATACAGATAAACGGAAAGGTTAAGGCAAGTATGGCAATTGCTTTTGATGAGAAACAGGATTCTGTTCAGGCAAAAGCCTTGGAGCTTGATTCAATTAAGGCAGCCGTTGCTTCCAAAACTATTGTCAAGGTAATATATGTACCAAACAAGATCTTAAATATCGTTGTAAAGTAAAAGTATCATTGTAAAGCATAAGTATCACTAAAAGTATCATTGTAAAGTAATAGTATTGCTGTAAGCTAATAGTATCACTGTAAAGTAAATAGCCTTTGGGCTTATGTAAAAAATCAGCTCTTCACGGGGACGCAGTTTTTCCCGGATAGGGCTGATTTTTATTCGAATATCTATAAAAATATTTATTTTACAAATGAATAATTTAGTTCTTAATTAAAGTTTCTTTTTAACAACGGATTGTAAGCTAAAGCACAGTTGCTTAAAGCCTGATAGCCTTAGACCGGCCGGATCATTAGCCAGATATATTGGGGTTTGGAATTAAGCTTCTGCTAGCTTATGGCTACATCCAGCATTTTCAGGTATTTTTTGTTGTTCCTTTTATCAAGGGGCTTATAAAGGCTGTCCCTCAGCTTACGCATATGCTCCGTCTTAAAAATCAGCAGCTTTTCTAATCTGTTTATATATTCATCCGAGAAAAACTCCCTGCTGCCTATAACTGATGTAAATATAAGCTGATAGCAGTTATCCAGGACAAAATCCTTAACTAGCTCATTATCCGGCTTGAAGGGGGTTAAGATTTCATGTATAAAATTCAGCAGCTTATTTACTGTTTTTTCATTCGCCCCCCGAGTAGTGTTGATTGTCAGCAGTGTCTGGTAGCCTAAGCTGCTGTCCTCGCCAATATCCTGCAAATCATCCGCCAGCTGAAGAAAGAAGCCAAGGCCGAGGTATACTATAATTTCATCCTCAGTTAGGGCTTTTTTAACAAGATAGCGATCTATCAGCACCGATACTCCCCCTTTGTAAAGGGATATATCCAGCCTTTCCTCTTCCGACAGGAGCGGGCTGGTGTTTTGCTGCTTTATGCTCAGCTCCTGGGCATCCAGCATCATTAGCAGCAGCTGATATATTTCATTATTGCTGCTTCTGGGGTATTCACTTTCAATGGCTGATAAAAGCCTGCAGGTCTTTTTTTCGTGCCTTGTAGCAGGCTTAACCGCTTCTCCGCTTATTTTACTGCGGATAAGCCGGTTGTAAGCCTGCTTTTCATCAGGCAAATGCAGGCTGCTGTCAATATAATTATCAGTAAAGGGATAGAGCATGCTGTAGCCGAAGGCTGCCATGCTAAAAGGGCTTTCATCCTTATGTATAAGCTTGAACATGGCATATACTATATAATTACGTATTGCCTGACCGATTTCATCAAGTGTCAGCTCCGGGCTAAAACGCCTTTCCTGGCGTAAAAATTCCATAAGCTCGTTATAAAGAGCCCTCAGGGAAGCTGGGTCAATGGCCCTGTGAATAGCTGTCAGTTCTTTGCTAAACAGCCAGTCATCAATTATAGCCAGCAAACCCTGCTTCCACTTTTTCTTCTTATGGGGCAGACGGGAAAAGCTGTCTATATGCCCGGTCAGCTTTTTAGCCAGTTCCTCAATATATTTATTATTCTGCTCCCTGACATCATCAGCTACAGGCTGCAGAAATTCGGGGAAGCAGGCGGAGGTCGAAAGCCATCTATCCTTTACCTTACTAATATATCTTTCGACAAAAACGTCCTTTTTGTGCATCTTTTACCTCTTGCCATTAATCTGCTTTTGCCCTGATTATATTTCCAAGTGTTTTCAGGCTAAGCTTCTGGCCTGTGTAGAGTACAAGACCCTTATACAGACGTGCGCTGAGCATGATTACCAGCAGTGAGAATGCCAAAAGAATTGCCAGAGACAATATGCCCTGTCCGATACCTATTACGCCTGTGATTAAATCCACAGGGACGCTAAAAGGAATTGTAAGGGGAATCAGTCTTAGTATTCTCATGGTTCCTTCATTGCCGGTCAGCGGGGTGATGTAGCAAAAGAGCCAGCTAATCACAATTGGGAATACGAATACTCCCTGGGTGTTGGCGGCCTCCTCCGGCTTGGAAACCATGCTGCCTGCCAGGCCTGCCAGTACACAATAAAACAGAAAGCCCACGCAGAAAATTATGATTGCTAAAATGACGGCGGGGAGTGTCATGGCGCTTTCACCAATATTATCCTTCAGGAAATTAATTATGGTTATAACAGAGTTTTCATACTCCGGATAAATTGCCGAAGCAACCGCATTGCCGCCATATAGTCCGACAACTGAGGCAATTATCCATATTAAAAACTGCAGGACTGCTATAGAGGTCATAGCCAGTACCTTTCCTGTGATTAATCCATACGGATGAATGGAGGTCAGTAAGGTTTCCATCAGCTTTGATGTCTTTTCTGTTGAAATGGACTTGCTTATGCTCTGGCCGTATAACATCAGCATCATATACATGATAAGTCCGAACAGCATGGGAGCTATCATCTTGATTACATCTGCCCCAATATTTTTGCTTTCGCCTATATCCTCATATGAGGGGACTACAGGCTTAAGCAATATTGAAAGCTGCTCGGCGCTGAGACCTGATTGCATTAGCTTGCCGCTTTCAAAAGCAGTCTGTATGAGGGGCAGCAGTTCGGATGCATTCTCATCGCTTATTTCCGAGTTATTCGGTACAACGGTCTCAATATCATAGCCTGCATCCCTTGCAGATATTATGACGGCGATGGAGCGGGAGCTGTGTTCTGCTGCCTGATATATGGTTTCTTCTCTTGTTTTGTCCTTAACATATATAAATTCTATATCCTTATAGCGTTCCTCCAAAAACTGAGGGTTGAGCTCCTTTAAATTCATAGCCTCCAGGCCGCTGTTGTTAAGGACAAATACTGATTTGATAATTGAGGGTTCTATATCATCGTCAGGCTTAGCCACCAATATATTAATAAGGACAAAGACAAGTATAATCAAAATTGCCACCAGGCTGGTAACCACCTTATAGCCTGCACCCTTTGTAGCTTGCCTGTAGGTAAAGCCAAAAACCGTACGCCATCCCTTAAATTTATTGTTCAATTATTTCCCCTCCTTTATTGTCGCAAACAGCTTTAGCAATTCCTTTGGCTTAACGGTATTGCCGTTGTGCAAAATCAGGTATTCAAATACATTTGAGACTAGCTTAACCAGCAGCGTTATTGTAATAATCTGTATCAGCGTTGCCAGCACAACAATCAATAGATTTGCCTTCCCTATCAAAAGGGCTCCGGGCAGAATAAATGAAGATGACAGAGGGAAGAGCAGGGTAAAGGTTACGTATGCGCTCTCACCACTGGCCATCAGAGCACTGGCTGCACCAATACCCAAATATGCTCCTACCAGGCAAGTTAAGGTAAACAGGGTAAGTCCCTCCTGAACCTCCTCCAGTTTACTGACTGTTGCACCTGCAAAGCTGGCCAGTATGCCATAGAAAAGGACACCAAGAAGCATCAGCAGGAAGCAGAAGATAATGTTCACTATATTCAGATTGGCAAAAATATTTTCCGGCAGTAATTTGCCTATCATACTCTCGCCTGTCTCTGAAAGAAAGCTGGTAGTAACTGTATTAGAGATAAAGACTAAGACCACCATTGATCCGGTCTGTATCAGGACAGCCACCAGCATGGCCAGTATCTTTCCTAGCATTAATGCCAGCGGCTTAATTGAAATCAGAAGATATTCAATAACACGGGTTGACTTTTCGGTAACAACCGATGTGGCAATTAATGAGCTGGACAAAACACTGACCATTAATATAATGAACAATATAGCATATATAAACCAGTATTCGGCGCTTGATATGGAGGTATCCTCCTCAAAGATAATCTGTCCCAGATCATCGGTCACGGAAACTGATGAGGAAACCGGAGCAAAAAGCTTCTGAAGCTGCTCCTCGTTTAGTCCCATAGATGCTATTTTCATATTGTAAAATTGCATAGTTACAGCATCACCCAGTTGCTGCAGGCTGGCATCGTTTACAGGGCCTTCGCTTGCCTTGGCAAAGGAAAGATTAAAAAAGCCATCCTTATCGCTTATTGTCAGTATTACCGAGCTTTGCTCCTCTGTCTGTATCCTGTCAGCAACAGTCTCATAGCTTTCCTGCATTTTTTCAAAGCGGATGTGCGCCAGGGCTTCATCAGTAAGCAGCCCGTTAAAGTCAAAATCAACAAGAGAGCTTTCATTATTGACGTAGACCTTTTTGACAGGATTTATTGCATCAAGGCCCTGTACATTCTTGCCTGGGCTTATATGATTAAATAATGGCAATGATATAGAAGCAAGGGTCACCATTATTATATAGGATATAATAAAGGATTTACTTTTCAGAGTTTGTTTAAGGGTAAATGAAAAGACACTCCATACCCCGGTCAGACTATTTTTCTTCATTTTCAGCCCCCACCTTTTCAACAAATAATTCATGCAATGACGGTTCCCTGAGCTCAAATTTAACAATCTGAATACCATCGTTAATAAGTCTGGTAAGGAAGCTCATTGCCTGCGCCTCATCTGTAACCCTCAGATGATATTCACTGGGGGTCTTGTTGACAATAGGCAGACCCATTTCGGAAATATATGAAGATATATCATTATCACTCTTTACGAACAGATTTACCCGACCGTAGCTCTTCTTGATTTCGTTCAGATTGCCCTGCAGTACCGTTTTGCCGCGGTTAAGTATGGTTATATCGGAGCAGAATTCCTCTATAGTGGGCATCTGATGGCTGGACATAATAAGAAATTTATTCTTGGCTATTTCTTCCCGTATGATGGATTTGAACAAGTCTGTATTAACCGGGTCCAGGCCGCTGAGAGGTTCATCAAGTATCAACAGTTCGGGGTCGGAGAGCAGGGCTGCCATAAGCTGAATCTTTTGCTGGTTACCCTTGGAAAGCTGATCTGCGCGGTTAGCCTTTGATTTTTTTCCCTTTTGCTTTGGCGGGAAAATATATTCGGTTACAGCAAGACGCTCTGCCCAGTACCTAATCCGCTGCATAGCGTCATTCTTCCCAACGTTGCGCAGCTTGGCAAAATACAAGAGCTGATCCAGCAATGAATACTTGGGATACAAGCCACGCTCCTCCGCCAGATAGCCGACATTGGTCTTTAAGGGATCCAGAGGCTTGCCCTTCCAGAGCACCTCGCCCTTATCCTTGGCCAGCATTCCTAAGATAATACGCAGACTGGTAGTCTTTCCGGCGCCATTGGTACCAAGCAGGGCATATACTCCCGGCTGGTTAATTTCAAAGCTCAGATTATCAACAACAACCTTTTCTCCGTAGCTTTTAGTTAAATTTTTCACACTTAAAGACATATTATCCCCCTTTGTCCGGTCCTGTCATCAGGACCTGTATTTTAAAATTTTACAATATCCGGGCAGCGGCCCTCCCAAAAAACATACAGGAGCCGAATTGCCGTAAGCATGATGATTATAACATGTATGGATTAAATAGGAAAGTAATCTTAACATATTTTAATAATTTTGTAATCGATATCCAAAATATCCGAAAATTATTTGAAAATTTATAAAAAACTCCCAAAAAAAGTGTATGATAATGCATAAAAAAATCGAACTAATTTCCAAATGAATTAAAAATTTATAAAATTTAAGAAACAGGACAAAAAATTTATAAATTTTTATTCCTTTTTTTCTAGGATATGGTATAATTATATTTACCGCTTGCACGGTTAATTATATGGAAGGAGGTGGGCATTAAAGTGAAGTTAGTTTTTAACCCAAAGAATGATTACAACAATATAATGGGGGGAAGACCAATTGGACTACAAGAACGGTACAGAGGTGTTGCCGGCCCACCTGCTGAAGGAAATTCAAAAGTATATAGAAGGAAGCCTTATCTATATACCTAAGAAGAGTACCAGAGTAGGATGGGGACAGGCAAGTGGTGCCCGCAGAATTATTGATCAAAGAAATCAAACAATTGTCAAATTATTTAAGCAGGGAGACAGCATTACGGAATTATCGGAAAAGTTTCACCTTGGTGAAGAGACAATTAAGAAGATTGTTTACGGGAGAAAACAGCTATAATAATTCTTTCCCTGGTAATTTGACTGAACCGGTGAGATAATCTAATTGACCGGTCAATCTTGTATGAAAGGGGATGGTTATTTTGATTAAGTATATAGAGGTGGCTAATTTATAAAGCCTTATAAGGGTCGACGCTTTACCGCCGGTAGGGTGTCGGCCCTTTAAAATTGTCTGCGTGTTTATATAGATTTGTCTGTAGTATAATCGTACGGGGAATTTGAATAAACTTCCTGGTACGATATTTTTTGCCTTTTGGCGGCTCTGAAAAAGCATTGAAATATTTTAACAGGAAGAATATAATAAGCATGGGTTTTATCTGTGGCGTAAGAAGAATAATTATATAATCAATCAGTGAAAATAGGTGGTTTTTGTGCAGGAAAGATTTGAATTGTTAAGAAAGAAGCATCCTGCTTTTTCCTTTGAAAGCTTTTACATAGAGGATTTCGGTGATAAGCTGCTTATCTGCTACAGCTTTTTTCTGGGTGATGAAATAAGCTTCAGGCCTCGGTGGGAGTTTGCAAAGAAGCATAAGGATATTGATTACAGCAGGGATGAGCGATTTCGCAGGCTGGTATTCAATCTGGGACTGGTGGAGCTTATCAGCTATTGGAAGTGTGCCTGTTCACCGCTGGTCCAGATTAAAGCGGGATATATAGACGATGAGCAGCTAAGGTGGTGGAAGCGCCAGTATTTTCTGGGCCTCGGAGAGTTTTTCCATGTCAACAGAATAAATACCAATATCCATGATTTTATGAATATAGAAGTACTGGCCGAGCCGGAGGAAGGGCCCGTTACTAATACGGAGTTTAAAAAGTCAGGCTGTCTCATACCCATAGGCGGCGGTAAGGATTCTGTCGTGACGATGGAGCTGCTTGGCGGCAGAAAAGAAGATAATCTCTGCTATATGATTAACAGCAGGGAGATATCGGTGAAATGTGCCAGGCTGGCCGGATTTAGCGAGGATGAGATAATAATTGCAAAAAGAAGTCTGGATCAGACCCTTCTTTCATTGAATAAGGAGGGCTATTTAAACGGGCATACACCCTTCTCGGCGATTGTTGCATTTTCTTCGGTACTGACAGCCTATCTTTTTGACAAGGAATATGTCGTACTGTCAAATGAAGCAAGTGCCAATGAAAGCACGGTTGAGGGAACACAGATCAATCATCAGTATTCTAAAAGCTATCAGTTCGAGCAGGATTTCATAAATTATGAGAAGCGCTATATTGACAGTGGAGTCCATTATTTCAGCATCTTGCGGCCCTTTAGTGAGCTGCAGATTGCAAGATATTTTGCAAGGCATGATAAATATTTTAAAGTCTTTAAAAGCTGCAACGTTGGCAGCAAATCCGACATCTGGTGCTGTTCCTGCCCCAAATGTTTGTTTGTCTTCGGGATTATGTCACCCTTCATAGAGCTTGTAACCCTGACCGAAATCTTTGGCAGTAATATGCTGGAGGACGAAAGGCTGATACCCATTTTTAACAAGCTGATAGGGGAGGAGCCTGAAAAGCCCTTTGAGTGTGTGGGCACCCGTGATGAACTTAATACAGCCATATGCATGGCAATAAAAAAATGGGAGGCTAAGGGAATAAGCTTGCCCCTGCTGTATCGCTATTATAAGAGCAAGAGCTTATACCAGACATATAAGGAAAGGGACGCCGACCTTTACTTTAAATACTACAATGAGGAAAATTCTGTTCCGGCCGTATTTGTCAGGGAGCTAAAAAATCAAATGTTGGATGAATGAGGGAAATCATGATTAATAAAATACTGGAAAAGTTAAACAATAAAAAGATCCTGATTCTTGGCTATGGCAGGGAAGGAAAATCCACCTACAGCTTTATCAGGAAATACTATCCGGATATGATGATCGGCATTTATGATCAGAATGAAATAAAGGACAGCCTGCAAAATGTAACCATACATTGCAAAGGCAGCTATCAGGATATACTGACAGATTACGATCTGATTATCAAAAGTCCAGGAGTGGTTTTTTACAGTAAGAACAGCAAGAATTTTAAAAAGCTGACATCACAGACAGATTTGTTTTTGAGTGTATACAGGGACCAGACGGTTGGAATTACCGGCACCAAGGGAAAGAGCACCACCTCGTCCCTGATTTATCATGTTTTAAAAAACGCCGGCAGGGATACCTTGCTGGTTGGTAATATTGGTATACCGGTTTTTGACAAGCTTGAGCTTATAAATGAGGACACTATAGTCGTGTATGAGATGTCCTCCCATCAGCTGGAGTATACAGGCTATTCACCGCATATTGGGCTGTATCTGAATATTTTCCAGGAGCATCTTGATCATTATGGAACCTTTGAAAAATATGCGGCAGCCAAGGAGAATATTTTCAGATATCAGCAAAAGGGAGATCTGTTCATATATAATAAGAATTTCATTGATCCGTCAAGAAGGTTTAGGGCGGATACCATAACCGTAACCGAATACTGTGAGGATGCGGATATGTTCATCAGGGATAATCGCATCTGCTATAAGGGCAGAGAGCTGGATATAAACGAGGATGAGATACTCCTTAAGGGACAGCATAACCTCTACAATGTCGGAGTGGCTTATTGCGTTGCCCATTATTTTGGAGTGGCCGATGAGATTTTTTATGAGGCGGTAAAAACCTTTAAGCCCCTGCCCCACCGTATGGAATATGTGGGTGAGGTAAACGGGGTAAAGTATTTTAACGACTCCATTTCAACCTGCTGTGAAACAACAATTCATGCCATAAGCAGCATAAAGAATATAGATACGGTCATACTGGGAGGTATGGACCGCGGCATAGAATACAGGCCTCTGGTTGATTTTTTGATGTCATCCCGGGTTCGCAATCTGATTTTAATGCCGGATATCGGGCAACGGATATATAATCTGATAGCTAATACCGACATGGGGCTGGGTGGCAAGAATATATACATGGCAGCAACGATGGAGGAGGCGGTTGATATCGCAAAAAAGGTGACCCTGAAAGGAATGACCTGTCTTTTCTCCCCTGCGGCGGCAAGCTACGGCTTTTATAAAAACTTTGAGGAACGGGGCGATATTTTTAAAAGGTGTGTTTTAGGCTAGTAAGCCTAAAACGCAAATTAATCTTTGCCTGTCTGAAAAAGGAGCTTTACTGTTCCTGATATTTATAAAAAATATTGCATATTTGATAAACAGAAGGTAAGGAAGCTGGGCCACTTGCGGCATCAGCTTCCTTTGTGTAAGGGGGACATTTATTTTTCTTTTCTGCTTTTTTCGTGCTTGCTTTCATGTACTCCATTGGCTTGCCCTTCTTTTATTCCCAAATCTGCAAAGCGGCTCGGATCTATCTTTCTGAGCTCCGCCTTGCTTTTTTCCCTGTCTTTCATACGGTTTTTGTTATTGTCCATATCATTCCTTACCTTTCTGTAAATCGGTTTGAGTGCTTCTGTAAATATGATTGAGTATTTCGGTAAAATTGGGTTGAGAAAAATTACCCCGGAAATTTGTAATGCTTACAGACAAATAAGCTTGGTACGGCATTTAGTATATATAAGCAGCATTAATTCTATTCATTAATAATTATTCTTACTGATTTATTGCATGGGATATAAGATAAATGTACAATATAAAAAAGCCTTTGCGGCA
>ENA-UPSB01002179-UPSB01002179.1-bioreactor-metagenome-genome-assembly--contig:-NODE-2179-length-19586-cov-4.276381_pt1 | contig 19586 bp, 18 predicted proteins | sample MGYA00238182_ERZ773286 | MGnify/ENA primary metagenome ERZ773286 (study PRJEB29026, sample SAMN07631240) | bioreactor metagenome | isolation source: Switchgrass digestor | place: USA: Dartmouth... | reverse complement strand
TTTTAAAACCTCCAAACTTCTTTTGTAAATTAAACGTTTAAATAATATAAATTAGCCGAGTTTAAAACTATAAAGTTCTGTATAAAGCGGACCATCAGAAAATAATTCACTTTTCATTAAAAAAATTTCCGTTACTAAAAAAGAAGCTTTAAAATCTTGAATTTTTACAGTTTCGGGCTTAATTATTAATGGAGTCTTAAATCTACCAATTGTCAGATGTGGCGAAAAAGGCTTTCTATCATATTGTATATTACACTCAGTAAGGCCTCTGTCAATATCCTGTTTCAGCTTCAAAAGTATAGGTTGTTCTTTTATACCTAACCAAAAAACCTTGGGGTTTTTTATATTTGGAAAAAATCCTGTTCCGGATAATTCTATGGGAAAAGATGCGTGTTTTGATGCTACACTCTCTAGCATGTTTTTTACGGATAAAATATCTTCATCTGTAATTTCTCCTAAAAAGGCAAGTGTAATATGAAAATTTTCAGGTCTTACCCATTTTATGCCTTCAAATTTTTGATTTAAATGGTTTTGCAATATGAAGTCTTTAATTTCGGCTTTAACAGATGAATCTAAATTTATTGCTATAAAACACCTCATTTTCGGTCCTCCTGGTCAAAGAAAATCCTTTCCACCTGAAAACCTGCTTTGAGATTTGAAATTTTGATTATGTCTGCTGCAAATAACTGAGGTTTTTTTAGAGCTTCATCATTCTTAAAATATAGTAATATTGCAGAGTAAGGAATGTCATTTTTCGATTGGATGCCGCGTATGCCAGCAGCACCGGTAGTTCCGGCATTAATTATAAGAGTACCGTTTTCTTCTTTTAACGAAGCCTTATGAACATGGCCGTTTAAAATTATAGGAACTAAACCTGTTAATCCTGCTGTAGCTTCAGGATCATGAACCGCTAAAATATCTGGCATTTCGCTTAAGGTTCTTAATTTATCGCGAATTGTCAAATTAAGCTTTAAATTATCAACTTCATCAGAAGAATCAATCCTTAACGCCTTTGAACTTACATCGGAAAAACCTAAAATATTTATGCCTTTTACATTAATCATTTCGCAATCCAATATGGTAACATTTTCTATTGCCGACAGCATTTCCACAGTATTAGGTGAATCGTGATTACCGGCTACAAAAATATAATCAACTGGAAGCTTTGACAAATTTTTTATGACCATATCTTCTAAAATTGTGCCATAATCGGTGAAATCTCCTGTATCAATAACAAAATCAACGCTAAAATTTTGAACTATCTGCTCCATAAAATCAAAAGCAGCGGGATTATTGTGAATATCACTGACATGAAGGACCCTAACCATTGATTCTTCAGTAGAAGCTAGATTATCCAGTCGTGAAAAGACCATTGAAATACCATCAGACATGTTTTTTAACTGCTCGCCCAATTCATTTATTTGGGAAATTCCTTTATTCCAAATATCTATAAGCCACGGCGCTGCTTTTAATGTGCCAAAGTACTCAGGTTTATCGAAGGCAGCAATATCATAAGAAAAAAAAGTCCAGCTTAATAAAACGACAACAAGTAATAAACTGACAACTGAATAACTTATAAATTCTCTTTTTGTAAGTCTGAAGATCAATGCTACAAAGATACTTCCAACGACACTCAATATCAGTGTTTTAATGACTAGAAGTTTAATGGCCTTTTGCACATCTTCCTTTACTATAGAAATTAACTGGTATTTATCATTTATACTCTCTATGACGATTTTTAGTAAGTCTAAATCTATGTTGTGTAAAGTAATATTTAAGCTAATTGGAGCACTATGTGTGTAAGCTTTTAGAACGCCTATGGGTGGTAAATGTATGGTAGTCGAGCCTTTTTGTGCCAATTCTAAGCTTAAAGAAAGTTCTACGCCCTCTAGATTTAACATGACACTAGCAAACGTGTTAATAAATACAAATGTAACTAAAACGGCACAAATACAAATAACAAAGGCTCTTTTCCAATTCATTTAATCACCCAAATCTTGTATCATTTTTCTCACCAGATGAAAAGCGCTATTTACGGATTGTTCTTTGATATCTGCTCTTTCACCTATAAAAATGTGTTTTTCGGCAAAGCATATATTAGAATCTGAATAGCCGATATATACTAAACCAACGGGTTTTGTAGGGGTTCCACCATCTGGTCCGGCTATACCTGTTATTGATACACCGATATCAGTGCCAGAAGAAATTCTTATACCCTGAGCCATTTCTTTGGCAGTTTCTTCGCTAACAGCACCGAATTTTTCCAGTGTATCAGGATTTACATTTAATAAATCTTCCTTTGAACGATTGCTGTAAGAAACTACGCCCCTTTCAAAAAAACGCGATATTCCAGGAATATTGGTAAGCTTATGGGCCATTAACCCTCCTGTACAGGATTCCGCTATGGCGATGGTTTTGTTAAATTTAGCTAATAACCTGGCAACTATGTCTTCTACAGAATCATCATCATAGCCATATAAAAACTTTCCTACTCTTTTAATAATCTCGTCCTCAACAGGTTTTATTATTTTTTCAGCTGCCATGCGATTCTCAGCCTTAGCAGTAAGCCTTATGGTGACTTCTCCCATTTTTGCCAAGGGAGCAATTGTGGGATTTGTTTGTTTAGATATTAAATCCTCTAGTTTTTCCTCTAGGGCCGATTCACCAATGCCATAGAACTTCAAAACTTTTGAGAATATGGTGCTGCTGTTCATTTTTGAAAGATAAGGTATAACCTCATCTCTAAGCATCGGTTCCATTTCCCTGGGAGGTCCCGGCAGCATAATAATTATTTTACCGTCTTTATTTAAGAGTATTCCAGGAGCTGTTCCCTTTTTGTTTTCAATAGCTATAGCACCTTCGGGAACCAGGGCCTGTTTGTAATTATTTTCAGTAAAGGGCCTTCCTCTTTTGGCAAAATAACTCTTGATTTTATCCAAAGAGTATTTATCTAGTTTCAGCGAAAGGTTTAGACAGGCGGCAACAGTTTCCTTAGTTAAATCATCCTTGGTGGGGCCTAAACCTCCCGTTAAAACAATAATATCGGAACGCCTAAGCCCTGTTTCCAAAACACTCTGCAACCGTTCTTGATTGTCGCCCACACAAGTATGAAAGTAAACATCAATCCCAATTTCCTGTAACGCATTTGATATGATTTGGGCGTTTGTATTAGCTATTTGCCCTAAGAGCAGTTCTGTACCTACAGCTATAATTTCAGCTTTCAAATCCAATCACCTTCTGATTAAACAATGATAAAAATTGCTAAATACATTATTCGTTTTTTTTATCAAATATCCTTTTTTTAATTCAATTGAGAGAAAGCATTATAGAAACGTTTATGCAGCTCTTGATTTATATAACAATTCCCTAAGTTTGTCTCCGTCTATTCTTTCGTTTTCCATCAGATAATCAACGACTAATACTAAAGTATCCCGTTTTTCTTCTAGCAACTTCTTTACTGCTGACTTTTGCTCTGATAATATATCCGAAATCACTTCGTGGAGTTTTTCTGATGGTAAAGAATCTTTATCCACCACATTCAATACAGACATTCCTGAAAATATCATCTTTCTTGCTAAATTCGTAGCTTGCTCAAAATCATTGGAGGCTCCTGTACTGCTATCTCCGAGTAGTATTTCTTCCGCCACTGCGCCGGCCAAAGCTATAGCTATTTGAGATTGTAAGTATTGCTTTGTATAGAGATAGATGTCGTCTTCCGGAATTTGTCTTACATATCCAAGAGCCTGGCCTCTCGATGTAATCGTTATTGTAGAAACAGAATTTGGATTAAAATGCTCACTTACCAGAGCATGGCCAGCTTCATGAATTGCAATGCGCTTACGCTCTTCGTCGCTGGGTTTTCTAGTGAGCTTTTCACCCATGATGACTTTATCAATCGCCTCTAAAAAATTCTTTTGGGAAATTTTATTTTTATTTTCTCGCATGGCAAAAATAGCAGCTTCGTTGCAAAGATTTTCCAGGTGAGCTCCTGAAAAACCAAAGGTTTCTTTGGCTATCTGCTCTAGATCTACATCATCTGCAAGTGGTTTATTTTTGGTGTGTAGTTTTAAGATTTCCAATCGCCCTTCCTTATCTGGAAGATCCACTTTTACAATGCGATCAAATCTACCAGGTCTTAGCAGGGCCGAATCAATTATATCTGGTCTATTTGTAGCAGCTATAACGAGAATATTTACATCATCAGATGACGAAATGCCGTCCATCTCAACCAACAATTGGTTTAATGTTTGATCATATTCTAAATGGCTGCTATGCCTTCCTCGAACTCCTGCTATAACCTCAATTTCATCTATGAAAATTACGCCGTGTTTTTTTGATGCTTTTCTTGCCATTGTACGGGCTGTATCAAATAATTGCCTTATCCTCTGTGCCCCAACTCCGGCATACATCTCAATAAACTCACTGCCTGAAGCAGAAACAAATACCGAATCTATATATGAAGTTGCAGCCTTTGCCATAAGGGTTTTGCCTGTACCAGGGGCACCAGTCAGCAATATTCCTTTAAGTGGTCTGATCCCCATTTTTTTAGCCTCATCAAAGTTCTTAATAAAATCTAATGCTTCTAATAGCTCCTTTTTAGCCACTTCCTGGCCGCCAATTTGGTCAAATGTTATGCCTTGAGTACTGGTTATAATCTTCTGGGGGCTTTTTATCAGATTACTCCTGTACACAATACTGTACATCATATATGCGCACCCTACCATGATGATAACGGGCAAAACATTTATGCCAATTAAAGTAAGATACACTAAAAGAGCAACTGTAAACCCTATTATTATCTCAAATAACAATGGTCTCTCCCCTCCTGCATGTATTACACTTCTTGCTCAATAACTTTATAATAATGAGTATCGCCGAGTTGCATGTCCAAATAAAGTTTTTCGGAATCCAGAAATACTTTAATCTTTAATGGACCTGATGTTGAATTTTCGCTTACCATTTTCTCTATTTCATCAAGTCTGGCTCTCATCTCTGTAAACTCACCGGTTTTTAAAGCTTCAAAAATAATATACTGCACCTTGTTATTATATACATCTTCTAACTCGGAATTAGCTTTGTTAACAATTTTTATCTCAAAAGGCTGTCCATTAAGTCGTTTTTCCATTGTATCGAATATATCGCTATATGCTTCCATTAAATTATCGATATTATCAAAGGTCAGATTAATTACGGTTTTTTGTCTTTCCTCAGTAATTTCTACACTTTCCACGTATTTTTGTTCAATCAGCACGCTTTCCAGCGCTTTGACTTTTACATTTTTACCAAGATACCATTGAAAAGCCAACATCAAAATTAAAAAAATAGCTGAAATTGTTAATATGCGGAGTATCTTGCTTTTATCTAAATTCAAAAGTCTATTCACCTCACACTAGATGCATAATAATATTATAGCATACCTATTGAGGGTTGTCTTAAAAAGAAAAAAGGCATTTTTTTCAATGCCTTCAAGTTTTATCAAATATCTAATTAATAAGTTCGCCTACCAAATCATATTCGTAGGCCTTTAGAATTTTGACCGGGTAAAATTTCCCTAATTCACAGTTGGCATTTATTATTTTTACTACACCATCAACAAAAGGTGCATCATTCTCCGAACGTCCGATGTATATATTGTTATCATTATCATATTTCTCAACTAAGACCTTTAATACTTTGCCCTCAAATCTCTGATTTTTTACCTTTGATATTGATTGCTGTACCTTCATCAACTCGACATATCTTTTATGTTTAATTTTGCTTGGTATTTGCGGCTTTAATGACGCAGCCAAAGTTCCCTCTTCTTTGGAATATTGAAATGCTCCCACTTTGTCGAATTTATACAGTTTAATAAAATCTAAAAGCTGACGGTATTCTGCTTCCGTTTCAGTGGGAAATCCAACTATAAATGTAGTTCTTAAAGTTATTTCGGGCAGTTGATTTCTTATATTGTCTATAAGTTTCATTATATATTCGCTACTTGTAGGTCTGCCCATAAGTTTTAAAAGTCTGTCATTGATGTGTTGCAGTGGTATGTCAAGGTATTTTGCAATTTTAGAGTTGCTTTTCATCACATCCAACAGTTCTTGGTTAATATTGGTGGGATAAGCATATAAAATCCTGATTATAAAATCTCCGTTTATTTTTACAAGCTCTTCTAATAGTTTGGGAAGGGAAGGTTTGCCGTAAATATCTGCTCCATAGTTTGTAGTGTCCTGAGCAACTAAATTAATTTCTTTAACCCCATCAGTAACGAGAAGCTCAACTTCCCGTTTTATTTCTGAAATTTTTCTACTTTTATAAGTTCCTTTTATTTGCGGAATTGCACAGTATGAGCAGCAATTATCGCATCCTTCTGCAATTTTTACAAAAGAAATATAAGGATAGACCCTTACCCGGTTTTCAATATCATAATCTACAAAACTCTCATTATCGGTAAGATTTACTCGGTTGGAATCAAGCTGTTTTATTACTTCATGTATCTTGTTAAAATCACCAGTGCCGATAACTGCGTCAAGTTCAGGTATTTCTTCAAGCAGTTCTTCTTTGTAACGTTGAGAAAGGCATCCTGTGGCAATTAGCAGTTTTAATCTGCCAGTTTTTTTAAGTTGTGCCATCTCTAAAATGGTATCTATGGACTCTTGCTTGGCATCATTTATAAACCCACATGTGTTGATTATGATTATATCTGCCTCTTCTTTATTGTTGGTAATTGTATAATTGTGCTTTTTGAGGATCCCAAGCATAAATTCCGAATCTACGAGATTTTTATCACACCCTAAAGATATAAAACCAATTGTTGCTGACAATTTGCTCCTCCGATAGCTAAATATTTTGTACCTTTTTTAGTATACCTATTTTATTTGAGTATGTAAATAAGTTGGTCACAAATTTTAAAAACTAGAGGCTCTTCGTTTAAAAATAAAATCTCTAGCTATTCCACCAGGCTTGCCTAAGTCCTCGCCATTTACTACTAAATTTATAACAGCCGGATTGCCTATTCTTATATTAATACTATCGTTTGCCTTCCAGGTTTTTGAGTCGCCCGAATTTAATATCCCTTCGAATTCCCATTCGCCGTCCTTAAGGACCTGAATCCAGCATCGGTCCGTAACATTGCTCATGGTAACTTCAATGTATTCAGCATCGATTGCATAAATGGTATTTTGACTGGTATCTTCAACTAACTCTACCATTACTTCTTTATTTTTTTGTGTTATAAGATCTGGTTCATTTTTCGGTTCTTCTACTTTTTTTTCTGCCTCATTCTGAATCTGAGTTTGTATTGTCGGAACTTTAGGCGGTGGCGCTTGATTTTCCGAAATGTTTTTTCCTACAAAAACTTTTAGTGATATTCCCAGCACTATGACAAAAGATGTAGCTATAATAGTAACACCAATTTTTCTGTAGTTTTGCCTTACAAAACTACTTACATTATTTAAAATAACATCTAATTGAGATATTGTCTCTTCTGTAGGCTTTACTGGGCTTTCTTCTTCTTTTGTATCACCTCTCAACTTTTTGTATAATTCTATAATAGAAGAAGGTTCCAAGCCAACGCACTTAGCATAGTTTTTCAAAAAGCCTTTTACGTAAACATCGCCCCCGGGTATTGAAGAAAAATCACCGTTTTCCATAGCAGCTAAATATTTCGTGCGGATTTTAGTCTCCTTATGTATTTGCTCAATAGAAATATGTTGTTGTTCTCTGGAATTCTTTAGATACTGGCCAAACTGAGCAAAATTCTTTATGTCCTCAATGTCAAAGCTCAATATTCCCACCCCCTGTCCTTATATTTCCAAATTAACTTCAAAATATTACCGTAAGTCTTTCATTCACCCAAATTTTTAAAGTATTTTTCATAGTGTTCTTTAGTAATCAGTACTTCTCTAGGTTTAGTACCTTCATAACTGCCAACGATACCCCGTTGCTCCATTTCATCTATAAGCCTTGCCGCTCTAGCATATCCTATTCTCAGCCGCCGCTGAAGCATAGAAATGGAAGCTTGGCCGCTGTCCAATACTATTTTTACTGCTTCATCAAACAATTCATCCGTCTCTTCATTGGCATTGTCCACTACAACTTCTTCAAAGTCCGAAAGGTTCTTTTCGTATACAGGTTGACTTTGTTTTTTACAGTAATCCACAAGCTTTTCCACTTCTTCTTCAGATATATATGCTCCTTGAATTCGAATAGGTTTCGAAGCTCCTACGGGGAAGAAAAGCATATCCCCTTTGCCCAGTAGTTTTTCAGCACCAGACATATCCAAAATGGTTCTAGAATCTACTTGAGATGAAACAGCAAAAGAAATTCTAGAGGGAATATTGGCTTTTATAAGACCTGTTATGACATCTACTGAAGGCCTTTGTGTGGCCACTACTAAGTGTATGCCTGCAGCTCGTGCCATCTGGGCAAGTCTGCATATGCTGTCCTCAATTTCCCTGGGAGAAACCATCATTAAATCCGCCAATTCATCTATTATAACTAATATTTTGGGCATGGGGTTATCTGAATTTACTTCATTATACCTGGTTATATCCCGAACGCCTTCCTCTGCAAATGTTTGATACCTTCTCTCCATTTCAGCAACCATCCAATTTAAAGCTGCAGCAGCTTTTTTGGCATCGGTGACTACAGGTGTTATCAGATGGGGAATACCATCATATACAGCAAGTTCCACAACTTTTGGGTCTATCATCATTAACTTTACTTCATTCGGCTGTGCTTTGTACAAAATACTTGAAATAATAGTATTTATACAAACACTTTTTCCCGATCCTGTGGCACCAGCAATTAAAAGATGTGGCATTTCTGAAAGATCAGCAACCATCGGTTTTCCACTAATATCCTTACCCAAAGCTACAGTCAACTTAGATGATGATTTGCTAAACTCTGCTGATTCCAATACTTCCCTCAGGACCACCAAAGACTTGGTTTTGTTAGGCACTTCAATACCTACTGCAGATTTGCCGGGAATTGGAGCTTCAATTCTTATATCAGTCGTGGCCAAACTAAGGGCAATATCATCTGCTAAGTTAACAATTCTGCTTACCTTAATTCCAGGTGATGGCTGTATTTCAAACCTGGTAATGGTTGGACCGCAATTTACCTGAATAACTTTTGCCTGCAAACCAAAACTTTTCAAAGTATTTTCAAGAACACGGGCGCTATTTAATAACTCTTTTTCACTAAAACTGTTTTCTTTAACCGGATTTTTTCGAAGTAAAGATATAGGCGGAAACTTATATTCTTTTTCATCAACTTGATTATTGATAATAATTACATCATCGTCTTTTGCTTCTTTAACGTGCTCTGTCTTTTGTATCTCTTCTTTTTCTGACGAACTTACAGCGCTTTTTGTTATTATTTCATTATCTGAAGAGGAACTGTCTATAGAGATGTTGTTTACAACTTTGATCTTCTCGTTCGCTTTTGGTGAATTTATTGTAATATTTTTGTCCTTAGCAGGTAATTTAATTTTTTTTAGTATGGTTGTTATTGATTTGCCAGTAGATAGGATTAAGCCGATAATGAAAAAAGTACTTATCATTATAGTAGAACCAGTAGTGCCGAAAATACTGATTAAAAGCGACAAACCGACTTCACCAAAAATTCCACCGCCATGTCCTTGGGCACCTAAGTCGGCACTTTTTCTTAATCTATCTATAAAGCTCATATCAAGTAAAGTAGAATGCGTATGTAAATGAAATAAAAATACAATTACTGTAAAAGTAATTATGACACCTGCCATTCTCGCAGAAAAGGTTGGCTTTCTTTTGTAATAGAGACAGTATATGCCGAGCACAATTATTACTATCGGTATTAATACCGCTGCTTGTCCCGAAAAACCTTTTAAGTTTCGGCTTATAAATTTCCCTATTACTCCTACTGCATTTGTATAAATAGAAAATATTCCAATGATACCAAAGCTAATAGCGAGAAGACCTCTAATTTCCCAGCTGATATCGTTTTTTATGCTGTCATTTGATTTTCCCATTTCCTACACCTCAATAAATTTATTCTCCATATATTGTTAAAATCCTTTAATAACCAATAAAAAAAGGCCTTAAGGCCTAATTTGCAGAAAAATTTATTATTTTACCCGGTGAAAAATTTGGGTTCAAAAAATCTTGAGGATTGGTGCTTAGAAGCTTAACTATCTTCCCTTGGTTTATACCTATAGGTTCGATAATTAGTTTTACTCCTTCAATTTCTACTTCCTTAAATTCATATTTCCTATCTATTCCTTCCATTACCAATTCTATTGGCATTGATGTGTATAGTACCAATAAAATCACCTTATCTGTTGTTTATCAATTCTTCTAGTTTCTTTACGGCTTGTCCTATTCCACCAACTTCATCAATTAAGCCACATGCCACTGCATCTTTCCCAACCAACACAGTTCCTATATCTCTTGCAAGGTTGCCGGTGCTAAACATTAATTCTCTAAAAGTTCTTTCGTCAATGTTGGAATGTTTTATGACAAAATTAATAACTCTATCTTGCATTTTATCCAGATATTCATACGTCTGTGGCACACCTATTACAAGACCTGTAAGTCTAATAGGGTGAATAGTCATTGTTGCTGTTTCAGCAATAAACGAATAGTCGCTAGCTACAGCTATGGGAACCCCTATACTGTGACCTCCTCCTAGCACTAGGGATACAGTAGGCTTTGTCATGCTAACAATCATTTCAGCAATGGCAAGACCAGCTTCCACATCACCTCCTACAGTATTTAATATGATTAGTAATCCTTTAATATTGGGGTTTTGCTCTATAGCTACTAATTGTGGAATAATATGTTCGTATTTGGTAGTTTTATTTTGCGGCGGTAATACTAAATGGCCTTCGATTTGCCCAACTATAGTAATTGAATGAAAATTACTTTCTGCTTTGGGCAAATCTAGCTGGCCCAATTGCTGTAGCGTAGATGTAGTCATATCCATTTGTGTTTGAATATTCTGCCCTTCGTTTTGTGTCATTAGATCATCCTTCCATAGGGTTTATTTTTATTCTTTGATGTTTTTTGATAAATATTCAAGAAAAAAAGTATGACAATAATGTCATACTTCCATAATGATTGGTAATATCATAGGCCTTCTATGGGTCAGTTCAAATAGATACTTACCTAAATGCTCTCTCACCTGGGATTTTATAGCTGACCATTCTCTTATATCCTCTTGTTGGCATTTACTTAGTGCCTGTTTTACTTTTTCGCGGGCCCGTTCCATCAGCTCTTCAGATTCCCTTACATACACAAAACCTCTTGAGATTATATCAGGTCCTGCTACAACTTCAGTAGTTTCCTTATCTATTGTTACCACAACAATTAGAATGCCATCTTGCGAAAGTTGTTTACGGTCACGGAGAACTATATTACCTACATCACCTACACCCAAGCCGTCAACAAGCACTTTTCCTGCAGTAACCTTTCCGGTCATTCTGCCGGAATTTTTAGTAAACTCCAAGATTCTTCCGTTTTCCGCAATGAAGATGTTTTCTTCCGGAATACCTACTTCCATTGCTAGCTGTGAGTGGTGTATAAGATGTCTGTACTCTCCATGGACTGGAATAAAAAATTTCGGCCTTACGAGATTGAGCATGAGCTTTAATTCCTCTTGGCTGGCATGACCAGAAACGTGAACACCAGAAATGGCCTCGTAGATGACATTGGCTCCTCGTTTAAACAAATGATCTATAGTTCTTGCTACAAATTTTTCATTGCCAGGGATGGGGCTTGCAGAAATCAACACCGTGTCTCCCGGCATAATCTCCACTTTTTTATGTTCAGACATAGCCATTCGAGTCAAGGCAGACATAGGCTCGCCCTGACTGCCAGTAGTAATTATCACTACTTTTTCCTTGGGCAAGCGGTTTATCTCATCTGGATCCACTAGCAAAGATTTTGGTATGGTTAAATAACCCAGTTCGAGAGCAATATTGACAACATTAACCATGCTCCTCCCTATTACCGTAACCTTTCTGCCATTTCTATTGGCAGCATCAAATATTTGCTGGATGCGGTGTATATTTGATGCAAAAGTAGCTACTATAATACGACCCGTAATGGATTTAAAAATATCTTCAATAGTTTTTCCAACTACCTTTTCAGACATTGTATAACCTTCACGCTCTGCATTAGTGCTATCAGATAATAGCACAAGAACACCTTTCGACCCTAATTCTGCAAATTTGTGAAGGTCAGCTTTTTCACCGTTAACAGGAGTCTGATCCAATTTAAAGTCTCCTGTATGACATACTATGCCAACAGGTGTATGAATTGCAAAGCCTACTGAATCAGGTATGCTGTGGTTTACTCTAATAAAATCAACGGTAAAGCTCCCGATATTAACAGTAGCAGGTGGTTTTATTACATTCATGGGTATGTTCTTTTTTAGCTTGGCTTCTCTTAACTTAACTTCTACTAGACCTAAAGTTAATTTAGTACCATATAGTGGAGCATTTATCTGCTGAAGTACATATGGAAGTGCTCCGATATGATCTTCGTGGCCATGAGTTAAAAGGATCCCTTTTATATTTTCCTTATTTTCTATAAGGTATGTTATATCCGGAATCACCACATCTATTCCCAACATATCTTCCTCAGGAAACATCAAACCTGAGTCAATAAGCAGTATTTCTTTTCCGTACTGAATAACCGTCATATTTTTGCCTATTTCACCCATTCCACCCAATGGAATGATGAGCAATTTATTTTGTCCGTTTTTCGACAATAAAAAAACACCTCCGACATCTCAAGTAAAATTTTTGCCCCTTATAAAGTCATTATGTTTTTTGTGACTATAATCTTCCATATCTATAATAATAATGTCCGGCCCGATTTTCTTTATAGCACTCCAAGCAACTTCAGCTTTAGCTCTTTCACCGAAAACAAAAAAAGGAGTTCTTTTTTTTGGTATTAACAAAGATATAATCTTTCCAGAAGACTCATCAAAAATTAAATCAGAATTGCTAATTACGCCGAGTCTCTCTCCATTAAAAAGATTTATTATTTCTTTTCCGCACAATTCACTTAATCGCATATTTTTACCTCCCATATATTTTATGACTTAGGAGGCAAAAAAATGCAACGATATTAAACTCCCGTGTGACCAAAACCGCCTTCTCCTCTAGTGGTTTTACCCAAATGACTATTTTGGACTATTTCTACCTGTTCAACTTTAGAAATTACCAGCTGAGCTATTCTGTCACCTCTCTTTATCTCAAATTTTTCCTTGCCATGATTAATTAAGATAACCTTAATTTCCCCTCTATAGTCAGAGTCGATAGTTCCGGGACTATTAAGGACTGTAACGCCATACTTTGCCGCAAGACCACTTCTTGGCCTAACTTGGGCTTCAAAGCCCCTGGGAAGTTCAAGTTGAATGCCACAAGGTATTACTTTAAATTCTCCGGGTTCTAGGTAAATATTCTCTGCTATATTAGCAGCTAAATCCATTCCTGAAGCTCCTTCAGTCATATACTGAGGGAGCGGAATATCTTCAGCACCACTTACTTTAGATACAAAAATTTTAATACACCTATCCAATTGATGTTTCTCTCCTTCGACCTGGTTCAGGCGATAAATCAAAACTATTTTCAGCAAAAATAATATCATTTTCTAAGAAAACCTGACCAGCCCTATGATAAATTCTGGCAATACTATTAGACAAATTCACACGTCTAGCATTGAGTTCTACAATATCTCCAACAAATATGTTATCTTTTATGTCTGTAACATCCACAATACAATTCTGCATGCTGATTTTGCCTAATATATTACATGTTACGCCATTTATTTTAACCTTCCTACCTAAACCATTTACCCCTATATTTGCTAAGAGCTGTTTAATAAAGTTTTTAATAGCATCCAAAATACCATTGGGTTGAGATACATAAACTTCAAGGCCGTCATAATACCCAAAAGGAACTATAGCTATGGTAGTAGGCCGCTTTGTTTTATATTTGTTGCCATAACCAACATAATGACCTTTAGGAAGGTTTTTTACAAAGATTACTCTTGAACATATCTTTGAAGGATTACTTATTTTTAGGTCTTTTGATGGCACTAGACCATAGATCAGATTGCCAATTCGAACCATATCCAAGTGCATATCCGGGTAATTTAAAGCAGCTATGCTGTTGCAAACATGCTTTAAAGGGATTTCATAGCCCTGTTCTTTAAGTGTTTTTATAAGAGATGAAAATATATTAAACTGATGACGAGTAATCTTTTCATTGCCCGCCATAGAAAAATGTGTGTATAGACCTTCTATATAAAGATTTTTAAAGTTTAAATTAATAACCCGAATCATTTCAAAAGCATGTTCAGGTAACACTCCAAACCTGCCAAAACCTGTATCAACTTTTACATGAACTATAGCCTTTTTGTTCTGTCTTGCAGCAGCCTCCTCTAAAGCTTGTACAACATCAAAGGAACAAACAGTGGCTGTAAGATCGTAATTTAATACATCATCTGCTTGTTCAGGCAATATTGTATTAAAAACCAATATCGGTTGGCTTATCCCTTTTTGCCGCAAAAAAATACCTTCTTCTAAAGAGGCAACCCCTAAATAATCAGCTCCACTTTCAACGGCAGAACAAGCTACAGGATACAATCCGTGTCCGTAAGCATTTGCTTTGACAACTGCCAATAACTTAGTAGAGCCTAAATATTTTTTTATGTTTTTTATATTATCCGATATTATATCTAAATCTACATCAAGCCAGCAAGTATGATTTATCATAATCAATTACCCTTCTATTTTTTGCTTAAATAAAGTATACATGAAAGATAGTTTGTTTTCAACTTTTTTCATTCTGCCAGCAATTCACCGACCGTTGTTATCTTAAATCCCTCACGATGCAAATTGTCTATAATAGTTGGCATAGCTTTGACCGTATCTTCTGTAGGGTGCATGAGTACAATTTTCCCATTACCTTTATTGTCTAAAACTTTATTAACAATATAATCTACACCGGGTTTTTTCCAATCAATTGTATCTATAGTCCACATAATAAGGCGATAATTCATGGAATTAGCAGCTTTGACAGTTTGTTCTGAAAATTCACCATATGGAGGTGCAAAAAGGGTTGTTTTTACTCCTAAGATGTCTTCAATTACTTGTTCGGCTTTTTTGATCTCATTTAAATTTTGTTCATAGGAAAGCTGTGCGTGATGGGCATGGCTATACCCGTGGTTTCCTATTTCGTGCCCGTTGTCATAAATCAGCTTTAATAAATCAGGATATTTTTCTGCCCATCTGCCTTCAATAAAGAACGTGGCTTTTACATTCTTTTCTTTAAAAATCTCTAAAAGCGGCGGTATGTATTCGTTACCCCATGCTACATTGCATGTAAAAGCCATTATTTTTTTATCCTTGCTGCCTTCGTAAATAGGTTTATACTGTCCAAAAACTTGAACATCGTAATTTGACGGTGTTAAGAAAACCCACGTCACTACGATAACTAAGAATAGAGCTAAACTTACAATTTTTTTAGATACTTTAAAAGTATAAAATGCCATAAAATATCCCTTCCTTTTTTGTTCTTTAATAAATATATTAGTGAAGAAATATTTTATGACAATAAAAAACATAAACCGATATCCGGTTTATGCCTGTACGTGTTTTTTCACTTCTACATCGCCAATGGCATCTTTGTGAGATAAATTGATCCTGCCTTGTTTATCTATGTCAGTTACTTTGACAAGTATTTCATCACCGACTTTAACCACATCTTCTACCCTTTTTACCTTCTCTTTAGACAGCTTTGAAATGTGAATTAAGCCTTCCTTTCCCGGCAGTATTTCAGCAAAAGCACCAAAATTAGTGGTTCTAGATATTTTTCCAAGATATATTTGCCCAACTTCCACATCTTGAGTAAGTTTTTGTATTATTTCCATAGCCTTTTTGCCTAATTTCTCATCTGGAGCCGCTATATAAATTTTTCCATCGTCTTCAATATCAATCTTTGTATTAGTTTCTGCAATTATCTTGTTTATAGTTTTGCCTCCGGGCCCTATTATATCGCGAATTTTATCTGGATCTACAGTTACAGTAAAGATTCTTGGTGCATACGGGGATAATTCTTTTCGAGGTTCGGAAATCACAGCCAACATCTTGTCTAATATAAACAATCGAGCTTCTCTTGCGCGCTGCAGAGCATTTCTTAATATTTCTTCATCTATACCCTTTATTTTTATATCCATTTGAATCGCAGTAATACCTTTCGCAGTTCCTGCTACTTTAAAGTCCATATCTCCTAAAAAGTCTTCCATTCCCTGTATGTCAGTTAATATTGTGACCTTATCATCTTGTTTTATCAATCCCATAGCTACACCGGAGACAGGAGCTTTTATGGGAACACCTGCGTCCATTAAAGCTAAAGTTGAACCACATACACTGGCCATAGAAGTAGATCCATTAGAACTTAAGACTTCTGAAACCAACCTTATGGTATAAGGAAATTCTTCCTCTGGTGGTATCATAGGTTCAAGAGCCCTTTCCGCTAACGCTCCATGACCAATTTCCCTTCTTCCAGGCCCGCGAATAACTTTGGTTTCACCTGTACTATAAGGTGGAAAATTATAATGGTGCATATACCTCTTGGACTCTTCAATACCCAGGCCGTCCAAAATCTGAACATCTCCAAGTGCTCCAAGGGTTGCAACTGTAAGAACCTGAGTCTGACCTCGGGTAAATAAACCAGAACCATGTGTTCTCGGCAAAACGCCAACCTCACAGGAAATTGGCCGTATCTCCTCATGGGTTCTGCCGTCAGGTCTGATACCTTCATAAGTGATCATTTTTCTAACTTCTTCTTTTAAGATATTATACAAAATATCTGATATCTCTTTTTCGCTTTCTGGATATAATTCCTGAAAATGTTCTATGGTGGATTTATTTATTTCATCGATTAAAGCCTCTCGTTCTTGTTTTTCATAAACTTTGATTGCCTGTAAAATTTTATCGGTAGCATATTCTCTAACAGCTTTTTCAAGTTCTGGATTAACCTCTTCTGTCGGCACTTCCATTTTAACCTTGCCAACTTGTTTTACTATTTCCTCCTGAAACTCTACAATCTTTTTAATCTCCTCATGACCATAGAGTATAGCTTTTAACATTTCTTCTTCAGTTATTTCATCGGCACCTGCTTCAACCATGAGCACTGCCTCTTTCGTACCGGCCACAATCAGGTGTAAACGACTTTTCTCTGCTTGAGCTACTGTCGGATTTATAACATATTCTCCGTCAATCAAACCAACTGACACTGCCCCTACTGGCCCTTCAAAAGGTATATCTGATATACATAATGCACAAGAGGCTCCGTTGATAGCAACCACATCAGGTGTGTTATCTTGGTCTACAGATAGTACAGTAGCTACAACCTGTACATCATTTCGGAAACCTTTTGGAAATAGAGGTCTTAAAGGCCTGTCTATAACCCTTGCCGATAGAATAGCTTTTTCACTAGGCTTTCCTTCTCTTTTAATAAAACCACCTGGAATCTTGCCTACTGCATATAACCTTTCTTCATAATCAACGGTTAAGGGTAAAAAATCAACACCTTCACGGGGCTCTTTCGATGCAGTAGCTGTAACCAGCAAGACAGTATCTTCGTACCTAATTACAACAGAACCGTTAGCTTGCTGAGCAACTTTGCCCGTTTCTATAATCAATTTGCGACCAGCTATTTCTGTTTTAAATTCTAACAAGAAACAATCCTCCTTCTTATAGTTGATTTAATTTAATCAGGCATGTCGTTTACAAAATCAACTATATCTAAATATAATAAAAAAGTTATAAAATTTAAGCGGGGAACCCCCGCTCTATTTCCTTAATTCCAGTTTTTCGATGAGATCTTTGTATCGATCTAAATTTTTTTCTTTTAAGTAGTTCAATAACGCACGTCTTTTACCAACCATCTTAAGCAGTCCCCTGCGAGAATGATAGTCTTTTTTATGCTGTTTCAAATGCTCCGTTAGTTGGTTTATCTTTTCTGTAAGTATAGCAATTTGGACCTCAGGAGAACCTGTATCATTCTCGTGGAGTTTATATTCATTTATGATTGACTGTTTAACTTCTTTTGCCAATGCCACTTCATTCACCTCCTTGACTTAACTAAATCACCAGTTGCCCAGTAAATCGTCGGAGCTTCGAGTAACCGAGCAATTGGTTCATTTATCAAAATTAATTTTATCACAACAAAATAAAATTGTAAATTTATATTGCTTTTAAAATTTCTTTAGCATTAAGCAGATCCCTTTGAACTTGCTTTACTAAGTCTTCAGGCTTATCAAATTTAATTTCTGAACGCAGGTTCTGAATAAAAGATACTTCTAGTTTTTGACCATATAAATTACCGCTAAAGTCAAATAAATGTATCTCCAGCACAATATCATTACCGTTAAAAGTAGGTTTAGTGCCTAAATTAGCCACGCCTTTATAAATCTTATTATTGAAGGTTACTAATACTGCATAGACACCCTTTGCGGGCAATACCAGATCGGTATCGGGATAGATATTTGCAGTGGGAAATCCTAAACTTTTACCTAAGTGTTTGCCTTGCTCTACACGGCCTTCAACAGTAAAATAGCGTCCAATATATTTTGCAGCATTTCTAACATCGCCTTTTTCCAAAAGACTTCGAATAAATGTGCTACTTACTATGTTGCCTTTGTGGGTTACAGGAGGAATTATTATGGTATCAATTCCAGCTTCACTACACAATTGCTTCAAACTTTCTGCTGTTCCAAGGCCTTTATATCCGAATTTATAATTAAATCCGATAACAACAACTTTTGCACGACATTTTTCAATTAATATTTTATGTACAAAATCTTTATAATCCATTTTCGAAAATTCTTGAGTAAAAGGCGCTAAGACAAAATGATCTATGCCATAGGATTCAATTATTTTCCTCTTCTTGTCTTGTGTCATAATAAGTTTGACACCATTATTGGGGAATAAAACTTTTGAAGGATGGGGATCAAATGTAAAAATCAAAGAGTCTAAATTTTTCGATTGCGAACATTCCAGCAGTGTTTTAATTAATTTTTGATGACCCAGGTGAACGCCGTCAAAATTTCCTATACCACAGGCAGTATCATTTGGTATTATTATAGACGATAAATCACGGTAAATTTTCATACTTTCATCAATCCTATTATTTTAAAGATTTCAATACCTGTAGCAAGATACTATCTTTGTCTTTTACTACCTTAGCAATCCCTAAAAACTCTTTATTGTTATAAACTCTAACTAGTGTATCAATATCATTTAAAAACTGAAAATCGCCATTTATCATTTTTCCTTTTGAAAAAAAACCTTCTTTATCAACTGCAAGATTTACTTTAGGCATTTTCTCTAAAAACCTATCTACAGGCAATAATACATCATCTAATTTACCATTTAAAACAGCATCTTGGATTTCCTCTAAAGTAAATGAGTTTTCTATTTTAAAAGGACCTGAACTTGTCCTAACTAAACAAGAAAGACATGCCCCACAGCCAAGCATGTTGCCAATATCTTCACATAAAGTTCTTATATATGTACCCTTTGAGCAGGCAACTTTAACAATAGCA
>ENA-UPSB01002166-UPSB01002166.1-bioreactor-metagenome-genome-assembly--contig:-NODE-2166-length-19679-cov-6.346464_pt1 | contig 19679 bp, 16 predicted proteins | sample MGYA00238182_ERZ773286 | MGnify/ENA primary metagenome ERZ773286 (study PRJEB29026, sample SAMN07631240) | bioreactor metagenome | isolation source: Switchgrass digestor | place: USA: Dartmouth... | reverse complement strand
ATCCACGACAACCCTGAACTGTTGTTTCAACCCACGCCCTCGCACGGAGGGCGACTCCAGGTTGTCTCAAGACTCCACCTCGCAGAAAAGGTTTCAACCCACGCCCTCGCACGGAGGGCGACTTGTCCCCCCAAATAAAATCGCTCTAAACGGCTTAGTTTCAACCCACGCCCTCGCACGGAGGGCGACCTCTCCAAAAAGGAGGATTTTGGGCTTGTCCATCGTTTCAACCCACGCCCTCGCACGGAGGGCGACGCAACGACCGCGCCCCTACGAATACTGGATTGAGGTTTCAACCCACGCCCTCGCACGGAGGGCGACGCCGGTGGAAGTCCCGATGGTCCCCAAGGCCAAGGTTTCAACCCACGCCCTCGCACGGAGGGCGACTGAATGTCTGTGGCACTCCTTTGCGTAGTTCCAGGTTTCAACCCACGCCCTCGCACGGAGGGCGACCTCCTGTTTCAGGATCGATTCCCAACGACTCGAAGTTTCAACCCACGCCCTCGCACGGAGGGCGACGCACTGAGTGCACAAGTCGAACGCAAAGTCAGCAAGTTTCAACCCACGCCCTCGCACGGAGGGCGACGGGATGTTGAGGTTGGGGAGGAGTTGGTAGTGGAGTTTCAACCCACGCCCTCGCACGGAGGGCGACTCATCAAACAAACAACCATTCTCTAGCAGGGCAATAATGAACGTTACCGCGAGGTGCTTCTATACCCCGAGCCTTGACCATGCCGTAGCTTTTGATTCAATTGTCAAGGACCAGGTAGTCGGGCCATCGCGAACCCGCCGAAACAGAGATGATCGCTTCACCTTCGCGCTATACGACCATCGGTCCCTCAGGATCGTAGGCCGGTTTTGCGCCAACGTGTTCAACTCGATTTCGCCAGTTGTCTCCAAGGTAGTAGAACCGAAGGCTGTCTCTCTCAAGGTCGATGACTTTCTCTAGTCGGTTTCGCAGCTGTGCGAACTGGACGGGATCAACGAGGCACTCAAAGACCGAATGCTGCACCCTTTGCCCGTAATTCGTGCACTCCTTGGCCACAATGCGAAGTCGCTTTCGCCCTTCTTTTGTCTCGGTGTTCACGTCATACGTCACAAGCACCATCATGGGCTGTCACCTCATGAGGAAAGGAGGATAGCCGTCAAGGTCGCCCCGCAGATGCCGGGCCAGCAAGAGAGCCTGCACATAAGGGATGAGTCCTACGCTTATCCTTTCGTTGAGGAATGGATGAGTGATCTCGCCTAATTTCCTTTTCTGCCATTCTCCGATAACATACCTTCTCGTTTCCTCATCCATTATCACCGCACCGGACTCCTTCCGAGTGAACCCTCTAGGACCCACTTGGCCATTGTTGATCAGAGTCAACACGAACCTGTCAACTAAGTACGGTCGAAGCTCCTCCATAAGATCCAGGGCCAGACTCATTCGGCCGGGCCGGTCACGGTGCAGAAATCCTACCTGGGGGTCGAGCCCCACAGTCTCGAGAGCCGCAGCGCAATCGTGCGCGAGGATGGTGTAGAGGAATGACAGCAACGCATTCACTTCATCGAATGGTGGTCGACGGGTCCGGCCTCTGAACTTGAACGTTTCTTTCTGTGATGAAATCAGGTGATCGAATACCGAATAATACTCCCTCGCCGAGTCGCCTTCTATGCCCCTAACCGAGTCCAGCGTCGACTGTTCGTGCAGAGATCTGCCATAAGCCGAGAGGCGGTTGGCCACCTCGCCCACTTCGGCGGAACCACCTTTGTCATCGTGGTCCCGAAGATATCGAAGCAAGACATTTCGGCAGTTGTGTATCTTGCCCGAAACAAAGGAAATGGCAATAGCAGTAGCGTCTTCCATGTTGTCAGTGAGTCGATACTGCCTTCGCCTCAACAAAACGTTGCCGGATACCGGCCCGGTCACTCGCGCAAGAAACCTACCGCTGGAGGCAATGTAACTGAGAGAAACGCCGCGTTCGCAGCACAAGCCCATTAGGGAGGGGCTTGTGCCAACATAGTTGAAGCACACGATTCCTTCGAGATTGTGGATCGGAACCCTGAACCGCTCTTCTTCACTAACCCTAACTACCACATTCTCGCCGTCTCGCCCCAGATAGGCTTCTGGAAGAGTAACATATAATGTGTTTAATAGCTTTCTCATTCTGGACTAGTCCCCTGCTCCCTAGTCATGGCGGCCACGTACCGCCTAACGCTCTTAGCAACTACCTTGGGAAGGCACAAATCCTGCATGGAACATTGCTTGCAGGCTGGTATTGTGTGAGGAGGGGGAGTCCGACCGCTGTCGTAAAGCTGATGCATTTGCCGAGCAAGGTCCACAACCCTTGAACGAAGAGCAGCGTCAATGCTGATTCGTTGTCTGCGACGCGTCAGCCCATAGAAGAGGAATCCCTCCGTGACCCTGACGCCAAGCATCTCCTCAAGACACATAGCTTGGGCTGCTACCTGAACAACATCCCGATCGTCTCGCTTCGGCTTGCCCCGCTTGTACTCGACAGGGTGCGGCAGCCAGCACCCGTCTTTTCCTGGCAATTCAGTCCCTTCCCGGTCACTCAGGACAAACTCAACTACATCAGCAACGCCGTACAATCCGAGTTCCTTTGAGAGGAGGGGAACAGAGCGGCTGATCATCACTGTCCCCCTTGTCTCAAGAACAAACGGATCGTCGGCTCGCTGATGCAGCACTCTTCCGCTGTAAGTTAGAGTGTTTTCCTGCCACAAACGCTCAAGATGGATCAGAGCAAACTGCCGTGGACAGAATGCGAAATGCTGGATCCCTGACAGCGGCAGGCACTCTTCCTCGTCGTAAGGCATGACTAACCCTTCATATCCGCTCGATAACAGTCACGGTCTGGTGGACAGCCTCTCTGTCGATTTCAACCATGTAGTCAGCATACGAGCGAGCCGGTTTGGTGGGATCCTGCCGCTTCACTCTGACTGACTCAAACAGGTCGTGTGCATGGGCATTCCCTAGTGCCGTCGAGTGTTCGAATACTATCAGTTTCCTACTAGCCATCTTGCCGCGAGCAGCTGATCGATCATGCTCGAACATGTTCTCCAGCGCCTCCCACAGTAGCTCTAGGTCGGCATAGGAGAAACCGGTCCGCTTAGCCAATGGCGCAGATACGTAGCCTTCAACCCTGTAGAGAGCGTAAGGAACGACGTGTTTTCGTCCCATAGTGCGCTCTTTCTCAATATCACGCTCGTTAGTCACCGCCATGCGGGTAATACTGATCTCTTGAGGTACTATGGCGTCGATGCTCCTGGCGAAGTTGAACTGCACGGGCCCACGCACTTGCCCGCAGTTGACCTCTGTAGTCATTACCGCGCCAAAAGCTCGTATGTCGTAGAAGGTGTCGCACATGAACTTTGTTAGTTCACCTGCTTTCTCTCTGGCCTTTTTCTCTGCTTCATCTTTCTGGGCCTTTTCTTTGACGGTCGCCGGTATGGTCAGGCCGTAGTGTTCGTACGCCAGCTTGTGCGCGTTATTGAGGACGGCCCCTTCCCGGACATAGATGTCGTACCCCGGAGACGGCAGTCCGTTTTCATCCCGTTTGACAAGGCTGACATAGTTACGAACCTTTCGCTTCAGACAGACATCGGTGACTAGTCCGAGGTTAGTCTCAGGGTCAATCCGCGGCATGTTGCCCGCATCCGGATCGCCGTTAGGGTTGCCGTTTTCAACGTCAAAAAGGAGAACAAACTCATACCTTTTGTCTACGGAATTGTTCACTGCTCATTCCACCTTTCCAGTTTATTCCTCAGTCTTCCGGTAAAGCGCATTCCTCTGCTGGTAGTAACCCAGCGCAAAAAAGCCCTGGTCATCGAGATTCAGGTGAGCAGGAAATCTCTTGATCTGGGTCATCACACTCTCGATCTGCTTGTCCACCAAGAAACCATAGTCAGACTTCGCCAAGTGGTGCTGCGCAAGCCGGATCAGCACTGGGAATACAGCTCCAGGAGTTGAAGAAGCCGACGCATAGTAACGGTCTTTGATGGTAGCGTTAATGCCGGGATTAGCATCTTGCTGAGCTTTCTCCAGCAGCGCAAAAAGCCGACCCAACTGGTAGCCCGTATTCGGATTTTGGGGATCTAGCATCTCACGCAATACCTCCTTCGCATTACCCCCACCCGCGATTCTCCTCTTGCGCGTCAGGTGCGCCTTCAGGAAAGCCGCGCGGGGGTAGTTGATTTTGCGTTCTAGTTTCGGGTTCTTCGGATCATCAAAGTCCGACCTAATTCGCCCGATGATGGCTGTGTAGAGAGACTGAGGGTAGGCGGTGCCCTGTAAAATAGAACGCATCAGGGCTCCCACCAACGTTGGCGGTATTTTCTCTCGCTTTCGGTCCACCGCCGGTGCACACTCCATCAGCAATCGCCCAACACTTATCGGTCGTTCGCCTTCCCGGTGATCTATGCTCATTTCCCTAAAGTGAGTGTTGAGCTTCTCCAAGAGACGTCCGAAGGTGTCCACATGCCAAAACCTTACCGACAAGCGCGCCGCATTGGGTGCAAGACCGAGAAGGTAGAAACGAACGCCTTGGTCAAACGCGGTCATCTCGGCATCGACCGGTAGACCACGCATGGCGCGTTCTAGAAGACTCCTTACTTGTCCGGAGGCCTTTTCATCGTTGACGATCTGCTGATCGGCTTTGGATTGTCCGTCACTCTCATAGGTACCAAAGGCGCCGGAAAACAACTCAAGCATCAGGTCTTCCTCAGGCCCCGCCTTCTCGGCCCAGAACACCACCGTAGTATCACCAATGAGTAGTCGGTGACGTTCATTTGAGGTCAGCCAATTAAGGGCAGTGGCATAAGCGAAAGCGGCACTCTCGCTGACGGGGGAGTTGGTGCCCTGCTTTTTTCCGTACGACTCCGCCGAAGGAATGTTGAAGGACACGAGAGTGGCTCCGGTACTCTGGGCACCTGCTATTCCGGATATGCTTTTGTGCAGGCGTGCTACTGGTCCTGTACGCCCTGTCACCAAGCACTGTCCAAGGGTCGCCCCCGAGCTCTGATTACTGTAGTGCTCCCATGCCTGCATAACCTCAAGGCGGTCGTGAACAAAGGTGGCGTCGCCAGCCAAACGAAACACAATGTTGCCCCCTGTGTCCAAAACATCACGAACGAGTGCGAGTTTTTCGTTGGTACCATACTCATCTGGATTCCAACGGTCCCAAAAGGCTAAGACCGCCGCGGCACCTTCGTCCGTGATTGCTCTAAGGACCGCGCGGTGCAATTCCCGTGTCTTGGCAAGGCATTCTTTGGCGAGGCCTGTAACCTTCCTTTCATCCGCGCCGATTTCAGCTCCAAGGAAGTACTTAGCCGTATCGCACAGGAAATTAGGCGCAATCATAGTGGACGAACGCTTGATACGATCCGGAACTATCAGGCGGATCGGAACCGGCTTTTTTCTGCCTTGAGAGCCTAGAGGCACAGCATTCACAAGTTCACCGTCAACCGTTATTTCCAGGGCAACCGCAGCATTCCCCATGCAGTAGCATTGTCTGGGTACGCCAGACCTCGAATCGGCAGCAAGTCTCTGGTACAACTCGTATAGAGACTGAAGTATCAACTCAATCCCCTCCCGTCCGCAGCCTAGGAACAGTCATGATACCGTCCTGAAGCTTGGCGCGGAAAAACTTAGGGGTCATGCCGTTTTCATAGTCAAAGTCCAAGAGCATCCATCCCAGATCTCTCTCCCCCCGATGAACAGATACCGGAATGGGCTCGTCTTCTAGTAACCGGAAGTTGACAGGAAACTCCCTGCAACCAAAGTAAGGTCGGTGGAAACACTGACCTGATCGCATTCTCCGCAACGCCATGTTATAGTGCTTGTCTGCGGTTCCGGGCGGAGGATTGGACTCTACCAGTTCAAAGTGAGCTTCAATGACATATGCAACATCGCGCAAGACCAAGGATGCCCTTTGCTGGCGTTCGTCCCTGTCACTTGCGTATTGATGAAGGTCCACTTCCTTGCCTTTCATCGCTTGAGAAACAACTGTGGCGGGGATCTTTCCCTTGACTTCGTTTCGCCGCACAGAATCAAACCGGATTTCGTTCAGTACGTGGATTCTGTCAACCAACCATTGAATCGCCGGCTTCCAGTGGATAGCCTCCAAAATCCCTCGTGCAGCCGATGGGGTCATCACGTCGTAGCTCACTCGCTCCGCTTTCATCTCCGGCCTCGTAAAGCACGCGTAGTCGCCCCAAACCAACAACTTCACTCCGTATCCCACAGATTTCCCCCCTCTTCAAACAAGTGGCGAGAACTTGGGCTAGATTATCCAAGCATCCCCCCTTCTTTGTTCCGAATCATCAACTAGAAGACCGAAGTTGTGGTCGTACAGTGAGAGATCCGCAAGAATTCGTAAGCCTGCCATCTCCCGGACCGCATAGGCCGATACAAGTTTTTGGCACTCCCAGGGCCGGACTGATACCGTGTAGGGTTGAAGGGCTCTCGCTCTCCCCCGAGAGATCCCCTCACTTTCAACGGCTTTCAGGATCTCCGCGCACTTCTCTTCCTTAGGGATCACCACTCCAACAGTTTCGTCACCAATGACTTTGAAAAGCGAGGCTATCTCTTCGAACGGGAAGTTCAGCTTAGCAGCCAATTGCTCCAGCTTCTGCAGAATCCCGTGAGCGTCCAAGCTGTCTTGTTCGTAGAAGTAAAGGTCTCTAAAATACCGCTCCACGGAACGCAGATCCAACGGATCGTCCGCATCTTCTAGGATTTTCGCGGCAATGGAGGCAGTCCGCCTAAACCACACATGATTCATACCGTGACCGTCTTTGGGAGAGAAAACGATGACCTCTCCGCTGGCCCTCTTTCCTTCCCTGTTACATCGCCCCGCTGCTTGGGCTATAGAATCAATGCCAGCGATACTTCTCATGACCTTGGGAAAGTCGACATCTACCCCGGCCTCGATTAACTGTGTGGAAACCACTCGGACCTTCTCGCCGTCTGCAAGGCGTGCACGTATCTCGCTGAGTCTTTGCAGCCGGTGCACCGGATACATGGCCGCGCTCAAGTGGTAGTGTCCTTCCTCGGCACCTAGTAGCCGGTAGAGTTTTCGCGCGTGACCTCTGGTGTTGACAATGCAAAGGCATTGGGGATGCTTCAGCATCTCCTCAACGACTTCATCGTCGCCCATCGAGCCGGCGCTCTTCACCCTAACCCGCTTCAAAGCCTTGTAGAGCCCCACCGGATCCCGAGTGATTTCGGTGACTGACAGATCATTGGGGAGTATGCCGCTAAGCGCCGGTTGAGTAGCCGAGCACAGTACTACTGTGCTGCCGTAGTTCCTGACCAATTCCGCAAGTGCCGCCACACAGGGTTGTAGCAACTCGACCGGAAGCATCTGTGCTTCATCGAGGATAATCACACTTCTTGCCAGGTTATGCAGTCGTCTACAACGAGAACTACGATTGGAGAAAAGGGACTCGAAAAACTGCACGTTGGTGGTCACGACGAGAGGCATGTCCCAGTTCTCTTCCGCAAGGGTCGAACTGTCATGTTCATCATCGCCCGTCACAGGGTGATGAATAGCGTTGCTGTGGTGCTCCAAGACAACGTCGGGACCAACCGCTTCACGGAAAACCCGGGCATTCTGTTCGATTATGCTTGTGAAAGGTATGATGTAGAAGATGCGCTTCAATCCGTGATGACACGCATGTCGCAACGCGAACGCTAGAGAGGAAAGAGTCTTGCCTCCGCCCGTCGGGACTGTCAGAGTGAAAAGACCCGGTGGTCTACGTGATGCGGACATGCAATTCTCCAATACTTGAGCCCGCTTTTGGTTGACCAGGGTGGGAGGCGCGCTTCTAGATAAAGTCGCAAGACGCTTCGCGAGACGCTGTTCGAGTTCTGCTAAAGAAGGGAAAGTTTGAGTGCGTAGCTCAGCCTTTTCCGGACTGTAGAATCTCTCCGTATCCAAGAAATCCGCGTCCACAAGGCACGAATAGACCATGCGCGTTAGGAAGCTCACGGCGAAACCGCATCTTTCCCGCTGAAGTGAAAGATTGAGCGGCGGAATGGTGGCCGGCAGCGAGATTTCTTTCTCATAAGCGGAGTAATCACAAAGGCTTCGTGAGGCCAGCCTTGATTCGAGGCTACCCTCCCGCGCAATGTCTCCCCCGTCAGGAAGACCACGGTGATGCCCGGCGATTGCATACGCGATCAGTCGACCCAGAGCTCTATATTTCCGGACTGTGACCTGCGCCCCTGCCGTCGAGTGATCCACGCGGATTCTGGGATCGTCCAAATGCCGCTGGAACTCGTCAGAATACTTTCCGATGTCGTGGCACAGACCGGCAGCCTCAGCTAGCCGCCGTACTCCGAAATCTTCGCCGAACTCGCCCGCCAAACGAGATACTGCTTGAAGGTGGGCCTTGAGAGACTGCCACTTTTCCCGCGGCTCTCCATCAAGCGAATGGGCCCAGTAACTCATCGCCGCCCCCCCCTGATCCGACCGGTTGCTTCTCTCCGGTTTCGTCCTGATGTCCTTCCGCCCCTGCCAATTCGACCTATATTTCTAAATGGAGTCGCAATATAACGATACACACTTCACCCCGTCACGCAGTGTCGGAGACAAGTGTTCGGTATCTAACTGCCGTGTATCCGCCCCCACACCTAACACAAGTAGACAAAGAGGAGCAGGGGATCTATCTTAACGTTGGTAAGAACGAGTCCCCTACGGCTACTCCGCACTCTAGCGTGAGCGATTATGATCGGAATGTACCGGGTCAGAGAGATTCGCGACGGCGACAAAGAAGCAGTTGCAGGGATAATAGCCGAGAGATGGGGTTCTCCGATCATCGTCAGCAGGGGCAAACGTCACGATGTACTGTCCCTTCCCGGCTTTATCGCCGAGATGGATAACAAGATAGTCGGCCTTGCCACCTACTGCATCGATGACGGAGAGTGCGAGCTCACTTCCCTTGACAGCCTGCTGGAGAACCGTGGGATCGGGACCAGCCTGGTCGACGCGGTGGTGGATGCCGCCCGCGCAGCCTCATGCCGCAGAGTATGGCTCATCACCACTAACGACAATACGAAGGCAATCAGGTACTACCAGAAACGAGGCTTCTTGTTTGCAGCAGTTCACCTGGGAGCCATTGAGAGAGCGCGAGTTCTAAAACCAGAGATACCGCAGTACGGGATCGACGGCATCCCAATCCTGCACGAGATAGAATTCGAAAAGGTCCTAGTAAAGTGACACGGTCACGCCTTCCTGCAGAAGAACACCATCTCGCCTGCGCTCGAATCAATAGGGATATTTTCTATAGTCGAGCCCTGCTCGTGGAAGATCTCGAATCCCTCGCACGCCAGCATGCCGCGGATCTCGCGCGGAAAGAAGAAAGTCAGCGTACACTCAGTCTCTTCCCGCCTCAGGAGCCTGTCGCCATCCCGCTCTTCCAGGATGATGTGGTCTTTCTCGAGCTGGAGAGTAAAGTCATAGTGCGCGGTGAAGGTATCCGTGATGGTCGTCCCGGTCAGCGGATGAGTGAACTCGAAGGTCTTGGTGACGCCGTTGGTTTGCACCATATACGGGATGTCAGGGATGCTGTTGTCAAGGATGAACACTCCCCCGTCCCTCAAGTGGCGCCTTGCCGACCGCATGAGCGCCAGAGCCTCGCCCGGCCCCGTTAGGCAGTTGATGAGGTTACACGGGGCTATGACCAGGTCAAATGTCTCTGACAGATCCAAGTCGATGATGTTGCCCTTGATGAGCCTCACCCGGGCGCGGACCTCAGGGGATTCGTACTCGAGCTTGCGCCTGCACATCGCTATCATGTCATCGGATAGGTCCACACCGGTCACTTGGAAGCCAGCGCACGCCAGGGGGATCAGGATCCTCCCTGTCCCCGATCCGAGCTCAAGGATCCTCGGCCCGAACCTGCGCGCGAACTGAATATACGCCTCAACGTCGCTGAGGCCGGCGTGAAGGATATCGTAGAACTCGGCGAAGAAGCCGCTGAAGTGGTCCTGCAAGACGGCCAAGCCTCCTCGTTCAAAACTCTCCGGGTTATGAGTGTCGTGGCCTCATGGTACGAGCAAAGGGCGACTCCGCACCCTCAATCGCCCTCATTCAAATCTTGCCCGGCTATGACCTAGGGCCGCCTGAACCAGCAGCAGTGCTTTGCCTTGCGGCCGCTTCCGCAGGGGCACGGATCGTTCCGTCCTACCCCTCGCCAGCGGGCCTGCGCTTCAGCCCGCAACTGAGCCATGATGGCCGCCGGCGTCTGACGCTGTCGCCTTAGCTCCACAACGCGGCGAATCGGACCCTCGGCGTACGCGAAAAACCTTCTTAGGCCTCCGCACAGGTAATTGAGTCCGGGCTCACCATTCTCCGAGGTGGCGAACCGGTCCTTGGGACATCCGCCGTTGCAGACAGCAAGCCACTTGCAGGCGCGGCACTGCTGCGGCAGGCTATCCCGCTTTGCGTTGCCGAATTGACGCTGTACAGGCGAGTCGACCAGCTCGGCCAGAGTAGATATGGTCACGTCCCCCGGCGAGCGCGCGGCGCATTCGCCCACCTCCGAGGTGGTGTCCATGTCCGCTTGTGGGGACGCGGCGGCATCGCCCTGACGCAAGACTCCAATGTATCCGATGCGGTTCTCCGGCGTGACGAAGTGGTCGCAGGAATAGATCGCGCCGTCCTGCTCAACGACCAGCACTCGTCCGCAAGTTGGGGCCATCCAGCAGAGGTTGGTCTCTCCTCCCGACCACACAAGCGCCATCTCGGCCACCTGCTGTATCTCCAGACGTCCAATGTCGTTCCTGGCCCACTCGTCGAAGGCAGCGCAGAGGAAATCGCCGTAACCCTCCGGAGTCACTGAATCGGGTGTTACGCGCCCATCCTTGTCGCGACGCACGATGGGGATGAACTGAATCCAACCGGTATCCAGGTCTCTTAGGGCCCGGTAGACAGCTACGGGCTCCTCCGCGGTCGTGGATGTCACCGTACACAAGAGATCGGGCTGAATACCGTGGGCCTGCAGACGCCTGACCGCGGCGACCACGCGTTCATAAGTGCCGTGCCCGCCGCGGTCTTTCCTGTAAGTGTCATGGACGACCCGTGTGCCGTCGATACTCAGTCCCACATCGAAACGGGCTTCCGCCAGAAAAGAGCACCACGCGTCATCCAGCAAGATGCCGTTTGTCTGCAAGTTGTTCCAGCAACTCCAGCCGGGCGGAAGGTAACGCCGCTGCAGTTCCACCGCCTTGCGGTAGAAGTCAAGACCGGCCAACGTCGGTTCCCCGCCGTGCCAGATGAACGACACTACCGGCCCGGGGCTCCCTTCTATGTACTGGCGGATGTAGGTCTCCAGGAGGCCGTCGGACATCTTGGGCGGGAGCTCTCCGCCGTACATGTCCTCGGTCTCCAGGTAATAGCAGTAACTGCAGGCCAGGTTACACCGTGGCCCGACCGGTTTCGCCATCACTGTGAAGGGTTCAGCGGCTCTCAGGGACATCATCCACTTCCACTATGCGATGTTTCTCTGTGTTTGACTAAGTATTACTGCCACGCGATGTTTCCCTGTGTTCGACTAAGCGCCACCGCCGAGGTGCTTGCCGAAGAAGGCGAAGACCTTCTCCCACGCGTCCATCGCCTGTTTCGGGCGGTACCGTTCGGTATGGTAGTACCAGAACCCGTGCCCCGCTCCGTCATATCGATGGAACTCGTAGTCCTTTCCGAACTTCTTGAGCGCCTCTTCGTGGATATCCACCTCTTCGGGCGAAGGAGACTGGTCCTCGTTTCCGAAGATTCCCAACAGCGGGCAGCCCAGCTGCTCGGTGTAGTCGATGGGCGCTACGGGGCGGGCAGGCGTCAGCTTATCCTCGGAGGCAACCACGAGGCCTCCCCAGCAGTCGACAGCGGCATCGATGCCGCTCACCCTGCATGCCGCCAAGAAGGCGTGGCGTCCGCCGGAGCAGGTTCCTATCACACCCACTCTGCCGTTTGAATTGGGCAAACTCTTGAGAAGCTTGAGGGCTCCCTCACAGTCCCCCATCACGCTGTTGTCTGGGACACCGCCCGCCGCACGGGCCTTCGCGGCGATTTCGTCAGGAGTCCCGTGTCCGAAACGGCAGAAGATGTCGGGACAGAGTGCCATGTAACCGTGATGGGCGAAGCGACGGGTCGTCTCGCGGTAGAACTCGTCCCACCCCGGCACGTGAGGAATCAGTATGACTCCGGGGTAAGGACCTTCCCCAAGTGGGCGCGCGAAATACGCGTGGATTCGGTCGCCCTTGTAGCCTGACATCGTGATGGTTTCAGCCAGCATACCTTCATACGCGTCAGTTCGGTGGCTGTTCCACATATTGGGGCCTCCTTTCTGTTGTCCGGTGCTTCGGTACTCCCGGTCACTCGAACGTGGGTTATCGTCTCAGTGCTCTACACCGTTCTTCGCGAGGAGGGACAAGCCCTGCATGTTAGTGACCCATCCGTAGAAAAGCCTGTCTCTCGCCGACCTACTCCTACCCCTTCCCCCGTCCTCCTACCTTAGCGAGACCCTCTTCCAGCCTGAGCCGCCATACGGGCCGCGCGGACCAAAGCCATATGCTTCCCCACCTCGACCATAACCAACAGGAGAATGCTGGTCCCGAACACCATCGCCCAATGCTCCAGACTCAGGGGGACTACGCCAAGCATCCTGCCTATGGACGGAGAGACAGATGGCAAGAACGCCACCACAAATCCGAGCCCGACCGCCGCCAGAAGAGGCTTGTTGGCCGTGAGATGTCCTATGTGGAACAGGCTTCGCCTCATGCTTCTGTACGCGAACACGTAGACCAAAGAGATGACCGCAAGGGTCTCGAAAGCCACGGTCCTTGCGAGGGCGATGTCGCCGTGGCTTATCCAGTGATGCCCGAACATCCACAGGCAACCGAGGGCCGCGGTAACGCTGATAGCTCCGATGAGTCCCAAGCCGAGCCTATCCAAAATCGGTTCCGATACCGGCCTCGGCTTCTCCTCCATAATGCCCTCTTCCTGGGGTTCAAACCCTAATACAATGTCCACCGGCCCGTCGCAAATCAGGTGTATCCACAAGATCTGAGCCACGGTTAGCGGCGCCGGCCACCCGAGTATCATCGCCGCGAACACCAGCAGTATCTCGGCGAAGGAGTTGGAGAGGGTGTAGGAAACCACCTTCTTGATGTTCTGAAAGACCACACGGCCTTCCTCGATGGCGGCAACTATGGTCTTGAAACTGGAGTCCAGAATCACTAAGTCAGCGGTCTCTTTGGCGACGTCCGTGGCTGTGCCGACCACCACTCCGATGTCCGCTTTCTTAAGCGCGGGAGCATCGTTGACGCCGTCTCCCACCATGGCGACGACCTCTCCCAACGACTGCAATGCCGACACGATTCGCAGTTTCTGATGAGGAAGGACACGAGCGAACACAGACGCGCCCTTCACCCTGGTCCGGAGTTCCTCGTCGCTCATTGCCTCAAGGTCCTTGCCCTCAATGACGTCGTCTTCCTCAACCTGGAGCCCTATGGACCTGGCCACACGGATCGCGGTGAGCTTGTGATCCCCGGTTATCATCTTCACTTGGATCCCGGCCTTCTTGCAGGTCTCGATGGCCCCGGGGACTTCCTCCCTCACAGGATCCTGAAGGCCGACGAGCCCTGCCCACATATAGCCTTGGGCGCCTTCTTCCGAATCCAACCTGGCGTCTTCGGACACCCGCTTATAAGCCAAACCCAGAAGCCTCTGTCCGTCGCGAGCCCATGCGTCGAACTGGGCCATAAGCCCGGCTTTTCGTTCCGGCTCCTCGTCGCACTTCTCGAGTACCACCTCAGGAGCCCCCTTGAGCAGGAAGTACCGGCTCCCCTCTATCCTGTTGGCGGTAATCATGTATTTTGCCTCGCTGGAGAACGGAACTTCATCGTGCCTGGGGCATTCTTTGACGATCTCCGACGGATCCATCCCGCTCTCGGACCTCGCCAGGTCCCACAGAGCCATCTCCATGGAATCCTCCAGGTTGTTGTTGAGCGCCAACACTTTGAGTGCCATTTCCTTGTCCGCGAAGTCCCGGTTTGTGACCCGCATGAGCCCTTCCGTGAGCGTCCCCGTCTTATCGGTGCAGACGACCGTCACCGAGCCCAGAGTCTCTACCGCCAAGAGACGCTTCACCAGACCCTGACGCGCCAGTACCTTCTTCATCCCTAACACCAGGATGACCGTGACCGCGATGAGCAGCCCCTCGGGTATGGCGGCGATGGCCAGGATGATGACCGTACGCACCATGTCGACCGGGTCCTTCCCCGTGGCGACTCCTATGACATACATCAAGACGGCCACAGCGATGACTATCTTCGTGAGGGTCGCGCTGAAGGCCGCGAGCCTTTTCTGGAGCGGAGTCTCAGGGTCAGGGGTATCGGTGATACTGTGGGCGATTTCGCCAAGTTTGGTATTGCGCCCAGTTGCGGTGACTTGGAAGACTCCGCGGCCCGCAACTGCCGTGGTGCCCATAAACACGGGGTCCCCACTTCTCTTGACCACCGCTTCACTCTCTCCTGTAAGGATGCTTTCGTTCAGAGATAGACTCTTCGCCTCCAACAGCCGTCCGTCTGCCTGCGGTTTATCACCCGCGTTCAGGAGGACGATGTCACCCGGAACTATCTCCCTTGCGTCAATCTCGACACGGTGTCCCTCGCGGATGACTGTGGCCGTAGGCTTCACGAGGGATTTCAGGTTCTGGTAGGTTGCCGATGCCTGATACTCCTGTACGAAGCCAAGGATGACGTCGAAGACCACGACGGCCATGATGATCCAGAAGTCCTGAACCTCACCGAGGATTAGAGATATGAAAGCAGCCCCGAGGATAACGTAGATCAAGGGGCTCTTGAACTGCGACAACAGAATCATGAGCGGAGAAGGCGGCTTGCCGGACGGCAAGGAGTTCTCTCCATACTGCTGTCTCAAGGCCGCAACTTGGCTTGCGGTCAGTCCAGTATGTCCAGTCTCAACCTCCACGGAATCCGTGTTCATTTGTTAGCTTCACCTCGTCCAAGCAGCGCGACACGTCACTCGCTTGCCGCGTGTCTCGCCCGATCCGTCATCGTCCGGTCCGCTGGCCCCAATGCTCACCGGTACCGTCACTCGCCCACATCACTCGCCAAGAATCGCCTTGCGTTCTTCCTCCGACAGCACTTCGATGGCCTGTCGCCCGAGGCGTTCCAGCGTCCGCTGAGTGAATATCTCCTGCCAGATGAACTGCCTGGCTATAAAGACAACGTGGCGGTTCCCCGTCCAAATGCACGTACCCGACGAGCCGGTGCCGCCGATCAGGCACTGGGAACTGTCAGTCACGATGACTAGCAGGTTCCCGGTCCTCTGCCAGTCGCTTTCGGCTCTGGGGTGCCGGACCACCTCGACGCCCTCCACTTCAGCCTCCCCCGAGAGAATAAGTCGCGCCTTCAATCCTCTCGATACGGCTTCATTCAGCGTGGGAAGCAATTCGACCAGCGTGGAGTCGTCAGCCAGCATCAGCAGGTCCTTGTGGCAGGTCCGGATCATCTCTCTAGCGCGGGTAAGCACCGAGTCCCTCCCGTCGATGTTCCACACCTGTTCCAGGGGAGTCCTCTGCTCCTCGAGGGAAAGCACGTCGTGCGCGGCGTCCAGGGCCTCCTCGTACTTGTGACGGAGATTGTCGAGAAGGACGCTCACTGGAACAGGAGCGTATCTCGTGGTATCTCCCAAGGGCAAGGACATCACGGCGCCCTTGTTGACTAGCCTGCCCAGAGCCTCATAGACCATGGACCTCGGGATCCCCGCGTCTTTGCTTATCTGGTAGCCGGTAACCGGACTGTTCTTCAACAGTGAGAGGTAAGTTTTGGTCTCGTACTCGGTGAAGCCCAGATTGCTCAAAATGTCGATGGCCCTGCTGTGATTGTCCTCGCCCGCCACTGGGTATTCCTCCTCCAAACTACGGAGTTTGTATCCGAAACACTAAGATGAGACTAAGGCTACGGGCGTGACCTGTCAAGGGGAACGGTCTGGAGACGCCTTCGGCTTGCGGAGTGCTCAAATACTGACCACTTCAGAGTGAGGAGTCATCTGCGGTTGACAACTCGGCCGCGGAGTCTTCGAAAACTGACGACTTCCTGGAGCCAAGTCGTCAGCCGAAGACGCCTTCGATGAGAGGAGCCAGCAGATTTTAACTATCTGGTCACGAAGCCTGCCTTCCGAGCCGGATTTTAAATGTAGAAACCTTTGCACGGTACGTGCAAAGGTTTCCTCATTGCCTAAGAACCCAAGATTCCCTACTCTCCAAACCCTGACAAAGCAACGACAACGCACAAGCTTGGGGCGATATTGGGCCCGGCCACAGAACCTCAACTTAGCCTAATCTTCTTACCGTGCTACCCAAGCACCGCTCTGTATCGCCCGACGAACTCTTTCATGTACTGCTCGTCAAGTTTACCTAGGTACGGATTAAGGGCAAAAGCAAACACTCCAAGCTCCAGCCCGAACAGCAACTGGGCGGCTGTGAACTCCTGAGGCGTGATGCCGTAAACAGATGGGATGTCGGCAGGTCCTATCCTCCACCCTCCGAACTCCCGAATCAGAAACTCTTCTATGTAATATGGGGCATACATGGAGTTGCCGAAGTCGACTAAGGCGCGTATCCGTGCAGCTCCCCCGCTTCGCTCCACAAGGACGTTGTGCTTACCCAGGTCGGTGTGGACGAAGGACGGAGGCACGTCAGCCCTAGCCTGCTCCGGGTCGGCACGCTCAGACTGTGTCTCCCCTGGCACGAGATGCTGCGACACGGTCTTCCCTGTCTCGGGACACTTGCGCGCAGTCTGCGCCGACCCGATCTGCTCCGAACCCCACTCCAACGCGTCTGAGATTACCTTGAGGTCCGCCTGCGGAAGGACATCCAGAGCCTCAAGGTCGTGGAGCAGGATTCTCCTCATGGAGTCGTATGCCCCGCGCCACGTCGGGTGACGTCCGATGGCTCCTCCCACGCACAGGTCTCCGAATCCCGGGCCGTGTATTGCCTCCATCTTCTTCATAATATCCGCAAGCTGTGAGCGAATCTCCTCGTCTTCCCGGTCTTCGATGTACTCATCGATGATGAAGAGCAACTCGGCATCCACGAACTCCTGGAGGATGTACTTCCTGCCGATAAGCTGGCCCGTCAGGTCGTACCCTACGACGGGAGCAGTTGGGATCCCGGCCGCCGAGGCCAACCGGACCCCTTCAACCTCGCGTTCGATCTGCCCGCGGCGGGTCGTAGGGATGAACGGGAGCCCGGCCCAGGCGTCTGCCCTGCCTGACCCCGGCAGACCGCCCTTAACGCCTACCCCGCCCGACGCGGCGACGACTCCCCCTCCCCGGGCCAACTTCTCTACCTTCAGGAAGTACTCGCCTGGAGGGTTCTGCGCGGTTACCCGGTAGCACTCGTTGAGGGCGCCTCCGCCCCAACGCCTAACTTGAGATACAGTTGCCTGATTCCCTACATGTTGGCGGATTATGTCGTTTACAGCGGAGATTGTCGCCCCGTCCAAGCCTGTCAAGAAGAATCCCCTCTCCCCTAGAACAGAATCTCGCGGCGCCGAAGCGCGGGAGGGTCTTGAAAACACCTCAAGACCCTCCCAAGAATCTACCACAAATCTCTCAAAAACATCTGCTCACTTTGACCGGTCTAGCCCAACTGCTTCGCGCGGCAAGGACGAAGGCCTCAAACATCCACTCCAAAACCCTTCACTACTTCATCCACCAGCGACCCGACGTAAGCCACAGCCTCCAGGATGGGCTCTGGCTTAGTCATATCCACGCCTGCCATCTTGGCCAACTCTATCGGGGGCTTTGTCCCGCCGGCCTTGAGCACCGCAAGCCACCTGTCCACCGCCGGCTGGCCTTCCTCGCGGATGGCCTTGGCCACTGCCGTGCCGATGGTGAGACCCGCCGAGTAGCTGTACGGATAGAGTCCCATGTAGTAGTGGGGCTGGCGCATCCAAGTCAGGCGGGCGCCGTCGTCGATCTCAACTTCCCCGCCCCAGAACTCCTCCAGGATTTCGCCCTGGACCCGGCTCAGGACCGATGCCGTGATGGGCTGCCCCTTCTCCGCTAGTACATAGATCCGGCGCTGGAGCTCGCCCTCAATCAGGTGGCGGACGAAGTTGTGGTGATACGTCATGAGGAACTGCATATTGAGCCAACGCCGCATCCGCGGATCGTCGCTCTGAGACATGATGTAGTTGCCGACCAGTAGCTCGTTGATGGTCGATGGCGCCTCGGTGAAGAACATGGTGCTCCTCGTATTGTAGAACCGCTGGTACCTCTGGGATAGCACGCCGTGTCCTCCGTGCCCCAGCTCGTGGCTCAGGACCAACGCGTTGCGCATGCTGTCCTGCCACGTCACCAGGATGTACGGGTGGGCGCCGGGAACGGTGTTGCAGAACGCCCCCGTAGACTTCCCGATGTTGTCGGCGAGGTCGATCCACCTGCTCTTCATACCTTTGGCGATAATCTCCGTGTATTCGGGCCCGAGCACCGATAGTCCCTTGACGATAAGTTCCGCCGCCTCTTCAAACGTGGTCTTGGGGCTGAAATCGGGGTCAAGCGGCGCCTCGATATCGCAGTACAGCATCTTGTCGAGCCCAAGGACCTGCTTGCGGAGCCTCGCGTAGCGGCGCATATGCGGCGCGATCTCCTTGAGGATGATGTCGTGGAGGCGGTTGTATACGTCGATGTCGACCTCCTGGGCATCCAGCAGCATATGGGTCGCCGACTCGTACCCGCGCAACTTGGCCAGAACCACGTGCTTCTTGACCTCGGTGCCCCACGTCGCGCCGTAAGTGTTCTGATACGCCTTAAGTCCCTTGGTGAAGGAAGCGTAGGCGTTCCTGCGCAAGACAACGTCGGGATGTTTCTCGTAAGTCTCCTCGTACAGCGCGAAAGACATGGGATGGCTGACGCCGTTCTTATCCAGTACCGGCTCGAAGGTCATGTCGGCGGCCTTGGACCGGTTGTAGATGAGGGACGGCGAGGTCAGAACCTCGCTCAACGACGCCAAAGCCACCTCTGTCTCGGGGTGAAGCAAGTGCGGCTTTTCCTTGACCATCTTCCCGATCATGCGCTCGAAGTCTTTGAGCGGGGCATGTTCTTTGAGATAGCGCTCAAGTGTCCCATCAGGCAGGGCCAGCGCCTCCGAACGGATGAACGATAGTTCGGCCTGAACCTTCGCTGCCAGCGCGGACGCCCTCCCCATGGCCGCCTGATTGGCCGGGTCGGTGCCGTCGCCGGATTGCTTTAGGCTGGCGTAACTTACTACACGGCGCAGCCGCCGCTCCAGGGCCTCGGCTGCCTCCAAGCACTCATACAAAACCGACGGGCCTTCAGCGAACCTTCCCTTGTACTTGGTCACCGTCGGGATATCCTGAGCTACTGACGCAAGTTCCGTTTCCCAAGCGTCAACCGAAGGAAAAATGTCGTCCAGATTCCATGTGAGATGAGGGGGAACTTCCGAACGATGCAGCCGCTTCTGCATGGGGATCCTCCTTGTCGATTAATCTCAATAAGTGATTTTTCGTAATCGTGTCCGCTAATCCCTTCCGGAGGGGATGGTCACAACCGGACCCGCCGGAAGCCTTTATCGCCTTCACGGGACTTCTACTACTGGCCCGAACTGGCGGCCGAATCCCAAAC
>ENA-UPSB01002163-UPSB01002163.1-bioreactor-metagenome-genome-assembly--contig:-NODE-2163-length-19682-cov-5.746777_pt1 | contig 19682 bp, 14 predicted proteins | sample MGYA00238182_ERZ773286 | MGnify/ENA primary metagenome ERZ773286 (study PRJEB29026, sample SAMN07631240) | bioreactor metagenome | isolation source: Switchgrass digestor | place: USA: Dartmouth... | reverse complement strand
CCAGCACCGCCATCGCCTCGCCCGTGCCCCGGCCCACCCGGGCCAGCACGTGGCGCAGCACCCCGGTGTGGCTGCGCTCGTCGTAGATGCGCACGCCGAACCGCCCGGCCAGGTCCTTCACCTCGGCCAAAACCCGGTTGCCGAGCGGGTGCTGGATCTCACACCGCCCGATGTCGATGATGCGGTGCGTGCCCGGGGCGAAGAAGCCCGCGATCACCCGGCCGGAGCGGAAGCCCACCGGGAACTGTGCCTTGTTCCGGTAGCCCCACGGCTCGGCCATCCCCAGCGTCGGGTGAACCGCAACGCCGCTCAGCTTGCCCAGCCGCTCCAGCGCGTCGACCACCTGCTGCCGCTTCAGCCGCAGCTGGGCCGCGTAGGCGATGTGCTGGAGCTGGCAGCCGCCGCACTCCCCCGCGACGGGGCAAGCCGGCGCCACCCGGTCCGGCGACGGCTCCTCCACCGCCACCAGGGCGGCACGGGCGTAGTTGCGCTTCACCTCCTGCACGCGCGCCAAAAGGCGGTCGCCGGGGGCGCCGCCGGGTACGAATATCGTGAGTCCTCCATAGCGGGCCACGCCCTCGCCGCTGCTGCCGAGGCCGTGCACCGTCACCGAAATCTCCTGCCCCGGGCGGACCGGGGGCTTCACCGTCTCCTGCGTGCTCATAGGCAGAGTGTACCACAGGCGGGCCGTACGCGCGCAACCCAGGGCCTTGCGGTCCCGGCAACGGTCAGCCCTTTGCCCTCGCCGCCCCGACCTCGGCCTGTCCGGCCTTGTAGGCCTCCAGCCAGACCAGGGTCTCGCGGAAGGCCGCCGCGGTATCGGTGGGCGCCAGCCCCAGCTCGCGCCGGGCCTTCTCGTCGGTCAGGATCCACGGCGCGGTCCAGTTGCGGATCTCGTTGGGGTGCACCAGCGCCCGCTTCCGGAAGGTGATGCGGGCCCCGGCCGTGGCCAGACGGGCCGCGCCCATCAGCAGCGGCACCGGCATGGCCCAGCGGGGGGTGCGGCCGCCGCTGACGTGCGCCAGGAGGGCGAAGAGCTGCTCCTGGGTCAGATTGGGCCCCACCAGGTGGTAGACCTCACCCGGCCGGCCCCGCTCCATCGCTGCGACGGTGCCGCGCACCACGTCCCGCACGAAGACCAGGTTGACCACCGCCTGGGCGGAGCCCAGGTAGAACGGCAGGCGGCCGGTCTTCACCATCCAGATCAGGGTGTTCATGCCGTCGGGATCGCCGGGACCGAAGACGGCGCTGGGCCGCACCACCACGACTTCCAGCCCCCGGTCCCCGTAGGAGAGCGCCAGCCGCTCCTGCTCGAGCTTGGTGATGCCGTAGGCGTCGGGCAGGGGCGCCGGCTCGTCCTCCTCCGTGCGGGGCCGGTAGAGGCCGTTCTCGCCCCTGACCGCAGGCCCGCCGGCGGCGACGGAGGACATGTGCACCACCCGCCTGACGCCGGCGGCCACACAGGCGTCCAGCAGGCGGCGGGTCCCCTCCACGTTGATCGCGCGCATCCGCCGCAGCGACCCCTGGAAGTTGATCCGCGAGGCCAGGTGATACGTGCGCTCCACCCCCGCGGCCGCCCGGGCCAGGGACGCCGGGTCACCCAGGTCGCCCTCGGCCACGTCCAGCGACCCGATGAGCGGGCCGAAGACGGCCTCGGCCTTCTGGCGGGAACGCACGAGGATCCGCACCTGCCGCCCCTGCCCCACGAGGTAGGGCACCAGCTGCGAGCCGATAAAGCCGGTGGCGCCGGTTACCAGGTCCACGGACCACGCCTCCCTTCGTGCTATACGAGAAGAATTAGACGCCCCCGCCGCAGTTCCTACGGCGGGGGACGGTCTTACTTCCGGGCGTGCTCCTCGAGCGCCTGGGTCACCAGCTTCAGGGCCAGCTGCGGGTTGGCCCGGCCGCGGGTCCGCTTCATGATCTGGCCCACGAACCACTGGGCCGCCGACTGCTTGCCGGCCTTCCAGTCCTCGAAGACCTTCGGGTTGGCGGCCACCACTTCCCGGGCGATGGCGAGCAGCTCGCCCTCGTCGGCCACCTGGGTGAGCCCCTCTTCCTTCACGATCGTCTCGGCGTCCTTGCCGGTCTCGACCATCTTATCGAAGACGGTCTTGGCGATCTTGCCGGTGATGGTGCCCTTGTCGATCAGCTTCAGCATGCCCACAAGCTGCTCCGGGGTAACCGGGATCTGGTCCGGGCCCAGCCCCTTCTCGTTCATCACCCGATAGAGCTCATTGATCTGCCAGTTGGCGACGGCCTTGGCCTGGTCGGCGCCGGCCAGCTCCACCGCGTGCAGGAACCACTGGGCGTACTCCCGCTCGGCGACGATGACCGAGGCGTCGTAGGCGGAGAGCCCGTACTCGGCCATCAGCCGCTGCATGAGGGCGTCGGGCAGTTCGGGCAGGGTGGCCCGGATCCGCTCGATCTCCTCCTCCGACACCTCCAGCGGCGGCAGGTCAGGCTCGGGGAAGTAGCGGTAGTCCTCGGCGTCCTCCTTGGAGCGCAGCAGCACCGAGATGCCCTGGGCGTCGCGCCAGGAGCGGGTCTCCTGCTCGAGCTGGCCGCCCTCCTCCAGGGTGCGGATGTGCCGCTTCTCCTCGTACTCGATGCCCCGCATCACCGCGGAGAAGGAGTTGACGTTCTTCAGCTCCGTCCGCACGCCGAACTCGCTGGAGCCGGCGGGCCGCACGGACAGGTTGACGTCACAGCGCATCGAGCCCTCTTCCATCTTCACGTCGCTGACGCCCGAGTACTTCAGGATGGAGCGCAGCTTCTCCAGGAAGAGGCCGGCCTCCTCCGCCGAGCGCAGGTCGGGCTCGGTGACGATCTCGATCAGCGGCACCCCGGCGCGGTTCAGGTCGACCAGCGAGTAGTTGGCCGCCGTCACGTCGTCACCGGCGTGGAGCAGCTTGCCGGCGTCGGTCTCCAGGTGGATCCGCTGAATGCGGATGCGCCGGGTCGTGCCGTCCTTCTTGGTGATGTCGACGTACCCGTCGTAGCACAGCGGCAGGTCGTACTGGCTGATCTGGTAGCCCGCCGGGAGGTCCGCATAGAAGTAGTTCTTACGGTCGAACTTGGAGTGCCGCCGGATCTGGCAGTTCAGGGCCAGCCCCGCCCGGATGGTGTACTCCACGGCCTTGACGTTCAGCACCGGAAGCGAGCCGGGCAGGGCGAGGCAGACGGGGCAGACGTTGGTGTTCGGCTCGGCCCCGAACTCGTTCTTGCAGGAGCACCAGACCTTCGTCTCGGTGGACAGCTCCACGTGGACCTCGAGGCCGATAACGGTTTCCCACCTGGTGGACACGGCTACCGACCTCCTTCCTCAGTCAGGGCCGGGCGGGCCTCATGATGCTTCGTGACCTTCTGGTAGGCCCAGGCCATCTGCAGCAGCTGCGCGTCCGCGAAGTGCTTCCCGATGAGCTGCATCCCGACCGGCAGGCCGTCCGCGAACCCGCAGGGGACGGAGATCGCCGGCAGGCCGGCCAGGTTGACCGGAATGGTGCAGATGTCGCCCAGGTACATGGAGACCGGGTCGTTGATCTTCTCGCCGATCCGCCAGGCGGTGAACGGCGTGGTGGGCGTCACCACGGCGTCGTACCGCTCGAAGGCCCGCGCGAAATCGCGGATGACCAGGGTGCGCACCTGCTGCGCCTTCCGGTAGTAGGCGTCGTAGTGACCGGCGGAGAGGACGTAGGTGCCCAGCATGATGCGGCGCTTCACTTCGCTGCCGAAGCCCTCGGCGCGCGTTTTGCTGTACATGTCATTCAGCCCGCCGGACTGGGCGGCGCGGTAGCCGAAGCGCACGCCGTCGAACCGCGCCAGGTTGGAGGACGCCTCGGCCAGGGCGAGGACGTAATACGCGTGGAGCGCGTACTCCGTGGCGGGCAGCGAGCACTCCTCCACCTCGGCGCCCAGCGCCGCCAGCTGGGCGATGGCCTCCTGGAGCCGGGCCTTCACCCCGGCGTCGATGCCCTCGCCGAAGAACTCCTTCGGGACCCCGATGCGCAGGCCGGTCAGCGACGGGTCGCCGCCGAACTTCAGCGCAGGCGGGGTGCGGCCGGCGTTGGTCGCGTCGCGCCGGTCGGGCCCGGCGATGACCTCAAAGAGGCGGGCGACGTCCTCCACGTCGCGGCCCATGGGGCCCACCTGATCCAGCGACGAGGCGAACGCGACGACCCCGTAGCGGCTGACGTAGCCATAGGTCGGCTTCAGCCCGACGATGCCGGTGAATGCCGCCGGCTGCCGGATGGAGCCGCCCGTGTCCGTGCCGAGGGCCAGGGGGACCTCCCCGGCCGCCACGGCCGCGGCCGAGCCGGAGGAGGAGCCTCCGGGGACGCGCTCCAGGTCCCAGGGATTACGGGTCACGTGGAAGGCAGAGGTCTCGCCCGAGGAGCCCATGGCGAACTCGTCCATGTTCGCCTTGCCGATGATCATGGCTCCCGAGGCCCGCAGCCGCTCCACCACGGTTGCGTCGTAGGGCGAGACGTAGCCCTCCAGAATGCGGGAGGCGCAGGTGGTCGGCATCCCGCAGGTGCAGATGTTGTCCTTGACGGCGATGGGCACGCCGGCCAGCGGGCCCAGCTCCGTGTCGCCGGCCTTGCGCCGGGCGTCCAGCTTCTTGGCGCGCTCGATGACGTGCTCCTCCGCCACGTGGAGGAATGCGCCCACGGCGGGCTCCACCTGTGCGATGCGGCTCAAGGCAGATTCGGCAATCTCCACCGCTGACAGTTCACCGGCCAGGAAAAGCCTGTTCAGCCGGGCAGCGCTGAGTTTGTGCGTCATCCCAGACATCCCTCTAGCCCTCCGTGATCTTCGGCACCTTGTAACAGCCGGCCTCGGCCTCCGGGGCAAGCGCCAGGACCGTCTCCCGCTCCAGCGAAGGCTGAGGCTTGTCCTCTCGAAGCACATGCTGTAAGGCGACCGCGTGGTAGGTTGGAGGCACATCCGTCACGTCCAGCCTGTTCATGCACGCGACATGTTCCAGAATGCGGCTGAGTTGCTCCGTGAAGGCCTGAATCTCCTCTTCGGTGAGGCTCAGGCGGGCCAGCCGGGCCACGTGCTTAACGTCTTCCCGCGTTATTGCCACTCTTGATCACCACCATCCAGAAATTGGCACAGCCTTTAGGGCCGGAGCGTGAGCGTAACTACCTGATTCTAACACATGGCGTCCCAACCCGGCAACGTGATCGGCAGGGACTGCTCACAAGATGGCCGGCACCTGGAAGGCGCCGGCCGGCGTCTTTCACTCTTCGTAGCTCTGCAGGGAGTGGTCGAGCGTGAAGGTCTCCGGGTCGGGGTCGAAGTACTGGGTGCTGAACCGCCAGTGGAACTGGTCCCCGTCGAGGTAGCCCGCGTCCCAGGTCGTGTCCATGACGAGCCAGCGGTCGCCCACCCACGCCTCGGTCCAGGCGTGGTCGATCCAGAAGAAGCCCGACTTGCCCATGCCGATCGCGACCCGGGCCTTGATCCCGACTGCCCGCAGCAGCGCGGCCGTCAGGTAGGCGTAATCCTGACAGACGCCCGTCCGGGTGTCCAGGGTCTTCAGGGCGCCGTCGCCCCATGCGAACGCCCGGGTCCGGGCCTTCTCCACGTCGTAAGCCACGTTCCTGGCCACCCAGTCGTGGATGGCCCTGGCTTTCTCCACCGGTGTGGTCAGGCCCCGGGTGATCTCTTCCGCCAGCGCGATGATCTCAGGCGCGTCCGACTCGACGCCCCGGCTGGGGACGCGCCAGCGCAACTCCTCCTCCACGGTGCTGGTCACGGACCACCGGCCCGTCTCGATCCGGTAGCTGCGGTCCCTCGGCGCCCAGACCGACACCTCGTACTCGCCGGGCCCGAAGGGGAACCAGATCCGGCCGTCGAAGCGGCCGTCCCGGACGGGGACGCCCCCGAGCCAGACCAGCTTCTCCTCCGTGCCCTTTTTCTTCACCTCGAACAGCAGCATCGGGTAGCCCAGGCCCTTCGCCTGGCCGGCCACCCGCATGCTCTCCCCCACGGTCATGCCCGAGGCGAGCGGCTCCTCGAATCTGAGCTGGCCGCCCCAGAGGGAGATGGGCTCCAGGGTCGATTCGCGGGTCTGCTCGGCGATCACACAGCCGGCGATCCTGTTGCCCGGCTGGATGCAGATCCGGTAGCGCTCCGGGCCCTTCAGGGGCACCACGGTCTCAAACCGCCCGCCATCCAGGGTCAGCTGGATGGTGGACTGGCTCGTGCCCGTCAGCCAGACCTTCTCCGGCGGCTCCGCCAGCGCGCCCTCCAGCCGGAGCATCCCTTCGGGCGTGATCGCCGCGGACAGCCGGTCCGCCAGTTCGGTTGTCCAGACATCGATGACCTCGACGCCGTGCTCGCTCAGCAGGCGAGGCCGGATTCCCTCGGGGTTGATCACGACGAAGCTGGCGAACGGGCTTCCGTCGTCATCGGCGTACAGCCAGACCGGAACCTTCTCTCCGCCCTGCACGGCCGCGGTCACCGCGAAGCTCCCCCCGGTGACGGGCACCCGGCGCTGGCTGTCCTGCCCGAAGGCCCTCACCCGCAGGGCCACTGTCTTCCAGCCGAGTTGGGGGTCGACGGTTCCGCGGATCACCGTCATGTCCTGTTCGTTCCGATCGGCGGTGATCTGCACCAGACCCTCGAAGTCCCGCCTGATGTTCAGGTTCTCGATCAGAACCCGCGGCGCAGTCAGCCGGACGGCACGCGCCTGCCCGTCCCACGCAACGTCGTAGCCGAGCGCCTCCGCGATGAACCGGAGCGGCACGAGCGTCCGGCCCTGCACGGCCTGGGCCGGCACGTCCAGTTTCACCGCGCGGCCGTCGACGTACGCATCCGGGCTGCCCAGCCTCAACTGCACCGTGCGCCGGCCCCTCAGGTAGACGGTCCTGGTCGCCTCCCACCACTCCACGGAGAACCCCAGGTGGTCCGCGACGACCCGGACGGGCACCATGGTGCGGCCGTCGATGATCATGGGCGGGACGTCCGTCGTCAGTTCCTGTCCGTCCACATAGAGCCGGATCGGCTGGTCGGCGGCCCCGACAGCGGGGACCGAGGCGACGAGCAGCGCGACGACGAGGAACAGACTCGCCAGGATTCGGGACAATGACCTGCGCTCACCCAAGACTGGATCCCCCCGTCTACTGGTATCATCACATAAAAATAATACTAGCCCGACGCATTTGCAATTTCGCTCCACGAAGAAAGCCCCGCCCTCCATCGGGCGGGGCCGGTCGCTTTGCCGTTACTTCGTGCGCATGTGGCAGGCCACCCAGTGGTCGTTGCCCACGTCCACCAGCGGCGGCTCCTCCTCCTTGCAGATGTCGCCGACCTGGGGCTGGTACCGGCACCGGGTGTGGAACCGGCAGCCGGACGGCGGGTTGACCGGCGAGGGCACGTCGCCCTCCAGCACGATGCGCTCCCGCTTGAGGGTCGGATCCGGAATCGGGATGGCCGACATCAGCGCCTCGGTATACGGGTGCAGCGGGTTGCTGTACAGCTCGTTCGCCGGCGAGATCTCCATCATCTTGCCGAGATACATCACGCCGACCCGGTCGGAGACGTGCTTCACCACGGCGAGGCCGTGAGCGATGAACAGGTACGTCAGCCCGAACTCCTTCTGCAAGTCCTCCAGCAGGTTGAGCACCTGCGACTGGATCGACACGTCCAGAGCCGACACCGGCTCATCGCAGACGATCAGCTTCGGGTTCAGCGCCAGGGCGCGGGCGATGCCGATGCGCTGCCGCTGGCCGCCGGAGAACTCGTGGGGATACCGCCGGGCGTGGAACGACGCGAGGCCCACGACGTCCAGCAGCTCATGCACCTTCTTGGTCTTCGCCGGGCCCCTGGCCACGCCGTGGATCTCCAGCGGCTCGCCGATGATGTCGCCCACCGTCATGCGGGGGTTCAGCGAGGCGTAGGGGTCCTGGAAGATGATCTGCATCTCCCGCCGGAGCCGGCGCATCTCCTCGCGGTTCAGGTCGTAGATGTTGATCCCCTCGAAGAAGACCTGGCCTTCCGTGGGCTCCTGCAGCCGCAGAAGGACCTTGCCCAGCGTGGTCTTGCCGCAGCCGGACTCACCCACCAGCCCCATGGTCTCGCCGCGGCGGATCTGGAAGGAAACGCCGTCCACCGCCTTCACATAGCCCACCGTGCGGGCGATGATACCTCCGCCGGAGACGGGGTAGTACTTCTTCAGGTTGCGCACGTCGACCAGGACGTCGCGCTGCTGGGCCTTCGTACCAACGGCAGTGCTCATGAGGCCGTAACCCCCTTCGCGGTGCGTTCTTCAGCGAGGAAGCAGGCAACGTAACGCCCGGGTGCCACCTGCTGAAGCGTGGGCTCTTCGGAGCGGCACCGATCCCTGGCCACGGGGCAGCGCGGGTGGAACCGGCAGCCTTCGGGCAGGTTGAGCGGGTTCGGCACGGCGCCCTCGATGACGTGCAGCTTGTCGACCTCCTGATCGAGGCGCGGGATCGAGCGGAGCAGGCCCTCCGTGTACGGGTGGATGGGGTTCTGGAAGAGCGAAACGGCATCCGCCTCCTCCACCACCTTGCCCGCGTACATGACGACCACGCGCTCGCACATCTCGGCCACGACCCCCAGGTCGTGGGTGATGAGCATGATCGCCATGCCCAGCTCCTTCTTGAGCTTCTTCATCAACTCGAGGATCTGGGCCTGGATCGTCACGTCGAGCGCGGTCGTGGGCTCGTCCGCGATGAGCAGCTTCGGGTTGCAGGAGAGCGCCATGGCGATCATGACGCGCTGCCGCATGCCGCCGGACAGCTGGTGCGGGTACTCCTTCACCCGCTGCTCGGGCAGCGGGATGCCGACCAGCCGCAGCATCTCGACGGCCTTCTCAAGCGCCTCTTTATGAGACAGGCCCTGGTGAAGCTCGATGGCCTCAGCGATCTGGTCGCCGATCGTGTAGACCGGATTCAGCGAGGTCATGGGCTCCTGGAAGATCATCGAAATGTCGTTGCCGCGAATCTTGCGCATCTCAGCCTCGGGCTTCTTCAGCAGATCCTCGCCTTCAAACAGGATCTCGCCGGCCACGATCTTCCCCGGGGGACTGGGAATGAGCCGCATGATGGAGAGCGAGGTCACACTCTTACCGCAGCCGGATTCACCCACTACACCCAGGGTTTCGCCGCGCTTGATGTAGAGATCGACCCCGTCCACGGCCTTCACAACGCCGTCCTCCGTGAAATAGTGGGTCTGAAGGTTACGGATTTCGACCAGCTTCTCGCTCACAGGCTCACTCCTCTTCTCGTCCACCACTACCCATCGATGGGAGGTTGACACCCGACTCTCGAAAGTGCGGCTTGGTGCTCATGAGACGCAGAATCGCACCGGTTGGTTTAGATTTTTTCGCTAGTCAGCGGGGGAATCCTCCCGTGTTCGCCTGCTTCATCTTGGCTTGTGCGCAGGCGCAGGCCCGGCTAGCCCTTCACGTACCGGGTGTAGAACTCCTCCTCGGTGAGCACGGGCACCCCCAGTTCCTGGGCCTTCTGCAGCTTGGAGCCCGCGGCCTCACCCGCGACGACGAAGCTGGTCTTCCGGCTGACCGAACCGGCGGCCTTGCCGCCGAGCTGCTGGATCAGCTCCTCGACCTCCTTGCGGCCCCACCGCGTGAGCGTGCCGGTGACCACCACGGTCATGCCGGCCAGAGGCCCCTCCGCCGGGCCGGTCTTCTTCTCGCCCACCATGTTCACGCCGGCTGCCCGCAGCTTCGCCAGCAGCTGGTGCGAGCGCGGCGAGCGGAAGTAGTTCCGCACCGACTCGGCGATCTTCGGCCCGAGGCCGGGGATCGCCGTCAGTTCGTCCAGGCCGGCCTGCTCGATGGCCTCCATCGAGCCGAAGTGGTCGGCCAGGAGCCGCGCGGCCCGCTCGCCGACGTGGCGGATACCCAGGGCGAAGATCAGCCGGTGCAGGGGGTTCTGCCGGGTCGCGTCGATGGCCGCCAGCAGGTTGTCCACCGACTTCTCGCCCATGCGCTCCATGTTGATCAGCGCATCACGCTTCTCGTGCAGCCGGTAGAGGTCGGCGGCGTCCGCGATGAGCCCGTGGTCCAGCAGCGACTGGACCAGCGCCTCGCCCAGGCCCTCGATGTTCATGGCGTCGCGGGAGGCGAAGTGCAGGATCGCCCGGTACTGCTGGGCAGGGCAGAGGTTGTTGATGCAGCGCACCGCCGCCTCCCCTTCGGCCCGCACCAGCTCGCCGCCGCACGCGGGGCACTCGGTCGGGAAGGTCCAGGGCTCCGCGCCGGGCGGCCGTTTCTCCGGCACGACCCGGACCACCTCGGGGATGATCTCCCCGGCCTTGCGGACGATGACCGTGTCGCCGATGCGAATGTCCTTCTCACGGATGTAGTCCTCGTTGTGCAGCGTCGCCCGCTTCACGGTGGTGCCGGCGATGCGCACGGGGGCCAGGTCCGCCGACGGCGTGACCACGCCGGTGCGCCCCACCTCCAGGCTGATGCCCAGCACCGTCGTCTCCCGCTCCTCCGCGGGGAACTTGTAGGCGACGGCCCACCGGGGGAATTTCGAGGTGAAGCCCAGCCGCCGCTGCTGGCCGAGGTTGTTGACCTTGATCACCAGGCCGTCGATCTCGTAGGGCAGCTCATGCCGCCGCTCCCGCCAGCCGGCGATCCAGTCGATGACCTCGTCGATGGACCGGGCCAGGTGCCGGTGCGGGTTCACCTTGAAGCGCCAGGCGACCAGCCGGTCCAGCGCCGACCAGTGGTCGGCGATGCCCAGCTCCTCCGCCTCCACCACCTGGTAGAGGAAGGCGTCGAGCCGCCGCTCCCGGGTCTTCCGGGGATCCTTCTGCCGGAGGCCGCCCGCGGCGGCGTTTCGGGGGTTCTGCAGCAGCGGCTTGCCGGCCTCGGCCAGGGCCCTGTTCAGCTCCTCCAGCACCTGCTTGGTCATGTACACCTCGCCGCGCACGATGAGCCGGGACGGCACCGGGGACTCAGACCCGTCCAGCCGGAGCGGGATCGAGCCGATGGTACGCAGGTTCTCCGTGACGTCCTCGCCGGTTTCGCCGTCGCCGCGGGTCGCGCCCTGCACGAACAGGCCGTCCTCATACCGCAGCGAGATCGACAGCCCGTCGATCTTCAGCTCGCACACGTACTCCACGGGCTCGCCGCCCAGCCCTTCCCGCACCCGCCGGTCGAAGTCCCGCAGGTCCTCCTCGCTGAAGGTGTTGTCCAGCGAGTACATGGGCGGCTGGTGGGGCACCTTCGCGAAGTCGGGCGCCGCGGCGCCGCCCACCCGCTGCGTGGGCGAGTCGGGCCGCCGGAGGTCCGGGAAGGCCGCCTCCAGCCGCTTCAGCTCCTCCATCAGCTCGTCGAAGGCGGCGTCGCTGATCTCCGGCTCGTTCTTTACATAATAAAGGTACTCGTGATGGCGAATGGTCTCGGTCAGCTCCGCAATCCGCCGCTCCGCCCAGGTACGGTCCATCGCGCTTCCCTCCACCTCTCACTCCGCGTCGGCCGCGGCCGGCCGCAGGTAGCTCGCCACCAGCACCCGCTGGCCCGCCGCGCCGGCGAACTGAACGGTCACGGTGTCACCGATCACGGCCTTCACCACGCCCTCGCCGAACCGGTCATGGCGCACCCGGTCCCCGGGCCTGAACCTGGGCGTCTCCTCCGACGGCGGCTCCAGCGCCGCCTGGAGCCGGCGGGCCTGCAGGGTCCTGCCCCAGCCCGCCGCGCCGATCGCCGGCGAGAAGTCGTCGTCATCGCTGTCCCACCAGCGCCTGCCCCGCGCCGGCGGGGAGCCCTCCCTCGCCCGCGCCGCAGGGGCGTCATCCTCGTACCACGCGGCCCCGCCCGGCGTGACGCCACGGCCGCGGGCTCCGGCCCCGGCGCCGCCCGCCGTCCAGCCGCCGGCCTGCGCCACCTCCTCCACCAGCTCCGGCGGGATCTCCAGCAGGAACCGGCTCACGGCGTTGTAGTTCGCCTGCCCCCAGAGGTTGCGGCTGACGGCGTGGGTCAGGTAGAGCCGGAAGCGGGCGCGGGTCATGCCCACGTAGCAGAGCCGGCGCTCCTCCTCCATCTGCCGCTCGTCGGTCAGCGCCCGGTTGTGGGGGAAAACCCCCTCCTCCAGGCCGACCAGGAAGACCACCGGAAACTCCAGCCCCTTGGCCGAGTGCAGGGTCATCAGGGTCACCTTGTTCTGGCCCTCGCCCACCTGGTCGGCGTCGGTCAGGAGGGCGACGGTGGCCAGGAAGCTGTCCAGGTCCCGCAGGCCGTCCAGCTCCTCGCCCGCCGGCGGCTCGAACTCGGCGGCCATCGAGCGCAGCTCCTGCACGTTCTCGAGCCTTGCCGCCGCCTCCAGCGAGGAGTCGGCCTTGAGCTCCTCCAGGATGCCCGTGCGCTCCAGCACGGCGTCGATCAGCTGGCCCACGGTGCACTGCGCGCTCAGGTTGGTCAGCTCCTCGATCAGCGCGCCGAACTCCTCCATGCGCTTCTGGTAGGCGCCTGAGAGGCCGGGGACCATCGAGCAGTCCAGGGCCGCGAGCGCCACCGGCACCTGCCACTGCTCGGCGTAGTCGACCAGCTTGTCCACCGAGGCCGGGCCGATGCCCCGCTTCGGCACCCCCACCGCCCGGCGGAACGACACCGTGTCGGCCGGATTGGCGATGAGGCGCAGGTAAGCCAGGACGTCCTTGATCTCCTTGCGCTCGAAGAAGCGCAGGCCGCCGTAGATGCCGTAGGGGATCGACCGGCGCACCATGGCCTCCTCGAGGGCGCGCGACTGGGCGTGGGTGCGGTAGAGGACGGCGAAGTCCTGGTAGTCCAGGCGGGTTCCGTCGGGCAGGCCCTCGGCCACCAGCCGCTCGACCTCCCGCGCCACGAAGGCGGCCTCGTCCCGCTCGTCGACGGCGGTGTAGTGGCAGATGGGGTCGCCGGCACCGGCGGCCGTCCAGAGCCGCTTCTCCTTGCGGCCGGTGTTGTGGCGCACCACCGCGTGGGCGGCGGAAAGGATGTTCTGCGTGGACCGGTAGTTCTGCTCCAGCTTGATGGACCGGCACCCGGGGTACTGCTCCTCGAACTCGAGGATGTTGCTGATGTCGGCCCCCCGCCACGAGTAGATGCCCTGGTCGTCGTCGCCGACGACGGCCAGGTTCTTCTTCTCCCCGGCCAGCAGGAAGACCCACCGGTTCTGCACGTGGTTGGTGTCCTGGTACTCGTCCACCAGAATGAACTCGAACTTGCGCTGGTAGTACTCCCGCACGTCGTCGAAACGCTCCAGGAGCTCCACGGCCTTCAGCAGCAGATCGTCGAAGTCCAGCGCGTTGTTGGACTGAAGCTGCTCCTGATACAGCGTGTAGACCTTGGCGACCTGCTGGCGCCAGTAGTCGCCCGCCCGGGCGGCGAACCGCCGGGGGTCCAGCATCGCGTTCTTGGCGCCCGAGATGGTGCCGAGCACCGCCCCGGGCTGGAACTGCCGGTCAGAGAGCCCCAGACGCTTCAGGCAGTCCTTGACGACGGCCTGCTGGTCCTCGGCGTCGAGGATGACGAAGTTGCGGCCGTAGCCCAGCCGCTCGATATCGCGCCGCAACATGCGAACGCAGGTGGAGTGAAACGTTGCAGCCCAGACCTCGCGGGCCTTCGGGCCGACCAGCTGCTCCACCCGCTCCCGCATCTCGCCGGCGGCCTTGTTGGTAAAGGTGATGGCCAGGATGCGCCAGGGGTCCACACCGCCGCCCAGCAGGTGGGCGATCGCCCCCGTGTCGACCGGGCCCGGGGACAGGACCGCGGCCCGCAGGACCTCCAGGTCGTCCTCGGTCACGTCGGGCGGCGGCGGGGCGCCGGGATCGTAATCCGGCCCGAACAGGATCAGGTGGGCGATGCGGTGGGCGATCACGCGGGTCTTGCCGCTGCCCGCCCCGGCCAGGATGAGCAGCGGCCCCCGGCCGTGCAGCACCGCCTCCCGCTGCTGGTCGTTGAGGCCGGCGAGCAGCCTGGCACGCACCGCGTCCCTGAGGCGCTGGTACTCGGGAACCAACGAGGGGTCAAGCATGTGTGCGGGTCACCTTCCTCACGTCAGGGGGATTTCTCGCCCGCCCGTCGCTCCTCCTTCCTTCCCCCTTTTTCGCCGTTTTCGACAATAGCCGCGGTACTGCCAGCAATTGTCAGTAAGGGTTGACAGCCTGTTTCCTCTCCTGGTAAAGTGGGTTCCGTTGCCGTACCAGAACATACGATACTTCTGACGATTCCGATATATTGACCGTCAGCGGTCTAAAGGAGGAACTCACTGTGCTTCCATTTCTCCGCCGGCGCCGCTCCCTCTGGGTGGCTCTGGCGCTGGGGCTGGCGGCTTTCCCCGCCATGTTCGCGGGAACGGCGGCCGCCCCTTCCGAGACCGCCGAGCCGGTTCCCCCCGAACCTGAGCCGAATCCGGTGGCCGAGCTGCCGCCGGACCCCGAAGAGCTCGAGCGGGCCCGCCTGAAGGAACTGACCGCGCTGGTCGCCGACCTGGCGCCGGAGAAGTACCGCACACTCGTGGTGGAGGTCGCGGACCGGTACGGGGTGGATCCCCGGCTGATCGCGGCCGTCATCACCGTGGAGACCCGCTGGGATCCGGATGCGGTGGGAGCCCATGGCGAGCTGGGTCTCATGCAGATCCTGCCCTCCACCGGCGAGTGGCTGGCCGGCGCGATGGGGCTGGAGAGCTTCGACCTGCGCGACCCCGCCACGTCGGTGGAGATGGGCACCTTCTACCTGGCCGCGCTCATCCGGGAGTACGGCTCCGTGGACATCGCACTGAGCGTGTACAACGGCGGACCCCGGGCCGCCGAGGGGTGGATGGACAACCCCTACCGGCGGCGGGTGCTGGCCGCCTACGGCATGCCGCCGGTCTCGCAGTATCCCGACCTCATGGAGCAGGCGTCCTGATCCGGGCGCGCCCCGGCCCCCGGCCGTACCCACGGCCGGGGGCCTCTGTGTGGACGGCGGCTACTGGGCGCCGCCGCCCCCACCGCCGCCTCCGGCACCGCCTTCTCCACCACCGCCTTCTCCGCCGCCGCCCTGCTGGCCGCCGCCCTGCTGACCGCCCGGCTGACCGCTTTTCTGACCGCCCTGGGTCCCCTTCGAGAGGATGTCCTGCAGCGTCTGGCGGACCGCCTGCTGCAGCTGATACTGGACGATCGGGTCTTGCAGCATCTCGACGAACTTCTTCTGGATCATCTGCTCGCCGACCGCCGAACTGATGGCGCTCTTCACCGCCTCGTTGAGCGCATCCTTGCCCTCCTGCGTGTCCAGGGCCATCTCGAGCATCTCCACCCCGGCCTGCTCCCTGACCTGGGTGCGGATGAAGTCCTTCATCTCTGCCTCGGCCAGGGCCTCCTTCACCGCCTTCTCCACCCGCTCCGAGCTGGGTTCGGGCGACTGCTGCGGCTGCTGCTGCCCCATGCCCATGCACCCGTGCAGGAGCAGGGCGCAGAGCACTATGGCTGCCCACCGTGAACGCACCGTACCAAATCCCCCTCCAACTGGCCATCGGTCCCGTTTGCCTCTAGCGTTCACCAGCCGCAGGGCGTTGATTCGGACTGGCCATGGGGCAAAGTATCTACGCGCTGTCCGGTGGGACTGGTTTCACTGCACCTTGTCGCCGTTTGCCGCCTTCGGGGCGGGAATCGGCCGGCGGGATCCCGAATGTGGGGAAACAGAATGATCAGATTGGGGGTCGGATTCTGTGTACGATCTGCTGCTCAAGGGCGGGCACCTGGTCGATCCTGCCAACGGCCGCAACGGACGCTTCGACATCGGCATCCGCCGGGGTTCCATCGCGCGGATCGCCCCTGACATCCCCCGCTCCGAGGCCGCGGAGGTGCTGAATGTCAGCGGCCTGCTGGTGCTGCCCGGCCTAGTGGACATCCACATCCACGCGTCGTCGGAGTTCCAGGGGCGGGTGGCGCACCGCATGCTGGCCCTGGCCGGGGTGACCACGGCCCTCGACATGGCCGGCCCGATCGACGACGTGCTCGCCATCGCGCGGGACCACGGGGCTGGCATCAACCTGGCCTGTCTCAACCGCGTGAAGCCCGGCGAGATGGTCGGGACCGCCGACCCCTCCGCAGGGGAGCTGGAGGCCGGGATCGCCGCCGCCCTGGAGCGGGGCGCCCTGGGCGTCAAGATCATGGGCGGCCACTACCCCCTCACGCCCGAGGCCACGGGGCGCGTGTTCGAGATCGCCAACCGGCTGGGCGCATGGGCCGCGATCCACTGCGGCAGCACCCGGAGCCGCAGCGACCTGACAGGCCTCCGGGAGGCGCTGGACCTGAAGGGCCGGAACCACGTGCACATCGCCCACATCAACAGCTACTGCCGGGGCACGGTGAAGGAGCCCCAGCAGGAGGCCCTCCAGGCCATCGAGTGGCTGACGGAGGCCGAAAACCTCGTCACCGAGTCGTACCTGGCGGTGGTCAACGGCACCTCGGGCAGGTGCATCGACGGCGTCCCGGAGAGCGATCGCACGCGGGCCTGCCTGGAGCAGGGCGGCTACCCTGCGACCGAGGATGGGCTGCGCCGGGCCATTCTGGAGGGGTTCGGCCGGGTCAACGTGATCGAGGGCGACCGCGCCGTGCTGCGCACCGGCCCCGAGGCCGTCGCCGTCTGGGAGGCGGCAGGCACCAACGTCGGGATCAGCTTCCCCGTCAACCCTCCGCTGCCCCGGCTCATGCTGGCGGCCGCGAAAAAGCGGGACGGCCGCTTCGTCGTGGACGCACTGGCCACGGACGGCGGCGGCATCCCGCGCAACTTCACCATCTCCGCCGGGCTCCGGCTGGTCGAGCTCGAGGTGCTGACCATGGCGGAGTTCGTGCTGAAGTCGTGCACCGTGCCGGCCCGGCTGCTGGGGCTCTCCAGCAAGGGTCACCTGGGCGAGGGCGCCGATGCGGACGTGACCGTGGTCGACGCCGCGGCGGCCGAAGTGCGCACCACGATCGCGGCCGGGCAGGTCGTCGCCCACCACGGGGTCGTCATGGGGCGCTCCACCCGCATCATCACGACGGAGCGCGGACGGAGCGCCGTGGAGGCTGCGGGCCTTCAGCCCGTCGTCACGGACCTGGCGAAGAGCGGCTTCTACCGGCGCGACCGGATCTAGAGTCAGGCCAGCGCCTCCCGCACCGCGGCCTCCGCCAGGATGAGGGTCGGGTCGATGACGGGCACCGGCAGGTCGCCGTCGTGGAGGACGATGGGCAGCTCGGTGCAGCCGGCGATGACCGCGCCGGCGCCCCGGTCGATCAGCTTCTGTGCGACCTTCACCAGCCGGGCGGTCACCTCGGGCCCCGTGCACCCGGCCTTCACCCCGCGCTCACCGTAGATGCAGTCCATGACCTCCTGCTGGTCCTCGTCGCCGGGGACCAGGGTGGTCAGCGAGCGCTCGCCGAGGAAGCGCTGGTAGAGACCCGTGCGGATGGTGCCGGTGGTGGCGAGCAGGCCGACGGTCTGCAGCGTCGGGTACCGCCGCCGCAGGTGGAGGGCCGTCTCCTTCATGATGTGCAGCACCGGCACCCACACGCTCGCCTGGATCTGGTCGTAGTAGTAGTGAGCCGTGTTGCAGGGAATGACGATCAGGTCGACGCCCCACTGTTCGAGCTGCTGCGCCGTGCGGGTGAGCCAGGGCACGGGGCTGCGCCCGCCGTTCAGGATGGCCGCCGTACGGTCGGGGATGGCGGGGTTGCTGTCGATCAGGACTCTGATGTGCTCCTGGTCCGTGCGGGCGGGCGTGGAACGGATGATCTTCAGGAAAAGATCGGCCGTGGCCTCCGGCCCCATCCCGCCGAGAATTCCGATGGTCTTGCCCGGCATGACTCCGTCGCCTCCCGTGGGGCAGCGTCGTTCTCCGTCGACCATTTCCGCCCCGGCATGGCGCATCCCTTTAGACCCCGTGTGACGCGATCGTATCCAAACCGCTAGGTCGAAGTCCGGTCGTCGTCGCCATCCGGGGCCCGAATGGACTACTGAGGAGCGCAAAACGACGGCGGGCGGTGCGATCGCACTGCCCGCCGTCGTCTGCTGCGAATCTGGCGGAGAGAGAGGGATTTGAACCCTCGCGGGACTTGCGCCCCCTACAGCTTTAGCAAAGCCGCCCCTTCAGCCACTTGGGTATCTCTCCACGGCTGCATGATTCGCCGCACCGACGGCGGCGCAAGTGATACTATACCATGTCCACGGGTTCAGCGCAACAGGAATTCCTTGTGCACGCGCGGCAGAGCCGTTCCAAACGTGATGGCGCGATGTGACGGCGCGGGCGCGCCGGATCCAGAAGAACCGGCGCACCGCAGAGGGCGGCCGGTTCTTCCTGTCCGCCGCGCAGGCGCTACTTGCGCGTGAAAACGAACGTGAAGTAACTGGTCGTCTCGATCAAGTCGTCCCGCAGGATGACGCCGGAGTTGGTATGGCCCAGCACAACCGGCCCGTCCGCGCCCACGGCCTCCATCGCCAGGAGAAGCACGGCGACGGAGCCGGGCGAATCCAGGTGGTCGGAGCCCATCCGCAGGAGCCGCTCCAGGTCCCCGGCCGTGATCGCCGCCAGGGTCTCCTCATCCCGGGCCTCGGCCTCGGCGCGGGTGAGGTAATGGGAGAAGTCGACGGAGGCCACCAGGATCCGGCCGGGGCCCAGCTGCCCGGCGATCGCGCCGGCCAGCCGCTCCAGTTCGGGCACGGTGAGGCCGGGCTGGAGCAGCACCGGCACGACCCGCGCCGCCGGCGCGTGATACTTGATGTAGGGCATCAGGGTGCCCATCGCGTGCTCCCGCGCGAGCACCTCCTCGTCCACCGCGGCGAGGCCGGCGGCCACCAGGGCGTCCACCGCCTCCCGGTCGGCCTCCACCCGCCCGAAGTCGGTCTGCCAGGCTCGCCGGCCGGTGATGACCGGCGCCCCCGCCGCCTCGTGGTTCGGGCCGACCAGGAAGATCACCTCAGGCGGCTCGGCCTCCAGCTGCAGGAAGAAGCCCGAGAGGAGTTCCGCCGCGAGGTCGTGGTGCGGCACAAGCCCCCCGGCCACGGGGCCTGCGGCTTCCGCCGCCGCCTGCCTGGCCGCCTCGAGGCCGCCGTAGAACAGCGCGGGGTTGAAGAACGCGTTGGGCTGGGCGGGCTCGGGCGCCGGACGGCGGACCGGGGTGAGCGTCCCGGTCGCCTCCGGGGGCTCGGCAGGCTCCCCGGCTGTCTCCGGGGAGCCTGCGGCCGCGCCGGGGGAGCCCCCTGCCATGCCCGGGGGACCCTGCGCCAGCCCCAGCGCCCACGCGGCGAGCGCCACGGCCGCGACGGCCGCCAGCCACCGCTGCGGCGCCCGCCGCTCGGCCCGCCGCCATGCCCAACGCCCTACCATCCGATGCTCACCGCCTCCGCGGCGCTCATGCCATAGACCAGGCCGCTCTTCTGGTGCTGCAGCACGGCCTCCTCAGCCCGGAACTCGCCCGCCGAGACCACCCGGGCGTGGTACTGGATCGGCTTGCCGTTCTTCCCGGCCCAGAACGTCACCCGCTGCCCGTCCACCTGCAGTGCCCAGCTCTCGTACTTCGACCAGTCGACGCGCTGGCCCCAGACCCAGGGCCGCTCCAGGTAGCGCAGCCCGGAGGGCAGCGTGTCCGTGAGCTCGTAGTCCCCTTCCGGTGCGCCGGCCGGCAGGCTGTACGTCACCGTGACGGTGACGATGTCGCCGGGCTTCCAGTCCTCG
>ENA-UPSB01002160-UPSB01002160.1-bioreactor-metagenome-genome-assembly--contig:-NODE-2160-length-19709-cov-5.480309_pt1 | contig 19709 bp, 14 predicted proteins | sample MGYA00238182_ERZ773286 | MGnify/ENA primary metagenome ERZ773286 (study PRJEB29026, sample SAMN07631240) | bioreactor metagenome | isolation source: Switchgrass digestor | place: USA: Dartmouth... | reverse complement strand
GCATTTATCATAATTAATTTTTTTGGAGCAATCATATGATAAGGGTCACGGTTTGGAATGAATACAGGCATGAAAATCAGACAGCCAGGTTGCCAGGATTTATCCCGAAGGAATCCATGGAGCCATAGCTGAATATCTGAGAAAAGATCCGGAGCTGCAGGTCAGAACGGCAACTCTTGATGAAGAGGATCACGGACTTTCTGATGAAGTTCTCAACAGCACCGATGTGTTGATTTGGTGGGGTCATATAGCCCATCAAGAAGTAAGAGATGATATTGTGGATAAAATTCACAAGAGGGTTCTTTGCGGAATGGGCTTTATCCCGCTGCATTCTGCTCATCTTTCAAAGCCTTTTGTAAAGCTGATGGGAACCAGCTGTACCCTCAAATGGCGTGAGGCAGGAGAAAATGAGCGGTTGTGGGTAGTAGAACCTTCCCATCCGATTGCCGAAGGAATAGGCGAGTATATTGACATAGAACATGAAGAGATGTACGGTGAAAGGTTTGACATCCCCGCGCCGGATGCTTTGGTTTTCGTAGGATGGTTCAAAGGTGGGGAAGTATTCAGAAGCGGCTGCTGCTATCACCGTGGCAACGGAAAAGTTTTCTACTTCCAGCCCGGACATGAGACCTTTCCCATATATCATAAACCTGAGATTCTCAGAATTATAAAAAACGCCGTCAAATGGGCAAGACCCGTAAAAATGATAGATGAGCTCACATGCCCGAATGTAAAACCTTTGGAGAAATTATAATAACGAATAACAGCATGATTATACATGGCCTCATTTGTTAGTATAATATTTAGGGATGAATTCAGCCCTAAATGGATATATGGATTGTGTGAATCAGAACATCAGCATCCATATCGAATGTCTGAGTTCAAACCTATTTATCATATAATACAGAAAGTGTAATATAAATTGCTTTTATGAAGCAAGATTTTTTACTATCAACATGAGAGGAGAGATGATTTATGTCACAAAGAACTGTAAATGTCGGTATTATTGGGTGCGGTGGCATAGCTAATGGAAAACACATGCCTAGTCTTAAGCAGCTTGAGAATGTAAGAATGGTTGCATTCTGTGACATCATCAGGGAAAGGGCAGAAAAAGCTGCAAAAGAATACGGAACACCGGATGCAAAAGTCTACACCGATTACAAAGAGCTCCTGAAAGATGAGAGCATTGAGGTAGTGCATGTGTGCACTCCCAACAGATCCCACTCTTTTATTACAGTAGACGCTTTGGAATCCGGAAAGCATGTCATGTGCGAAAAGCCAATGGCTAAAACTGCTGCAGACGCCAGAAAAATGCTTGAAGCCGCAAAACGTACAGGCAAGAAACTTACTATTGGTTATCAGAGCCGTTACAGAGCAGATTCCCAGTATTTGAAAAAATTATGTGAGGAAGGCGGTCTTGGAGAAATATACTTTGCAAAAGCTCACGCAATACGTCGTCGTGCGGTTCCTACCTGGGGTGTATTCCTCAATGAAGAAGAGCAGGGAGGAGGACCGTTGATAGATATAGGAACTCATGCGTTGGATCTTACCCTGTGGCTTATGAACAATTACAAGCCCAAGTATGTTGTAGGCAATACATATCAAAAATTGGGCAAGAGGGCAAACTCTGCCAATGCATGGGGACCATGGGATCCCGAGAAATTTACGGTGGAAGATTCCGCTTTCGGATTTATAACAATGGAAAACGGAGCCACTATCTTCCTTGAATCCAGCTGGGCACTCAACACCCTGGAGGAAGGTGAAGCCATAACTACCCTCTGCGGTACCGAAGGCGGTGCTGATATGAGGGACGGTCTCAGAATCAACGGAGAAAAATTCAGCACTCTTTATACTCTCAAGCCAAAGCTGGATGCCGGCGGAGTTGCTTTTTATGACGGAAAGACTGAAGATCCAAGCTTGATTGAAGCAAAACAGTGGATCGATGCGGTTATCAATGATACAGAACCGACAGTAAAACCTGAGCAGGCTTTGGTTGTTACAGAAATCCTTGAAGCCATATATGAGTCTTCCAAAACAGGAAAGCCGGTGTATTTCAACAAGTAAGATGTCAAATTTGGCAAAATTAACGGGCGGATAAAAACTCTGCCCGTTTTATAGTGTCAGTCAAGTCAATTTGTTAAGAATTATAAAGTATCATTCAGCTTCATCGATCAAGGAAAGAACATATTCTACAGCATCATTTCCACTATAGGGAATATCGGGAGAGATTCCTTTTCCATGTATATTAATGTTTGCAGGTGTATCCCATAAGAGCACTGTTGCTTTTACAGCATATCCTCTCCTCAGCGGCAGGGTAAACTGGCCTATACCCTTTCCAAAGGTTGTTTCACCCACAAGGATAACATTATCCAGGTTGTCTTTCAAAGCTGCAACCATATTTTCTGATGAGCTGGCAGTATTTTTGTTCTGAAGTATATATATCCTTTTGTATTCCAGCATATCATCAGATTCTGCTTTCAAAACCCTGTCAAAGATGCGCATCCGGTCTGTGGCAATCACTTTGCCCCTGGGGAGAAAAACGTCGGATATGCGTGCCATTGCGTTTATATCTCCTCCATAATTGTTTCTGAGGTCTATGATCAAATAGGGGTAATCTTTCATGTCCTTCACGTTTTCAAGCACGAAATCCTTTGTGTATTTGGAAAAATTGGTAAGCCTCAACAACAGGGTTTTTTCATTCAGCTCGTAAATTTCCGACTGGGAAGCCTCCGCTTTTTCTTCTTCCTTTTCTTCCTTCAAATCTTCGGGCCGGTAAAGGTATGTGTACCTGTCATTGTTTTCCTGGCGGATATATTTAGTTACCAGTGAAATCACCAGGTTATCAAAATAGGAATAATACTGGCCCTTTACATCCAGATTAAGCTCTTTCATGTATAAATCATCCAGGGTTTCGGTATAAATATAATTCTGAGCTATCAAGTGCTTGAAAGCCAGATAGTCATAATTCAAATAAATATACACTGCAGCCGCAATTAAAAGTGAAGCCATAACAACAGTAACAATAGTGAAACGTTTTTTTAATCTTCTAAGTTGCTCTTCCGGCGATAGATTTTTTTTCATGGCGTCAACTCCTGTGCTTTTTCGGTAATGATTCAGTCACGGTAAGATATCCCAAACTAAAACTATACACATGTTCATCAATAAATAAATTTTAACACAAATGCACGAAATGTTCCTTACTTTTTTAAGCATAAATTACAAGACTGGTCCTGAATGCATAACAGCAGAATAAAAGCAACTCTCAAAAATGCGCTTTGAATCATTAAATTCTTAACTCCTGCATGAATAATATTCATCGGGTTACTCATAATATTATGACTGAAAAGGATTTATCAGGAGGTTATGTGTATGGATACAAACTATCTGTTTGAAAAAATAAACATGTTACTGGAAAACATAAATTATCCTGTGGAAATTACTGATATAACAGAGCTGGAGGAATTTCTGAACAACGAGGAGAATGCCATATACGAAGAGTATGATGAAATAGCTCAGATATACGACCAGATAATGGAGGGCAGCCTGGACCTGGAGGATGATCTGTACTAGAAAGAGGGGAAAAAGTTTTGAAGAGCCTTGGGCTCTTTTCCTTTTGCCGGCCAATAAGCATTCATATTTTGTCTTCCGGGATTTAATACTGTAGATACACTATATAAACTTTTGCTTCCTGCCATAGTTTTGCACCGGTATTCAAGTCGCAAAATCTTATAATTTTGTAGATTTATCAGAAATATGGAAAAATATTACAAAGGAATTACTGCTCCCATGTAGAATAATTATTAGGAAATTCCGTGTTTGGTTCCCTAATGAGGAGTTGACGCTTGAGCACGGTATTTCTTTTGGCACTAAAATTGTGATATTGTGATATAATAGTAAATTGGCATGTTGAATGATAAACAATGTAATATGATGCACCTTGGTATAACATTTTGTAATTGTGAGGTTTTTTATGTGAGCGATTCCAAACTGGATTTTGCAAGATTAGACAACATAATCAAAAAAACGATAGAGGCTATCAATAACAGCAAGTCAGAAATCTTTGACATCGCAGAAAACGCAAGAAATGAATGCAAGGCTCTGGAAGAAGAACTAAGACAGCTTAAAGAACAAGTAAAGGAACTTGTAATCAATGTAGAAATCCTGGAGGCCGGACTTAAAGAAAGTAAGAAAAAACTGGCGTTTATCAGTAAAAATTACAGCAAATATTCCCAGGAAGAGCTTAAGGCCGCTTATGAAAAGGCAGATAACTTCCGAATCGAACTTGCGATCAGGCGTGAACAGGAACAGTATTTGATCAAGAGACGTAACTACCTAGAGGTGAGAATAAAAGAGGCGTATAGGACCGTAGAGAAAGCCGACAGGCTTATTACTCAGGTAGCATCCGTCATGGATTACCTTGCCGGCGACCTTAAGGAATTGAGCGTGCAATTGGAAGATATTAAACAAAAGCAATACATCGGTTTTAAAATAATAAAAGCCCAGGAAGAAGAAAGAAAAAGGGTGGCCAGGGAGATTCATGACGGTCCGGCGCAATCCATGTCCAACGTTGTTTTAAAGGCTGAAATATGTGAAAGGTTGATAGATGTCGATTACGAGAGAGCAAAGGGAGAACTGCGCAGCCTGAAGAATATTGTAAGAGCCAGCCTTCAGGATATAAGAAGAATAATATACGACCTAAGGCCTATGTCGCTGGATGACCTGGGTCTGATACCGACACTCCAGAGGCACATATCTACATTTCAGGATGAAACCGGTATTAATATAATATTTAAGACAAATGGAGAATATGAAAACATTAAGCCTATAATCTCACTGACAGCTTTCAGGATCATACAGGAAGCGATGAGCAACATCAAAAAACACTCGCAGGCAAGAAATGCAGCCATTAACCTGGAGTTCTGCGAAGACGTCCTGAGAATACATATTATTGATGATGGTAAAGGCTTTGATATGGAAAGCACAAAAAGAGAGGGAGATTATTTAAGCAGAGGATTTGGACTGACCAGTATGCGAGAAAGGGTTGAACTTCTGGGCGGTGAAATAAAAATCAGCTCAAAACCGGGTATGGGTACCAGGATAAATATAGTCTTGCCTTTAATACACAATGAGAGGGGATTAAATGAGTAAAATTGGAGTTTTGATAGCGGATGATCATGCCATATTAAGACAAGGCCTTAAGCAGATACTTGAACTGGAAAAAGATATAACTGTTATAGCTCAAGCCTCAAATGGAGATGAAGCGATAAAACTTGCGAGAAGTTTGAAGCCCGATGTCATATTGATGGATATAAATATGCCGGGAACAAGCGGATTGCAGGCAATAAAAACACTGAAAGAGGAAAAAAATCCTTCAAAAATAGTAGTGCTCACTATCCATGAAGACAGGGAGTATCTGTTTAAAACAATACAGATGGGTGTCGAAGGTTACGTCCTGAAAGATGCCGAGCCGGATGTGCTCATAGATGCAATAAAGAGTGTTTATGCCGGCCAGACCTACATACAGGCCAATATGACAAAAGAGCTTGTGAAAGAGTTTAACAGGATTACGCTTCATGAGAAAGAAAAGAAAAATGAATGCAACCTTACCAACAGGGAGATAGAAGTCCTGGAGCTTATAGCAGAAGGCATGATTAACAAGGAGATTGCCAAGAAACTTTATATTAGTGAAAAAACCGTAAAAAATCATGTATCAAACATATTTAAAAAGTTGAACGTGGCTGACAGGACCCAGGCTGCAATATACGCTTTTAAACACAACATAAAAAGTTGATGGCCGGAAACGTTTAAGTTTTTTGCTTTTCTGCAGCTAACCATGAAGCAGATAGACATTAAGGAAATTGTCATGTTTTATGGAAAAAAACATAAGTTTAAGCGGTACATATTTGCATGCGAGCAATTGTTAAAAGCGTTTTCACTATGCTGCGGATCCAATGGGCACAGCCTGTAAAAAGAGTTGCCTTTCCATTAAAAGGTTTTATATAAGTAAATGAATTGTATAGCTTTATAACCGGTTGACATATTGACACATGTATATTAAAAATATAATATATTTATAACCCTGACTATACTTCTCCTTTATGTATAAGTAGAGGCAGAAGTTTTTTGTATTTTGGCGTTTTTAACTGTCATATATTATAATAAAACCAAATCCAGGGAGATGGGAAAATGAAAGATTTCTTGAAGCTAATTAGCAAAAAGGTGCTGATTTATGACGGTTCAAAGGGGACCATGCTGCAGAAACTTGGTATGATCGGGGGAGAATGCCCTGAACTGTGGAATTTAGAACACAGCGATGTAGTTAGAAAAATATACAGGATGTATAAAGAAGCAGGTGCTGATGTCATTCAAACCAATACATTTCAGGGAAACCGGCTTAAACTTGCTGAATACTCATTATCTGACAAAACCTATGAGTTAAACTTCCTTGGAGCAAGACTGGCACGGGAGGTGATGGGACAAGACGGCTTTGTTGCAGCTTCAATAGGACCTATAGGCAAATTGTTCGAGCCTTCCGGAGATCTAACCTTTGATGTCGCCTATGAAGTGTACAGGGAGCAAGTAAGGGCTCTGGCGGATGGCGGTGCAGACATCATCAATTTTGAAACTTTTACCGATGTGGCGGAAATGAGGGCAGCTCTTCTGGCAGCAAAGGATGAGACGGATCTTCCGGTGATCTGCTCCATTGCCTTTGAATCCAACGGGCGGACCCTGATGGGGACTGATCCGTATACTGCTGCGGTAATCCTGAAATCCCTGGGGGCGGACATGATTGGCACCAATTGTTCCCTTGGCCCGAAACATCTCCTGGAAATAGTGAAGATAATGTGCAAGGTGGGAGATACACCGATTTGTGTAAAGCCTAACGCCGGACTGCCGGAGATGGTCGATGACAGAGTTGTATACAATGAAACGCCGGAGAGCTTTGCAGATTACGCTGAAGAATTTGTAAAGTACGGAGCAAGGCTTATAGGTGGCTGTTGCGGAACTACTCCTGAGTTTATCAGGGCTATAAGAGAAAAGATAAACGGCATGGAGATTCCAAAGATACGGAGCGGCATGGAAAAAGTCATTTCTTCGGGTGTAAAAACCTTGTCTCTGGAAAGCCGTGAAAAGCTTTACATAGCTTGCATTGATCCAAGGAAAGATAAAAATATACAGGACGAACTTAAAAACGGTGACATGGATGCGATAGCCGACAGGGTGATGGATCTTTCCGGTGACGGTTGCGATGCGCTTTATATAAACGTGGATGATGCAGCAAGTGATGAAAAACTTCTGGCGCAGGTGGTGAACATAGCTCAGAGCTATATAAAGGAACCCTTTATATTGGAAACGAACGATGCCGTCGCGCTGGATTTGGCTTTACGCCTGTATAAGGGCAAAGCAGGTGTCATTATCAATGATCCGGATTCAGTTAAAACATATGAACTGCTGGCCATAGCCAGCAAATACGGAAGTACGGTCCTGGACAGAAGCATTATTGGATAAAGAAATGCTCTTACGAATTTTAACAGCTAATAATTTGAGAGTTACCAAGGAGATGAACTGGAAAAATGACGAAGTACAGTTACCGCGGTGAGAGATTAAATCTCACGATGCTGACGGATTTCTATGAGATAACCATGGCAAACGGTTATCTGGAAAATGGCATGGGTGATAAAATAGCATATTTTGACATGTTCTACAGGAACGTTCCTGATAACGGAGGATTTGCCATAATGGCAGGTCTTGAACAGGTTATTGAATATTTGAAGGAACTGAAATTTGATGACCAGGATATTGAATATTTAAGAAGCAAAAAGATTTTCAGCGAGAAGTTCCTAGAGTATTTGAAAAATTTCAAGTTTGCCTGTGATGTATGGGCTATACCGGAAGGAACTCCGATTTTTCCCGGCGAGCCCATAATAACTGTCAGAGGTCCCGTTATCCAGGCTCAGTTTATAGAAACCATGATCCTGCTTACAATAAATCATCAAAGTCTTATTGCCACAAAAGCCAACAGAATAGTAAGAGCAGCCCAGGGAAGGCCTGTTATGGAATTTGGCTCAAGGAGGGCCCAGGGACACGACAGTGCGGTCCTGGGAGCCAGAGCTGCCTATATAGGCGGGTGTAGCGGGACAGCATGCACTTTGGCTGACAGGGAGTTCGGAGTGCCTGCACTGGGTACCATGGCTCACAGCTGGGTTCAGATGTTTCCCAGCGAGTATGAAGCCTTTAAGGCATATGCAAGGGTATACCCGGACAATTGCGTGCTTCTGGTGGATACCTATAACACGTTAAAATCCGGCATTCCCAACGCCATAAGGGTTTTTAGGGAAGAAGTGCTGCCCAGGGGCTACAGACCAAAGGGAATCCGGATTGACAGCGGAGATGTGACTTATCTGTCAAAAGAAGCAAGGAAAATGCTGGACGAAGCGGGATTCAGTGATTGCGCCATAGTATTGTCAAATGCCCTGGACGAGTATATAATCCGGGATATCCTAATGCAGGGAGCCAAGGTAGACCAGTTTGGTGTTGGGGAAAGGCTGATAACTTCAAGGTCTGAGCCGGTATTTGGCGGTGTTTACAAACTGGCTGCCATTGAAGAAAACGGCCAAATCATACCCAAGATAAAGGTCAGTGAAAATGTCGGAAAAATTACCAATCCCGGATTTAAGGAAGTATACAGGCTTTATGACAGGAACAACGGAAAGGCCATTGCCGATGTTATCACTCTTCATGATGAAGTAATTGACGACAGCAGGCCATATGAAATATTTGATCCGGAATATACTTGGAAAAGAAAAGTTGTAACCGATTTTTACGCAAGAAAACTTAAGGTAAAGATTTTTGACAAAGGAAAGTGCATATACAACAGCCCCGATTTGAAAGATATAAGGAATTACTGCATGCAGCAGGTCAATAGTCTGTGGGAGGAAGTATTGAGGTTTGAGAACCCTCATAGCTACTATGTGGACCTGTCACAACCCCTTTGGGACCTGAAACACAGGCTGCTGGAAGAGTATTCCTTTATGTAGCTTAAACACAAAGTGTCTCTTGTAACCTCTTGGAATTGCACAAAAATACCTGGTAGTCCCGGATTGATTCCGGAACTGCCAGATACCGGTGCGTTCTTTATTTCCCATGCCCATTTCTGTTAATTTTTAGTGCTGTTGCTGCTGTTATCCGGCTTTGCAAGCCTTATATTTTCAAGAGTTGCTCTAAAGTTGGATTTTACAGCTTCAATATACTCTCTTCTCAAAATTTCCTGCTCTTTCTTTTCTTCAGGAGATAATCCCCCATTCCTGGATTTTCTGGCCAATTCATTTATCCTGAGTATTTTGCTTTGTTCCAATGCAAGACACATCCTTTCCTTGTTTATTATATGGGTAAAACACAGAATATTCAAGTTGGTACTGTTATCTTACGGCTAAAACTTTACAGCTTCATTTATAACGCAATTTCAAGACAATTCAATGATTTTTCTCAGGTTATATATTTTCGTCCATGGTGTTGCATTTAAAGTCCTTATAATTTATATTCTTTTCCACAAAAAGTCCAAACAGACTTTAGAAAGGGGCAGTGACAAAAATTGATTTATCTGCATCTTTTTCCTGGCAATATGAAAAATAGCCTATTCAGCTTTGGCAGTGACTGTGCTATGATATCTACTGTGCAGAGTGAATTTGGCGCTTCCATCTATGATATTGGTTTTGATCATGGTTCATGATTTTTGCATTTATGCACCAATACCATAGGTAAAATGTAATTTCATGAAAAAGACCATGGCAACCATGCTTGCAATCGCATGTTTAAGGAGGATGATCATGCCACCCATAAGTGTAATGATTAAACCGGCTTCAAGCAGCTGCAATCTGAGATGCAGATACTGCTTTTACCACTCTCTGGCAAAAAGCAGAGAGGTAGAATCCTATGGTATTATGAACATTGAATTGTTGGAATTGATCGTCAGGAAAACCCTTGAATTTGCCGACGGCTACTGTACCTTTGCCTTTCAGGGCGGAGAACCTACCCTGGCTGGATTGGACTTTTATAAAAATCTCGTGTTGTTTGAGAAAAAGTATAACACAAAGAATGTGAGAATTAACAATGCCTTTCAGACAAATGGAGTTTTGGTCGATGAAGAATGGGCCAGGTTTCTGTCAGACAACAATTTTCTTGTTGGGCTGTCCCTGGATGGGACCAAGGACGTTCATGATTTGAACAGGATGGATGCTACAGGAGAGGGCAGCTTTAAAAGGGTAATGAATACGGTCAGCCTTTTTAATAAGCATAGGGTGGAATACAATATACTATGCGTAGTCAACAACAATACTGCCAAGCATATAATAAAGATATACGAATTTTTCAGAAAGAACAATTTTAAATACATCCAGTTCATACCCTGTCTTGATCCCCTGGGTGAAACTCCGGGAGGTCATGAATTCTCACTGACGGCAGACAGATTTACCAATTTTTTAAAAACCAGTTTCGATCTGTGGTATGAAGACGCGATGAAAGGCGATGGCATAAGCATAAGATATTTTGATAATCTGGTTTCCATGCTGATGGGCTACCGTCCTGAAGCATGCGGTATGGCCGGGCAATGTTTGTGCCAGTTTGTAATAGAAGCTGATGGTGGCGTATATCCTTGTGATTTTTATGTTACCGGTGAATGGTTCCTTGGTAATATCAGGGATATGGGGTTTTATGAACTGAAGCATTGTGAAAAAGGGAGAAAATTCGAAGATGTTTCAAAACACATAGATGCAAAATGCAAGGGATGTAAGTGGTTAAACCTCTGCCGGGGAGGATGCAGGAGAAACAGGGAGCCTTTCATAGATGGCAGGCTTGCTTTGAATTACTATTGTGAATCCTATAATGAATTTTTTGAATATGCATATGGCAGATTGAGGCATTTGGCGACAATCTATTCGGCAAGATAAGGAAGAACTGAAAATAAATGAAACTTCAAACTTCTGTTTTATCCTGTATTTTCCTGTTGGTTTCTTTATGTGCAAACCCCTTAACCTTTTTCCTGCATTTTTCAGTTGGGCACGTTATACCGGCCCATAACGCACAATATGTTTCCAAGAACAAGCTTTGGACGGCATGATGTAAATAAAAAACGGCTTTCACACATAAAATAATGCTGCATATTGTAATAAAAGGAGCTTTTCAAAAAGCATGCAGAAAGGAATGGGATTTGGCAGTGAAAGAGGGATCGGGTTTGATTAGGGGCAGAAGCAGGCACATGTTTGCAGGCGGCAACACATCCCGTGGTTTCTTCAGCTATTACAACAATATTCTGAGACAGGAGGATGCAAACAGGATTTTTATCTTAAAGGGCGGGCCCGGTGTCGGAAAGTCAACTTTCATGAAAACAATTGCCGACGAGATGCTTGAACGGGGCTATGATGTTGAGTACATGCACTGTTCCGGCGATCCAAACAGCCTGGATGCAATTGTCATACCGGCCATAGGAGTTGCCATGATTGATGGCACAGCACCCCATGTAGTGGATCCCAAGAATCCCGGAGCTGTGGATGAAATAGTCAATCTGGGTGATTATTTGAATGAAGATGGCATGCGTTTAAATAAGGATAAAATAATCGGATATGCCGGAGAAAAAAGCAAGGCTTATGCCAGGGCTTACAGATATTTAAAAGCTGCAGAATGCGTGTATGAGGTTATGGCTGAGATTTATAAGTCGGCTTCCGACAACGCCTGGATAAATGTCCAGGCAGAAGAGGTGAAAAAAGAGTTGTTCGGTAACACAAAGATTTCTTCCAAAGAGGGAAGACAAAGGCATTTATTCGCCAGCGCCATCACTCCTCTAGGGATTAGGAATTATCTCCCCAGCTTGCTTACGGCAAAGAAAACATATCTATTGAGTGGCAGCCCTGGAACAGGTATGGATAAATTCCTGGAAAATATAAGAAGAGCTTCGGTGGAAAGAGGATTTTATACAGAATCCTATTATTGTGCCCTGCAGCCTGAAAGGCTGGAGCATTTGATAATACCGGAAATTGATGCGGCGTTTGCCACTGTCAACGAATATCATAATGCGGATGTTGAGTACTACAAAAAAATAGATTTCAGCAGTAAACTGAACAAAAAGGTAATTGATGCCCATGCTGAAGAGTTGGAATTTGGCAAAGGGAAGTTTGATGAACTGTTGGGCAGGGCGATCGATGCAATCAGCAAAGCCAGGGAGTTGCATTCACATCTTGAAGCGTATTACATACCCAATATGGATTTTAGGGGAGTACAAAAAAGTCTGGAGAGCATCCTGGCCAGGATATTTGAATACTGCGTCTAGACCAGGCGGAGAATACAAGATAACCAAACCGGGAACTGGAATTACATGATAGACCAGCAAGTATGTATGAACGACAGGCTAATGTGGCGGTTGCTTTCATACCCTGAATTCATGTAACCGTCATATCTTTCATCGATAAGGATTCGCAGGGGGTTTTCATAATCAATGCGTTTTCATCAATATCCCAGAGCTTTTCATGGACGTATATGATGTAGGAGGATGTAGATTCTTTCGGTTTCAACGTGCTTTGTGCCGTACTTTTACATCCATCCAAGCCACTTGTCCAGCAAGGAAAATTCAAATAATGTGCGGAGAATTCTATTTGAAGCTGAGCTTTCCCTGCGCACAACAACGGAAGATTAGCAGCAATAATAAAATTGCATGACAGTATTGGAATACAAAAATAAACTCCGGTTTTTCACCGGAGTTTTTCTGCCTTTTACTTTACTTCTTCAATATAGTATTCCTGAGTTCCCAGGCCCCTCTTTTCCAGTTCATTCAACTGTATATAGGGGTTTTTGCCATGAAGCCTTTCAAAAAGATGGCCTGTGGTGCCCAGCTCCATGCCCTGGGGCACTCCGTCCATATTCAGATTCTCAACCTTTATCGCATCAATGCACGCCCTTTCAATGGCAACAATATCTTCGGAAGCCATGATGCCTATATCCGGAACGAGGGATGGGGTAGTGAGGCCCCAGCAGTCACACAATGCGGTTATGTTTGTAAGAAAGTTGATATAAAAAACATGTCCCGGTTCGAAAGTCTTTAGTACTGTCTCAGTGCACAATGCCATACCTATCTGGAAATCCTGATACTTGTCATCCGTCACCTTTATGGCCGATGTGGGGCATACTTTGGAACAGTGCTGGCAGAAAGTGCAATTATGAAAATCTATGCAATATCTGCCCTCATCATCAAACTTGTTGGCATAGTGGTTGCAGTTTATAATGCATTGTTCACAGTGGATGCACAGTTCCTCGTTCCATTCCAGACCGCCCTCAAGACTATGTATCTGCCTTCTGGTCCTGTCGGTAACGCATCCCATTGCAATGTTCTTGCAGGCTCCACCATAACCGCAGGATCCATGTCCCTTTACATGGGACAGGTTTATCATTACATCTGCATCATGTATGTTTCCGGCTACATCAACGTTCTTAAAAGTTTTGAAATCAACATTTTTTTCATAGTAGTATTTGCCGGTGACTCCACAGGCATATACTATCGGAACTCCGAGGTATTCTTCGGTATAACCTCTGCTTCTCGCACCGCTGATTTCCTGATCGGTTATATAAACCTTTGCTCCATATCCCTTTAATTTATCAACAAGGATTTTTACAAACAGAGGGTGTATGGTGGAGTAACCTATGTTTCTTCCCAGATGCATTTTTATAACCGTAAGTCTATCCTTCACCACATCCTGCATGTTCATTTTATCAATGAGCCTTTCAAATTTGGCAGGCAGGGTGACATTAGGATCATATCTCTCATACTTAACCGACGAAAACAGTATTTTTGAACTCATTCAACTTTCCTCCCATATGATTTTTATATTAACCTTATCAGAGACATATGTATACTGAAGCTATGGACAGTATAATTATATCATATATCATATAAATAAAACACAATTGTAAAATTCCTGCCTTATATCAATATTCATTTGACACCGATGATAACCTAATTTGCAGCCTTGTTTCTGCATATAATTGCATCAGCTTTTGCCCTAAAAGAGCCATACATGCTTTTCAATACCTTAAGCGGGCTTTGGGAATTTTCCTCATGGAATCTGTGAAACATAAAAACCAGGGCCGCCATTCTCAACAGTCCTGACAGAATAAATAAAGCATGGTAATTGCTGAATTTCTGCCCCAGAACGAAAGTAGCATCCAGCATGTCTATAAACGGTTTTACATATTGCATAAATGCACCTCCCAGGATGTAGGCAAGAGCGATGCCTACGGAAGAGGTTAGCAAAGTATAATCGGCAACATATATGGAACGGTTTTCGTCCGGCGCCAGCCATATGGATAAATTCAATGCAGACATGTCTATTCCGGGATTGAAAATTCCGCTGCAAAAATTGATAAGAAGAATTATGAGATAATTCTCCGGTGTGGCAAAAATCCACAGAACAGGCAAAAAGGCGACCACAAAGCAGCATATGGCGATAACCGGTTTACATCCGAATTTATCAATGATCCTTCCCCAATATCTGGCGAATATAACGGTAGATATGCTGGAAACAACCTGACCAAAAAGAAAAACCTTTAAGAAGGACATACCGAGGTACTCCAGCATGTATACGTTAAAAAAAGGCCCGGAAAAATTCATGCCGAAATTCCATGCAGAAACAAACAGCACAAAGCGCATATAATTTTTGTTCCTGAAAGGCTTTATGAACAGCTCCGTAAAAGGTATCTTCCGTTCAGAGACCGTCATGGGGGGATCTTTTATCCAGATAAAGCATAATATATCAACAGTGCCCAGCAGGGCGGCTACAATAAAAACTACGGCATAACCCCTGAAACCCTGAACAGCGTCCAAAAACAAGCCTGCCGCAATGCCGGCAACAGCACCGGTTGCTGTGGATATGGCGGACCTTCTGCTGAAAAAACTGCCTCTCATTTCCAGAGGCACCAGGTCCCCCAACCATGGATAAAATGTAAGTCCATTTATTGATCCGGAAGCCGATGCAATGGTGATCAGTATGGTCACTGACCATATTATGATATAGTTGTATTTTTCAGGAATGATCAGAGGGATGATTGCTACAGGTATCCAAAGCAGCCGTTGAATAAATCCCGAAATCAGAAAAAGCTGCTTTCTTTTACCCGTATTCTCAAGATAATAGGAAGCAAAAACCTGAAGAATCCCGCCTATTACTGGCATAGCCATGATTATGCCATACAAAAGGTCTCCGGCACCCAGTTCCCTTGTGAAACCTGTAAATGATGCGCCGTTAATAACTACAAAAAATCCATTGCCAATAGCTATGCCTATGATTACAAGACTTAAGCTCAAACGCAGCTCCTTGCCTGAAATACTGTTTGTGGTTCCCATAATAACTCCGCCAGCGCCAATATTTATGTTGTTTGAAAAGCATTTTTAAATACTTCTAACACACATAGAATATATGATAGTAAAAAGAGACAAGCATAGTCAATACATTCTTTTTGACGTCTTAGGTTCCAAATGATGGATTTCCGGTATGATTGTACGTGTACCGTTAAAATGTGAAAACGGCTGCAAGCAGATTTACAGTGGAGAAGCACAATGCCATTGCTTAATTGTTTGTTTTAAAAAATCTGAAAATGTCTTTTTGTAGTATCATATCCGATATATACAATTCTTTCTGCAGCATCTCCAAAGTTTTCCCGTAGGAACCATTCGGCAGAACGGCGCCGGTTTCAATGTCATATACTTCTTCCAGCTCACTCAGATACAGAAATTCATCGGTTATCACAGAACCATTTCTCAACACTGCATAGCTCTTATCTGTATTGAGAAGATCCCTGCCCATGGCGTAAGATATATCCAAACCCATCAGGTTGCCGACAGTAGGGAGCAGATCTATCTGACCGCCTGTAACGCTGATCCGTGTGCTTTCTGTCACTCCCGGGCAGCGTATTATGACAGGAACTTTCTGAATTTTTCTAAACAGAAAATCACTGTACTGCATATTTAGAAATTTCATGAGATCCCCTGAATGCTCCCGGGGTATGGCATGATGATCCCCATAAACGACAAGAAGAGTTTTATCGTACAGGCCTTGTTTTTTGATTTCTTCAATGAATAGCCCCAGAGCTCTGTCCGCATAATTTATAGCTTTAAAATACCTGCCCAGGTAGGTGCCTTCATATTGGCCGACATCAAAATCTTTGTAGCTCCCGTCAAAGTACGTATAAGGGTGATGGCTGGACAAGGTTATGAAAAAACCATAGAATGGTTTACTCTTGTCAATCATTTCAAGCGATTGCCTGTAAAATGATGCATCACTGAGGGACCATCCGTTCCAGCCCACATACTCATCATGTTTATAATCCTTTGCGCTTATGAACTTGTCAAAGCCAAGGGTTTCATACATGACCACCCTGTTCCAGAAGTTGGGGTTATTGGCATGGAATGCATAGGATGTATAACCTTGTTCTTTCAAAAGCTTCGGCAGAGAAAGAAAGCTATTGGTAGCATACCTGAAATAAACCGCGCTTTCCCTGGCCGGATACAGTGAAGTGTTAAACAGAAATTCAGCATCGGAAGTATTGCCTCCTGCGACCTGATAATACAGGCTATCGAAAAAGAAGCTTTCCTTTATCAGGTTGTTCATATTTGGAGTGATTTCATTCCCGTTTACAGACTTTCCGATAACAAACTCCATCAAAGCTTCCACCTGAACGACTATCAGGTTTTTTCCCGATGCGATGCCCTTATATTTTTTGCTTTTCCGGGATTTGGCCTCAAAGTAATCCGTAAGCATTTGTATGTCAGCAGAACTGACAGTTCTGTCGACAAATAACCGATCCGACAGATACCTCCCGGTGTCATAAGCATGAAAATAAAGAATTCCCAGTTTTTTTACCGGGTTGACATTGTCATAGATGAAGTTGGTTCTATCAATGCGGGAAACGCAGATCTGCAACATGATAAAACCTGATGCCAACAATAATGCCGATGTTGCCAATCTCCCCACAGCATGCGAAGATAGAGCCGGTTTTTTGAAAAATCTTTTTACAAATATTATAAATGCAAGGGAAATCGGTATATCAAGGAAAAAAATAATATCGGTACGTCTTACCAGGGCCACAACACTGTCCCGTACAGGTGCAAGCAAGCCTGCCTGATATAAAACCGGTATGGTTATAGGATTTGAATAATACCTGTAATAGAGGGTGTCCGATAGAAGCAAGAGGGATATGATAATGTTCAGGAACATCAGGGCAATCTTCCTTTTATCTCTAAAGAACAGAAAAACAAAACCCGTCAGCATCATAATGATACTGAAAGTTGATACGGCCATTATTGCATTCCCTGATGAAAAATACGGCGGTCTGCTTATTTTTGTAATCACCTGGAAGTACATGGCTTTAAAAAAAACTGACAATATAAAAACGGTTATATAAACTATTTCCGGCAAAATATCCTTTTTTGACGCAGCTGTTTTTCCACAATTCCGGACTTCCCGCATGACCATTTCCTCCGTTTAATGTAACCGTGTCAGGCTTTGAAAACATTTTCCGTGAGAGTTTCGGTATTGTTCAAGCCAGGGAATTTTAAATTTTCATTTATTGATGTAGGTACTTTTGATCTATAATGTAAATTGTAAGCAGCAACAGGATATAATATACCAGTAGATCCATGCATAAGGCATTTGTTACTCTGCAGTATTTGACATGAGCGTTGTTTTTAGTGTACAACAATACATTTTTTGTTCACAATGCTGCTGGATTGTGATAGTATTAAAATCGTGCAGATAAAAATATTCGGTTCATAAAATTGACAGGTTGGAGATGTAAAGATGGATTACATATTTGTAAGCAAACATACCAAGGGAAGAAATCCGTTATTCAGGAATACCCCTAAACATGTGACGGCATTTGCAGCAATTGCCGTTTTAAGCTTTTTTATTATGTCCGTCACCTTTGCCTTTTCCACCGGCATTTTTAACTTCGCCATGTATTTAAGCTATTTTAAAAGCGCACTGCTGTTATTGATGAATTATATTCCAATATTCTTTCTTATGTGTTTAACTTACATAATTTTCAACAGGTTGTGGGCTGCGTTTTCCCTTACAGGCCTGATCTTTTTCGTCATGTCATTGGTTAACAAGTTCAAGTTGATGTATAGGGATGATCCTTTTGTTTTTGCGGATATAAAGCTTGTCGGCGAGTCCATGATAATGGCCAGAAAATATAACATACGCCTGAGCTTCAAGATGCTGATGGTGCTGGCAGCAATAATTGCAATTGCAATAGCTCTGAAGGTATTTTTCAAGCAAAGGCTATCCTCAGTTATCATGAGGCTGACGCTGTTTTCGGTTCTCTTGCTGGCAGGATTTCTAACTTTCAGATACTTTTATTTTAATCCCCGGATATATGAAAAGGTAGGGGACAAATCCCTGATTAACATATGGATCGCTTCTGAGCAGTTCCAGTCAAAGGGTTTTGTTTATCCTTTCATATACAGCATAAAAGATGCTATAGAAAAACCTCCGGCAGGGTATGATGAGGCAGAGGCAATTGAGGTTTTATCACAATACGCTTATGAGGACATACTTTCAAATCAAAAAGTAAATATAATATCCATAATGCTGGAAGCATACAATGATTTCTCAGAATTTGGGGGAGTTGAGCTGGAAAAGGATCCCTATGAGAATTTCCATAAGCTGCAAAAGGAATCCATATATGGGAAGCTGGTCACAAACGTCTTTGCCGGAGGAACGGTAAATACGGAAAGGGCATTTCTCACAGGATTCAATACCCATCCCAAGTATTTCAAAAGAACCAATTCCTTTGTATGGTATTTTAAAGAACAGGGATACAGGACAGAATCCATGCACCCTATAACCGGGTCTTTTTACAACAGGAGAAATGTCAACGAATACCTCGGTTTTGATTCCTTTGATCATTATGACAATAAGTACAGGTATGTACAGGAAGCATACCTGGATGACATCTATTTCTTTGACTATATCATAGAAGGATATAAAAACTGCGTCAGTAATGGACAGCCGTATTTCAATTTTTCAGTCACATATCAGAACCATGGCCCATATTCCACGGAAAATCTGGCTGACGGGGAATATCTTGCGAAAAAGGCCGGTTATGATGAAAGTACATATAATATAGTAAATAATTATCTTTCCGGGATATACAAAACAGATATTGCCATAAAGAAATTAGTGGATTACTTCAGAAAAGAGGATGAACCGGTGATACTGATACTGTTCGGAGACCACAATCCCTGGATGGGAAAAGACCATGAAGGTTTTGATATGTTGGGAGTGGACCTGGATTTATCAGGTGTAAACGGGTTTAAAAACTATTATCAGACTCCGTATATAATCTGGGCCAACGACGAGGCCAAAAAAGTATTTAGCAGGGATTTTGTCGGAGAGGGGAACACCATCAGCCCGAACTTCTTGATGACAGAGCTGTTCAATTACGTCGGATGGCAGGGAAACGAGTACATGCAATACCTGACTGATATTAAGGGCAGGTTCGACGTAGTACATAATCTATATTTCAAAGAGAACGGGGTGTTTAAAAAAGAGTTGTCCCAGGAGAATAAAGAAATATGGGAAAGTTTCAGGACAACGGAGTATTATTACAGCCATAAATATCTGAATTCATCCAATAAACCGTGGACTGCCGCAAAGCAAACCACTGCCAGA
>ENA-UPSB01002155-UPSB01002155.1-bioreactor-metagenome-genome-assembly--contig:-NODE-2155-length-19758-cov-4.075877_pt1 | contig 19758 bp, 15 predicted proteins | sample MGYA00238182_ERZ773286 | MGnify/ENA primary metagenome ERZ773286 (study PRJEB29026, sample SAMN07631240) | bioreactor metagenome | isolation source: Switchgrass digestor | place: USA: Dartmouth... | reverse complement strand
GTCCTCCCGCAGCACGAACGGGTTATAGCTTTTCGCTCGCCGATACATGTAGATGAGCGCGCGTTCCATTGAAAGCTCGTCCCCGGGGTTAATAAGCAGCCCGTTTTTAGAATTGACGATACTTTCTGGGCCGCCGCACCTTGTTGCTATTACAGGCTTGCCGCAAGACAGCGCTTCAATCAAGGAAATACCAAAGGTCTCAGTGTAACTTGAGCATACAAAGCAATCGCAGCCGTTGTAAAATTTCGGCGCCATAGCCCTGGTTAAGAAGCCGGTTAAATGGACACTGTCTTGGAGTTTTAATTCGGTTATAAGGTCTTTGAGCGCCTGCTCCTGTTCACCTGTCCCGGCTATGTAAAGCTTTGCGCCGGGCATGTGGCGATAGGCTTTGGCAAAGGCGCGAATTAAAATGTCATAGCCCTTGACCGGCACGAGATTGCCGACAGCACCAAACACAAATTCCCCAGTTGGTTCCACATTCGGGATAATTTTAAAACTTGATGTATCAACCATATTGGGAATAAACAGCGTATCCGGCTTTTTTGAAACCATGCGCGCCTTTAAGTCCTCGCTGACCGCAATTGCACAGTCGCATGCCTCAAGTGTCTTTTCAAACTGATATTTGAGGTCATCGTCCATCTGGCCCAAAATGCCGCTGTAATGCTCAGTATAAACGAGCGGAAGGTTGTGATTACGGCAGAGATTTATCGCCGCTATCCCCATACGGCATGAGTGCAGATGGACAATATCCGGCTCCCCGATATCGCGGCATACCCTATCGTACAAGGCCTCCAGCATTTTTGTGAGCTGAGGCCATCTGCCGCGCTCTTTAAAGGGAGTTAAAGTACGTTTCCTGTAAATGTATGTAGGCACCTCGGCGTCATAGTCCCTGTAAATGCCGCGGCGTAACATGCCGAGCTTGAACCTCAGGTCTGGGTATGCTACAACTACGTCGACTCCGCTTTCAGCGAGCGACTCGGCCTGCTCCTTAAAAAATATTCCATTGTTCGGTTTGTCCTCTGTCACATACCATGACGGAATAATCAGTAATCTCATTGCACTTCCTTCTCATCTGCTTCTATATCTTCGCCGTCGAGGCTAACTATCGAATTACTTTTCCTGCGTTCCAACTTATTGCAGTAATATCTTAAATAAATGACCGCGGCAACGGACGAGATTATATAACCAATCAGCAGCCCATAAGCCGCACCATTTATACCGAAGCTGTAAGTCATCGCCCAGCAAATACCTATATGCACCGTCGATGAGAAAATAGCGTTGGCTATATTAAAACGCACCTCGCCAATTGCCGCAAGTATATTGCCGACGGGCAATCTTACCGCGCTGTTGATGGCAAATGTTATGAAGAATACCCGCATAAGGCGAATTGCATTGTCAGTTTTAAATCTGCTGCCGAAAACAAGCACAATCTGCGGTGAGAATATAATACCCACCAGCGATATTATGCCCATGGCGGCAGATATCCCGAGGATTACCTTTTTTGTGTTTTTGAAAATCCATTTGCCGTCGGTATAATTCTTTGCAAAATACGGGTAAATAAAAACCACAACAGAACTTGAAATGAACTGGATACTCGCCGGAACAAGCTGCGCTACCTTGAAATCGTTGTAGAGCAGCTTTGACACCATCATACTTAAAACAATGCTCTCATTGTATGGCATCATCAGTGAAAAAGCATTCGCGATAAGTGTATTGAGAGCATATTTTATAGCGCCAACCTTCTCGGTTCTGCTCAGTTTAAGCGGCTTTTCCTTGAATGCAGGAATTGAGCGAATTGTTTTGAATATTATGATAAGGACGATAACATAAGCTATATACCGCCCGAGAACCGCTCCCTGCATTGTAAGCCCAAAGGCGCTGAAAACAGCCGCCAGAATGCACGGTATTAGGGCATAGGATAACGAGAATATAACGGAGCTTCTTGCATATTTTTTGTTTTCCCGATTCGTACGCAGAAAATTCTGCATTGAGTTGAACAAAAAATCGAGAAAAAGCGAAAACAACATCAGCCCGAGAATCTTATCGGCGCCGAATCTGACAATATAAATGCCGAACAGCTCAGGCAAATACAGCAGCAATCCATAGACTAATAATAACGCTATATCAGAGATAATTCCGAATTTTATGGCAAAATTGAAATAACTCTTTTGTTCTTGAGGCGTGTCAAACGCCGAACAGTACCGCAGTATGACATTCGTCATACCGAGCCCGTTGGCAATCAGCAGATAACTTAAAAAATCGTCAGCAAGCTTGAATGTCCCGTAAGAGTCCCCCATTATGCGGGGAAACAGCAAAACAGAAAGAGCAGAAACAACTTTTACAAGCGTGTTGCCGCCCAAAATATGAAAAAAACCATTCCTGGAGCCTTTTTTCGCAAGTTTTTTGCCGGATTTTATTCTGTTTTTTAAGGCACCAAAAATACTATCGGCTTCGAAACTCATATCATTACCTTTCCGCCTTTTTATCAAAGCGGCCCGTAAAATCAACACTTGCGCAATGTTCCAGAGGAAGCTTCACAGGGCCTCCCAACGCCGCGGATTTGTATATGGCAAGGACAAGCTCAAGGGCAGCGCGCCCCGCTTCGCCAGAAACGTAAGGGTCGCGGTCGTTCTTTATGGCGCTGGCCATATCGGCATAAAGCGGCGTATGCCCAAAGCCGTAAACATTCGGCGGATTTTCGCTGAAGGTTTTTATTACGTCCTCCCTTTCAGCCATATTATCTGCAAAGCTCCACTCTTCAATTCGGTTCACGGATTTTCCCCCGGCCTTTACCGTTCCTTTCTCGCCGAAAATATAAAGTGTCTCCTCAAGATTCTTCGGAAAGACATTTGTTGTGCCTTCAATGAGACCGTATGCACCGTTTTTGAATTTGACTATGGCAAGTCCCAAGTCCTCCGCCTCAATATAAGGATGGGCAAGCCTGTCTGTATATGCCATGACTTCAACCGGGTCACCGAGCATCCAGCGGAGCAGGTCGATATTGTGAATACACTGGTTCATAAGGGCACCGCCGTCGCTCGCCCACTTGCCGCGCCATGACGCCTGCCTGTAGTAATCCTCCACGCGGTTCCACCTGATGTGTGCCGCCGCATGGTACAACTTTCCGAAGCGCCCTGCCTCGAGGGCGGCGCGGATTTTCTGTATTGATTTGTTAAAACGGTTCTGATGGCAGGCGCAGAGCTTAACGCCCTTTGCCTTTGCGGCTGCAATCAGCCTGTCGGCGTCGTCGAGGGACATGGCAATTGGCTTTTCCACTATAACATTGCAGCCGGCGTTTATGATTTCCAGCGCGATTTCTGCGTGTTTCCCGCTGTCCGTCGCGACCGCCGCAAGGTCTGGCTTTTCTATTTTAAGCATTTCGCGGTAATCTTCATACCTTTTTATCTTGCTGTTTTCAAGGCCGAATTTTGCAAGCAGTTTTTCCATGTTTTCAGGTATAATATCACAAACCGCGGCAATTTCAAGCTCCTTATCGTTTGCGAGAGCCGCCGCAATATGGTTCGGCGCTATCCTTCCGCATCCGATAAGTACATATTTAATTTTTTTACTGGGGTTATCCATTTTTCCTCCGTTATTGCAACGCTGCGTTTGAAGTCAAGATATTATTTTAATATAGACGCAAGCGTGCCGCAAATTTTTTCTGCGGCATTGCCGCCGCCGTAATAATCTTTCCACATCAATGGGTCTGGTTTTGTATTTGCCGCCTTGTTTATAATATCCTCAGTCTCGGCATGCGCAAGTACATTCCAGCTGCCCATGAGGGTTTCGACCCATTCCGTCTGTTCCCTTACAGTGACGCAGGGAACTTTCAGGAGGTAGGCCTCCTTTTGAAGCCCGCCGCTGTCGGTTATAATCTTTTTTGCGTTATACTCAAGAAAAATCATATATAAGTATCCGACAGGCTCGACAAAATGGATATTTTTATATTTGCTTTGTTCTATAATTGTATTGATAATTGTTCTTGTGCGCGGATGAACTGGGAAAATCACTGGAAAATCAAGATTTTCGAGCGCCGAGAGTATATTCTTGACTTTTTCCGGCCCGTCAGTGTTCTCTGCCCGATGGATTGTTGCGAGATAATACCCGTTTTCTAAACTTGATTCAGGTTTATCGTAAATATACTTAAGCTCACTGAAATTATAATGCCGTTTTTCAGCGGCAGCTTTGTAAAAATACAAGGCGTCGCACATCACGTCGCCGACATTATAGACATTGTCCTCTATGCCTTCATTTTTAAGGTTGTTGACGGCCGCTACGGTCGGGCAGAACAGCATACTCGAGATATGGTCCGTCAAAACCCTGTTTTGTTCCTCGGGCATAAGTTTATTATATGAACGCAGCCCGGCCTCGACATGAGCGACCGGAACGTGAAGTTTTGAAGCTGCGAGGGCTCCCGCAAGCGTTGAGTTTGTATCTCCGTAAACAAGCATGGCGTCGGGCTTTTCGGATAACAGAAGCTCTTCAATCTTTATGAGCATTTCTCCTGTTTGCTTGCCATGGGAAGCCGAGCCGACGCCCAGATTAAAGTCTGGTTTTGGAATGTCCAATTCCTCAAAAAAGATATTGGACATATTTTCGTCATAGTGTTGGCCTGTATGAACAAGAATTTCTGTATTCTCTTTTCTGAGCACCCGCGATACCGCAGCCGCTTTTATAAACTGCGGGCGCGCTCCGACTACTGTCATTATCTTCATATTTGCTGCTCCGTTAGTCTTGATTTTTCAAAAGCTGCTGTGAAGGCACATTGCGCAGTTTTTTTGCCGGATTGCCGGCGACAATCTCTTCTTTGTTTACATCCTTTGTAACAACTGAGCCGGCTGCCGCAAAGCCGTCGTTTTCAATAACCCGGCCCGGCAAAATGACAGCGCCCGCTCCGATACGCCCGCCGCGCTTAACCGTTACCCCGCGGTAGGCCCCAAAGCGCTCCTTTGAACGCCCGGCAAAGTTATCATTCGATGTAACGACACCCGGCGCTACAAAGCAGTCATCCTCGATGACAGAATAGGCGGTTATATAGGCGTTTGTTTCGATTTTGCACCTCGCGCCGATCTTACAATGGTTCTCGACAGCCGCACCACGGCCTATTATAGTTTTTTCGCCTATCTCTGTGTCTTCCCGAACTGTCGCCATATCGGCCACAAGGACATTGTCGCCTATGACGCTGCCCGCGTAGATTATGGCGCCTGTGCCGATTATTGAGCCGCTGCCGATTCTGGCAGGCTCGGCTTTTTTGGCGTCCGTTGCCGCACTCAAGGCTGCTTTCATCGGCTGTTTCCCTATATCGGCAAAATCGTCTATCCTCACGTTGTCGCCGATAACAGTGCCGGCCCGTATGACTACATGATGCCCTAAAACACAGCCCTTGCCTATTACGGCGCCCTCTTCAATTACGCAATACTCGCCCTTTGTATATCCTTCCGTCATAGCAGCTCCACATTGTCGGCGTCAATGCCGGCCATGAGGTTTCTCGTATCAAAAACGCGTTTTGCGTTTTCGGCTATGAATTTGGGGTCATAACAGCTATGGTTTGTTGTTACCACCGCAATATCACAGCTTCTGAGCAACTCCGCCGTCAGTTCCGCCGACTTATATTCCTTTCCGTTATGTTTAAAGGTGGGAATATACGGGTCGTTTACAATAACATTTGCGCCGGCATTTTCAAACAGGGTAATAATCTTGAGCACCGGCGATTCGCGCAGGTCGTCGATATCGGGCTTGTACGCTGCGCCGAGAAGCAGTACCGTTGAGCCGTTGAGGGGCTTTTTATCCCTGTTAAGTATACGGCTTACGCGCTCGACAATATATTCAGGCATAGCGTTGTTTATTTCGCCGGCACATTCGATAAGCCGCGTATGGTAATTATATTCCCGGGCTTTCCAAGTCAGGTAAAACGGGTCGAGCGGTATGCAGTGGCCTCCGAGGCCCGGGCCGGGATAGAACGCCATGAAGCCATAGGGCTTGGATTTGGCAGCGTCAATTACCTCCCAGACGGGGATATTCATGCGGTTGCACAGTATTGCCATTTCGTTTGCGAGCGCAATATTTATATTCCTGAAGGTATTCTCAAGTATTTTTTCCATTTCCGCTACTTTGGGGCTTGAAACCTCATAAACTCCGCCTTCAAGAAAACTTGAGTAAAGCAGTGATGCAAGGGCGGTACACTTACGGGTTACGCCGCCGACAACCTTAGGGGTATTCTTTGTTTTATACTGTTTGTTGCCGGGGTCAACCCTTTCCGGTGAAAACGCGAGAAAGATGTCTTCCCCGACCTTCAGCCCTCTTTCTTCAAGCAGCGGCTGTATGACTTCCTCAGTAGTACCGGGATAGGTAGTGCTTTCAAGAACCACCAACATTCCCTTGTGGGCATAGCGCGCCACTTCCCCGGCGGAAGCCTTAACATAGCTGATATCCGGCTGCTGGTAAGCGTCAAGCGGCGTCGGAACGCAAATTGATACGCAGTCACATTCTTGGAGCTTTGAGAAATCTGAAAATGCTTTTAGTTTGCCGGAAGCAGCAAGGTCCTTTAAGTCCTTGTCAACAACATCCCCTATGTAATTGTGTCCTGCATTGACCAGGTCAACCTTTTTCTGCTGGACATCAAACCCATAAACATTGAAGCCCGATTTTGCCATTTCTACAGCGAGCGGCAGCCCTACATATCCGAGCCCAATCACGCCCAGCTTCGCTGTTTTATTGCTTATAGCTTTCTTTAAATCATCAAAATACACTTTTATAGGCCCCCAACCTATATCTTTTCTTTATTATACTTGAACGTCGGGACAAGGCGGCTTACACAGCTAAACATGCCCTGCTCGTCTCCTTTGTTGATGCGATCTTCAAGCTGTTTTATAAGTTCGCTTAATTCCCGCTCATTATATTCAACTGGTTTGCATATATAAATCTTGTTATTGGGCGTCTTGACAACGTCTTCTTCTGCAAGGCTGATTTCCTCAAAGAGTTTTTCACCCGGGCGCAGGCCTGTAAATTCAATCTTGATATCCTTCTCCGGCTCATATCCGGAAAGGCGTATAAGGTCACAGGCAAGATCATAGATAAGCACAGGCTTGCCCATATCGAGAACAAATATCTCACCGCCCTTAGCCATTGCACCCGCTTCAAGCACCAACTGAACCGCTTCGGGAATCGTCATAAAATACCGGCGCATTTCGGGATGCGTTACTGTCACCGGCCCGCCTTTCTCAATCTGCTTTTTGAAAAACGGAACGACGCTTCCGCTGCTGCCCAGAACATTGCCGAACCTTACTGCGGCAAGATCTGTCTCACTCATGCGGTTAAACAGTTGTATCGTCATTTCGGCAATGCGCTTTGTGGCACCCATTATATTGGCCGGATTAACCGCTTTATCCGTCGATATGAGGATAAACTTTTCGGCCTTGTATAATATCGCCGCCTGCGCTACATTTATAGTACCGAAAACATTGTTTTTAACCGCCTCGCTCGGGTTAAATTCCATCATCGGTACATGCTTATGCGCCGCAGCGTGAAATACTACCTGAGGCCTGAATTCATCAAAAATCTCGTTTACACGGTTGCGGTCCCTTATTGAACCGAGTTTAATTAAAAAACGGCTTTTGTCATATTTTTCTTTTAGCTCATTCTGGATATCAAACAGGCCGTTTTCGTGAATATCAAAAATAATGAGCTTTTTTGCGCCAAACGAAAGCACCTGACGGCAGATTTCCGAACCTATCGAACCTGCGCCGCCGGTTACAAGGACAGTTTTTCCCTCAATAAAGCCTTTAACGACCTTCATGTTAAGCTGAATGGAATCACGGCGGAGCAAATCCTCAAGGTTTATGTCCGAAATGTGGGCGTTTGCAAGGGTTTGTTCATTGACATCGTCAATCGTGCCGAAACGCTTTAAGGCGCAGTGCATTTTATGGCACTTTATCAATACTTCTTTGACGGTTTCGCTGTCAGCCGTCGTCATAGCCATGATTACTTCTTTTATTCCATAATCATTGATTACGGCCTCTATCTTATCTTTTCCGCCGACAACGGGAAGCCCCGCAACCTTCTTGCCCCAGAGAGCCTGATTATCATCAATAAAACATACGGGACGCAGGTCATCCTCCGGGTGCCCTTCAAGCTTATGGACAAGGTCTATACCGGCTTGTCCAGCGCCATAAATTAATACGCGTTTCATTCTGTTCCGGCGGCGGATAAGTGAAAGCCTTAGATAAAACCAATAGCAAAATCTTATCGCAGCACGAACAGATGTTATAAACAAAAGCTGCAACATAGCAACAACCGCTATGTATTCAGCCGACAAGGGAAGCTGTTTTACAACGATAATAATGGACATCGTAACAGTATTTAAAACTACCGCTACAACGAGCCTTGTAAATTCGCCGATACCTGCCCGGCGCCAAACACCTGCATAACAGCCGCACAGCAAAGTGCTCAGAATGACGATTATGATAGAAAGGACAGTATACTGCTGCAAAAATTTAATGTCATTTTCCTGAAGCCCATGATATCCATACCGGATACCAAAACCAATCAAAACAGCGCCGGCAGCAGAAGCACAATCCCAAATCATTAGGGATAAAATCGAAAGTATTTTATACAGCGTATTTATCGTAAATATCTTTTTTACCATATCTTTAGCACTTATACGAGACGGTTTCCATTTGCGCAATATGTGCATTGATATATTCTCTCCTTATTCGCCGTCCTGAAAAATATACTTTAAATTTTATCAGCGCGAATTAAAAACCTTCGTGATCCAATCTGAGGGCTTATCTCTCCTGAAGGGCGAAGGTTCCGATTATAATCTTTATTCAAATGTTGTAAAAGTCAGCTTCTTGATCCACAAAGACATCCAAACTTAGTACAATTATACGTTCGCTCAGTCCCTTTGTCAAATATTTAAAACCTACGCTAATTGCATTGAACTTTGAATTAAAATATAATAAAGGACGAATGAAAAATCATTCGCCCTAAAGGAGATTACTATATATGAAAAAATTTATTGAGGAATTTAAGGAGTTTGCCGCCAGAGGCAATGTAATAGATCTTGCCGTCGCTGTTATAATCGGCAACGCCATCAATAAAATCGTATCAAGTCTCGTCAACGACATCTTTACACCAATACTCGGTATTTTCGTCGGAAGAATCAATATTACGTCATTGTCCCTTACCATAAGTTCGCGTCTTACCGGCGGAAAAAACCTTGTAATTGGCTACGGCAACTTCCTACAGTCCGTCATCAACTTTCTGACTATTACATTTTGTATTTTCATCATTCTCAAGGGCCTGAACAAGCTGCGGGAATTTAATTTCATTAAAGCAAAGGAAAACGAAGCGAAAGAAGATGAGCAGGAAAAGCCTACAACCGAAGAACTGCTGATGGAAATACGCGACCTTTTAAGGGAAAGGCAAAACAAACCGGACACCGTTTCAGATATTCCAGATGATCTTGAGGAAAAGCAGTGAAATAACTCCCGGCAGGCCAAGTAATGCCGCCACTGCAAGTGTCCAAACGCTCACCGCAATATAAATGCCGGTAAAAGCATATGTAAGGTCAATAACCGCAAGCGTCATAAGGCCTGTCGCCGAGCTTGCGATTATTTTTTTGAGAATACCTGGGTTCCTTATAATTGCAATAGCAATCCCGCATAAAAGAGCAACTGCGGCAATTATTAAATATGTCTCCATAGTATACCTCCGTGCCGGATAAAACGGCTATGTCAAAAAGTCCTAAAACTTTAAATTGCTATTCGTTATAAATGTGTTGTATGCTCCAGTGCATCAACGCTTTTCGTCAGTCCCTGATTACGGGCTTCCCTTAATAAATACCGGTAGCGCGCCGTAAGAGATTTCATTTCGTAAATGCAGGCTTCGACTAAATCAGGGTCGCTCTGGCTTTCAAAATTGGCTGATACTGTCTCAAGCCTTAACTTAATCAGTTGAATTTCGTCCAGTAAATTTAATTTTGATTCAGACTTGTTCTTTTTGTTGAACACTGTTGCAATAACACCAGAAATGGCTTTCTCCATTAAATTTACCGCCCTTCTTTTAGCAAAGCACCATACCTCCGTATTTCATTATTTGATAAAATATGCGGAGTTCCTCAGGAAGCTCTGCTATATAATATATGCTATATTTTGGACATAAATTATCCAATTTATACCACATTTCACAACAAAGTTTATTTTTGATACAGTCGCATATACTACTAAAACCGGTACTTTCATTTTTGTATAAATTCACAGAACAGAAACAAGTATGGTCAGGCAGTACACGTTTTCACAAGTTCGAGCAGCACTCAAAACAGTCAAAGCTGTTCTGACTAAATTAAAATGTACCTGATAATTTAAATATGAGCGGAGGTAATTATGTCAGATCAAGAAGGAATTAAGTCTGTGATTGAAAGATACTGCCCGGTGGTTAAACACAATGTAGCCGTTGAAGTGACACGATGCGGTAATAAAGAGCTCGGCTCCAGTTGTCTCAACAAAGCTAACTGTGAAAAGCAAAATGGCGGCTGCTCAAACAGTTTTATAAATTAAATCTATTATACAAAAAGACTGCCTCATAAAATGTACTGTATTAAATTGCCTGCATGCAATTTTGCGTTGCGGCAAAACAGCCTTTTTATGAAGCAGTCTTTAGTTTTTATCAACTTTTTACTTTTAGTATCCGCTATTAGCTATCAAATTAATGTGAAATCAATACGTCCTGACGGGATGTCAGTGCCAGCCAGTATGACATTTACCTCGTCGCCGACGGTATACGTCTTTCCTGTAGCCCTGCTTTTTAGCGTCATATTCTGTTCATCAAAGTCATACCAGCCCGGCATATTTTCTATTCTGACTAAGCCTTCCACTGTATTATCCAGCATTACATACATCCCAAAGCTCTTGACCGATGAAACATGCCCTGTAAACTTTTCGCCGATATGTGACGACATATACTCGGCTTTGTACGCGTCCTCGCAGCTCCACTCTATCTGCATTGCGGTAATCTCGCGTGCAGATGAGTTTTCGGACGCATGCGTCACAAAGGTGTTGTAGCGTTTAGTAAGCTCTTCAGGGGTTTTATTGAGCAGCAGGTCGCTGAGAATACGGTGAATTGCAAGGTCGGGATAACGCCTTATCGGCGAGGTAAAATGGCAGTAATACTTGAGCGACAACCCGAAGTGGCCGATACAATCAGGGCTATAACGCGCTTTTGACATTGAGCGCAGAATGACATTGTTCAGCGCTTTCTCTTTGGGAGAACCTTTTATCTTTTCAAGTACATTTTTAATATCGGCGGGTTTAAGGCCCGGGTGTATTGCCCTTGTGTCTATGCCCGCGGCATTTAACGCCGCCGCAAGTTCCATTAGTTTTCCCTCTTCAGGTGCCTCATGGATACGATAAACAAAAGGCAGCTTCCGGGAAAAGGCAAATGTCGCGACAGCCTCATTCGCACACAGCATGAATTCTTCTATCAGGCGCTCGGCTTCACCGCGTTCGCGCCTTTTGATGTCTATCGCTTTGCCGTCCTCACCGATTATTATTTCCGATTCATCGGTCTCAAAGTCGAAAGCTCCCCTGTTTGAGCGCACCTTACGCAGCAAAGCGGCTAACTTCCGCATTATTTTAAGTGACGGCAAAACTTCACTGTATTTTTGCAGCAGTTCGTCATCGGCTTCACCGTTAAAAATCTTGTTGACCTCGCTGTAAACGCCCTTGACCCTTGACCTGATAACGGACTTTGCCAGTTTATACGATACCAGCGAACCGTTTTTGTCAATATCCATGAAAGCCGAGAAAGTCAGCCTGTCTTCTCCCGGGTTAAGGGAGCATATGCCGTTTGAAAGCTCTTTTGGAAGCATGGGGATTACTGAGTTGCCAAAATAGATGGACGTTCCCCTCAGATATGCCTCCTCATCAAGTGGTGAATTGGGCTTTACATAGTGTGACACGTCCGCGATATGGACGCCGAGCCTGTAACCGTTTTCAGTCTCCTCCACCGAGACGGCGTCGTCAAGGTCCTTTGCCGTTGCCCCGTCGATTGTGAAAATCGGAAGATGCCGTAAATCGACTCTGTCACCATCAATTTCAAATTTGCTCGAAACCGTTTTAGCCTCGTCTAAAACTTCGTTCGGGAAAACTGTCCTTGCGTGGTATCTGTCAAGAATAGACTGGCAGCAAGCACTGGCACTGTCTGGCGGCCCATAGGATTTGATGATTGTAGCCTTTGCCTCACATCCGCGTTTCTCATAGTTTCGCATTTTTGCGAATACCATTTCTCCGTCATTGATGAAACGCGTTTCTTTGGGATTAACCTTGATTTTTCCTTTATATTTCGCGTCCGGTACCACATACGCATGCTTGCCTATCCTGTGAAATATTCCTGTGAATTCGCAAAATCCGCGTTCTACAATAGTCATAACAACTGCCTGACGGCGGGCGCCTTTCCGCTTTATAATCTTCACTTTTACAGTGTCTGAAGGCATTGCGCCGTTTAAATCTTCAGGAAAGATGAAAACGTCAGTATTATCTTCGGAAAGTCTTGCGTATGCCCCGTTTTTGCCAACAGAAAGAATCGTCGCCAGTTCATTTTGCCCTTTTTCATTGCTGATGATTTTTCCGTTCGGCGTGAATTCTATTTGACCGTCTACCCACATCTTATTCAGAACTTTGAAAAATTGAGCCCGCGATTTTACCGGAATATTTAATTTTACTGCTATTTCATGCACTGTTGCGGGTCTGTAACCTTTTGCTTTTAGAATTTTATTTACCTTAGAAGCCAAATTTTTTGTGCTCATTATTTCCTCCGTTTTTAAATAAGCGCTTTTCTATTATTCTGACCTTAATTTTATGTTGTATTTATACCGAATTTAATTCTCTAAAACAAAAACGCCCCGCACAGGAAAGGCGGAGCGCTTAATTTTATGAGAAGAAAATCTGGGATATGTTTAGGATAACGGTCAATGCAATAAATATAACCGCTATAACGCGGGTAATTTTCGTTAACATGCTATCTATAGTACGAGCTTTATTTTTTCCAAGGAACGATTCAGCAGCACCGCCTGCAATCGCATTGCCGAGGTATGGGTCCTTGCCCTGCTGTGAAAGGACTATAATTACCAGTACAACCGAAAAGATAAAAAGTATTATACTGACAACTATCTGAAAAGCGGTCATTACTTTTTCACCTCCAATGTAATATCCAAACGCAACAACATTAAAATAAATAATACCACAGTTGCTTCATCATTGCAAATAATTTTTCAATTCTGTTTTAAACTTAAGTAAATATTATAGCAAAGCTGGGTAAAATATTAATGGCAACATGGATTTATTTAAACTGCGTTTGCACTTCACGTTGCCACAGGCCGCCGGAAATACCGGCGGTTTTTTCATTTTGACTCAAAAGCTATCAGCTAAAAGAAAGCTGTTCGCCGGCCAAATCGTCATTCGATGGAATAGAACCCGCTCCCGGCAGGTTTTTGACCATATAGCGGTGAGGATTTTTAAACATGCCATCGGTATATTCTTTTACAGATATGACCGATTGTCCGCGCTTCAAAGTCATTGCGGAAACGCCCTGGGTGCTGCGGGTGGTTTTTGGTGAAATGGCGCCGGTATGAACTATAAGCATTTTTCCGGCAGACGAGGTCAGAACAAATGCTTTATCCTCCTCAATCTTTGTTGCCAACACAAGCGGGGACTTATCGCTGTAAGCCCCGATAAGCTTACGGCGATTTTGTTTTGTCGCGTATGACTTCAGTTCCACCTTCGCCACCTTGCCGTTTGCAAAGAAGAACAGCATATATCCCGAGTAATCGGTAGTCACTATCATGCGGCTGACATTTTCGCCCTCATCAAAGCCGAGTTTTGCCGGGATATACTCACCGAGCAGGCTCGCTTTCATATCATCGAAGTCGGAGGCCTTTGCCTTATATACCTGACACTTATCAGTAAAGAACAAAAGCTCGCTGTTATTTGTCGCCTCAATTTCCTCGGTAATCTCGTCGCCTTCCTTGAGCTTTTGCTCACCAGACATTCTGAGCGACTGGGGCGTAATCTTCTTGAAATAGCCCTCTTTTGTCATAAAGAGATGCACCGGATAATCAGGTACCTCTTCTTCTAATATGCCGTCGTCATCGGGAACATCATACATAATCAGGGTTTTGCGCGGTTTGCCATACTTTTTAGCAACTTCCTGAAGTTCATCGGCTATAACATCAAGAATCTTTGAACTGTCCGCAAGGATATCCTCAATCTCACGTACTTCTTGCTCGAGTTTTTCGATTTCCTCCGTCCGCTTTAGGATATACTCGCGGTTTAAATGCCGCAGTTTTATTTCGGCAACAAACTCTGCCTGAGCCTCGTCGATACCGAACCCGATCATAAGGTTTGGGATGACTTCGCTTTCCTCTTCCGTCTCGCGGATTATCTTAACAGCCTTGTCAATATCCAGCAATATCTTTGACAAGCCTTTCAGCAAATGCAGTTTATTCTTCGCTTTCCCGAGGTTATGTGTCAGTCTGCGGCGGACACAATTAGTCCTGAATGAAGTCCATTCATTCAGTAGTTCCCTTACGCCCATAACGCGCGGCATGCCGCCGATTAAAACATTGAAATTGCATACAAAGGAATCTTCGAGCGGAGTTAGTTTGAACAGCTTCAGCATAAGCTTATCAGGGTCAGCTCCGCGCTTAAGGTCTATTGCGATCTTAAGTCCTGTAAGATCGGTTTCGTCACGTATATCTGAAATTTCCTTGACCTTATTTTCTTTGACAAGCTCTACAATCTTGTCAATTATAGCCTCAACAGTAGTTGTGGGCGGAATTTCGGTGATTTCAATACAGTTGTTGGATTTGTCATAAGTATAGCGCGACCTCACCTTAAAGCTTCCGCGGCCGGTTTCATATATCTCATCGAATGCTTTTTTGTCATACAAAATAATGCCGCCGCCTGAAAAATCCGGCGCTTTAAGGGTCGAGGAAATATCGTGTTCCGGGTCTTTTATCAGTCTCGCGGTTGTTTCACACACCTCCGCAAGATTAAACGAGCAGATGTTTGACGCCATGCCGACGGCAATACCTGTGTTTGCGTTGACCAGCACAGACGGGAATGTAACCGGCAGCAGCGTCGGCTCTTTCATTTTGTTGTCATAGTTGTCTACAAAATCAACGGTGTCGCTGTCTATATCTTTGAAAAGCTCCTCGCAGATAGGGTCAAGCCTTACCTCCGTATAACGCGAGGCGGCATATGCCATGTCGCGCGAATAAGCCTTTCCGAAGTTGCCCTTTGAATCTACATACGGATGCAGCAGCGCGTCATAACCGCGGGATAAGCGCACAAGCGTTTCGTAGATAGCAGCGTCACCATGAGGGTTAAGTTTCATGGTCTGCCCTACAACATTTGCTGATTTGGTGCGCGCACCGCCGAGCAGCCCCATTTGGTACATTGTATACAGCAGTTTGCGGTGTGACGGCTTAAATCCGTCGATTTCCGGTATTGCCCTCGACACGATGACGCTCATCGCATAAGGCATATAATTTATCTCAAGTGTTTGTGTTATCGGCTGTTCAATTACAGCACCCGCGCCCTTTATTTCCGCCTTAATGCCGCGGGGCTTTTTCATTTCTCTGTCATTGCTGTCTTTGCGGCGGGACATTCTATCACTCCTGTATTTCGGGTAGTTTCAGCATTTCTCGGCATAAACGGACATCAGCTAACATCGGCAAGATCAAGATACATATATCCCTTTTCAGCTATATATTCCTTACGGCCCGTAAGGTTATCGCCGAGCAATAGGTCAAATATTTCTTCCGTTTTCTTCGCGTCCGCCGGGGTTACTTTAATAAGCCGTCTGGTCTCCGGATTCATAGTGGTTTCCCACATCATATCCGGTTCGTTTTCGCCAAGGCCTTTTGAACGCTGAACTGTGTATTTCTTGTTGCCAAGCTGCGCGATAATTTCAGCCTTCTCCTTATCAGAATAGGCAAAATACGTCATGTCTTTTGTGTTTATCTCATAAAGCGGAGACTCAGCAATAAATACATAGCCCTTCTCGATAAGTGTCGGGACAAGCCTATATAGCATTGTGAGAATCAGTGTCCTTATCTGGAAACCGTCGACGTCTGCATCGGTGCAGATAATTATTTTGCTCCAGCGCAGCGCGTCGAGGTTGAAGGACTGCAAATCCTTGTTTGCCTTTGAACGCACTTCAACTCCGCAGCCCAGCACCTTTATAATATCCGTTATAATATCGTTTTTAAAAATACGCCCGAAATCTGCTTTCAGACAGTTTAGAATTTTACCTCTGACCGGTATTATCGCCTGAAACTCCGCGTCGCGTCCCAGTTTACAGGCGCCGAGGGCCGAATCGCCCTCAACAATGTAAAGTTCGCGGCGCGAAACGTCCTTTGTGCGGCAGTCAACAAATTTCTGCACGCGGCTTACAAGGTCAAGCCCGCCGGAAAGCTTCTTTTTTATGTTCAGTCTTGTCTTTTCCGCGTTCTCGCGGCTTCTTTTGTTAATAAGTACCTGAGCGGCGATCTTCTCAGCGTCGGCAGGGTTTTCAATAAAGTAAACTTCCAGCGAATGCTTGAGAAAATCGGTCATCGCTTCTTGAATAAACTTGTTAGTTATCGCCTTTTTGGTCTGATTCTCATATGACGTCTGCGTCGAGAATGAGGAGGTTACGAGGAGCAGGCAATCCTCTATATCCTGAAAACTTATCCTGCTCTCGTTTTTGAGATACTTGTTATTCTGTTTGAGATAGGCGTCAATCTGAGACAGAAAAGCGCTACGGACTGCCTTCTCCGGAGCGCCGCCGTGCTCCAGCCAGCTCGAGTTATGGTAATACTCAAGCATATTTGCGCTGTTGTGGAAACACATCGCCACTTCTATCTTCACTTTGTACTCGGGCTTGTCCTCTCTGTCACGGCCGCGCCGCTCTGTCGTCCAATACTGCACCGGCGTCAGCGCATTTTCTCCGGCTATTTCCTCAACATAATCCTTTATACCGTTTTGATAACAGAATTCATAGGTTTCAAAGCCGTTAGGGGTTTCATTGCGAAGTATAAACAAAATTCCCGCATTTACCACAGCCTGGCGCTTCAATGTATCTTTGTAATATTCCAGCGGCACCGCTATATCGGTAAAAACCTGCAGATCGGGTTTCCAGCGTGTTTTTGTTCCGGTTGTTGTGTCAGAGGTTTTTCTCTTTTTAAGGCCGCCGATATTTTCACCATGCTCAAAATGAAGATTATAAATATAGCCGTCCCTTTTTACCTCGACGTCCATGTATTCGGAGGCATACTGCGTTGCACAGGCACCGAGTCCATTCAGGCCGAGTGAGAATTCGTAGCTTTCGCCTTCCTGCGTGTTATATTTTCCGCCTGCGTATAATTCACAATATACAAGTTCCCAGTTATACCGCTGTTCGCTTTTATTATAATCAAGGGGTACACCGCGCCCGAAATCCTCTATCTCAACGGAATTATCCATATATCTTGTAACTATAATCCGGTTTCCATAGCCTTCACGAGCCTCGTCAATGGAGTTTGAAAGTATTTCGAAAATGGAATGTTCACAACCCTCAAGTCCATCAGAACCAAAAATAACGCCCGGGCGTTTTCGAACCCTGTCGGCGCCTTTAAGCGATGTTATGGACTCGTTGTCGTAATTTCCAGTTCCCTTCTTTTTTGCCATTATTGTCCTCCGTTATCTATTGAATCAAGTAATGAATTTACATTATATAATGAAACATTTACTAAAGCGTTATTTATTACTGTAAACAAAAAAAGCCGAATTGTCAAGTATTGCAGCCTCAAGGCAGGCCTCGCTATCTATCAAGATTTCCATTAATTATTATAGCAATAACTGTCAAGTTTTACTGCAAAAAGCACTTCCCTGCCGAATTTGGGAAGTGCTTTGGAATACGGTTATGTAGTGGGCGGGTAGCCATTTATCCAAAACGAAAGCCTATAGAATTGTTTTGCCCGCTTAATAATACAAAAAGCACCGGCTGCTTTGCCGGTGCTGATTGCAATTCTTTTATTTTAAAGTACATGTGCCGAAAACCGTTGAACCTTTTATCATAAGAAACGGCAGTCCATTTGTCGGCGGAACTATGGGGGCGTTGTTAATGAATGTTCCGAACACCGGTGTAACATCCGTCCTATAAGGTATGTTTCTCGGCATTATTATTATAATAGAACCGAATGTAGCAGAAATGTCGATTATCGCATTGCTTTGTATCGCTATTTGGCTGAGGTCAATTGTTATAGTTCCAAAAGTCGACGTGATATGTCCGCCTTTAAAACTCTTAGAGGAATTGGCTATTTTAACGTTGTTAAAGCTGTTGCTGAAATGGATAAAATCGTTCATATCGGCAGAGGTGCTATTTCCAACAACCGACGCTTTTACGGCGTTGTAAACGATCCACATACCAAAAGCTATAATGATTATAGCAACCAGAGTTAAGAAGGTATGTCTGCCCAATAACCCCAAATCGTTTATGATTATCCAGCCGCCGATAATCAGAAAAACTACATTATAAAAACGGACGCCCCGGTGAATTATACTTGTAATTGCTACCGCCATGATAACCAAAGCCCAAAAGCTTGCAGCGGATATATCTAAGGTCCATCCGAAAAGTGCCTTAAACAGAGTAAGCATTCCAAGCGCTATAACAAAAATACCTGCAACAATCTCGGACGCCGTTTTCCTGTTCAAAGAATCCACCTCAATTTCATTTTGACGTCTTATGCTATAGGCGCATCTGCAAGCCCTTGAATGCCGCCCACAGGTCCAGGGCCGTTGTCATCCTCAGCGAAGTATTTCTCAAACTCTTCGCCGGACATTTTCTCGTGTGTAAACAGGTACTGAGCAATCTGATAGAGTTTATCCTTCTTCTCCTGAAGGATACTACGGGTCTTTTCATAGGCCTCGTCGATAATATTCTTAATCTCTGAATCTATCTCAGCCGCGACGTTTTCAGAGTAGTTTCTCGCCTGAGCAAAATCGCGGCCCAAGAATACCTCGTCATGCTCGGAACCATACACAATCGGCCCAAGTTTTTCGCTCATGCCGTAAGCAGTGACCATCTTGCGCGCAATATTGGTTGCGCGCTCAATATCGTTCGAGGCACCTGTTGAGATATCGCCGATAGCAATGCTTTCGGCAACCCTGCCGCCCAGAAGGGTGCAGATCTCTTCAAACATCTCTGTTTTCGAGTTATAGTATCTATCCTCAACAGGAGGCGAAAGCGTAAAGCCGCCGGCACGTCCTCTTGGAATAATAGAAATCTGCTGAACAGGATTCTGCGTCGGAAGGAACCTTGTGACAACCGCATGACCTGCTTCGTGGAAAGCAGTAATGCGTTTTTCTCTTTCGGTAATTATCCTTGACCTTTTCTCCGGTCCGACAATTACTTTGACAGTAGCTTCCTCAATTTCAGCCATGTTTATCTCTTTTTTGCCTCTTCTGGCAGCGAGAAGTGCCGCTTCATTGAGGAGGTTCTCTATATCTGCGCCGGTAAATCCGACTGTTGTCTTCGCAATTTCTTTAAGGTTGACATCACTTGCAAGGGGCTTACCTTTAGCGTGAACTTTAAGAATCGCCTCTCTGCCCTTTATATCCGGCACACCGACATAAACCTGTCTGTCGAAACGTCCGGGACGCAGCAACGCCGGGTCAAGTATATCCGGCCTGTTAGTCGCAGCGATTATAATTACGCCTTCATTTGCGCCGAAACCGTCCA
>ENA-UPSB01002149-UPSB01002149.1-bioreactor-metagenome-genome-assembly--contig:-NODE-2149-length-19804-cov-318.878829_pt1 | contig 19804 bp, 35 predicted proteins | sample MGYA00238182_ERZ773286 | MGnify/ENA primary metagenome ERZ773286 (study PRJEB29026, sample SAMN07631240) | bioreactor metagenome | isolation source: Switchgrass digestor | place: USA: Dartmouth... | reverse complement strand
CACCCACTGACTCTTAATCAGGGTGTCCGGGGTTCGATCCCCCGATGGTGTACCAGAAAAAAGTCCTTAGAAAACGCCTAATAAAGGCGTTTTCTTTATTTTATTATTATCAGTATCAATGGCAGAAAACGGTTAAAATAGGTTGTGGAATGCCTTAAAAGTTTGTGGTAATGGTTTGTGGTAAAGAACTATTTTTTGACTTATAAATTGTCTCGATTTTTTCAACGGTAACCTTTTTTCTATGTTCAGAAATGTGGGTATATATTTTTCTCATGGTGCTGACATCGTGTCCCATGATCCTGGATGCGGTTAGTTCATCGATTCCTGCATCATACAGGGCAGTACAAAATGTATGCCTAAGCAAGCGGCTCGTAAGATTAACTGGTTCAATATCTGTATCTGGATGTTCTTCAAACCACTTTTCAATTTTTTTCTTGGCTTTTGCCCATTGATTTTTGAGTTCTGTGAGTCCCATAGGTCCTCCGGCATGGCCCGGGAATACATATATGCTTTTTGATTTCTTTTTTTGTCCTTGGAGAAATTCTATCAATTCATTTGACATAGGTATATCCCTATAGCTGTTTTCTGTCTTTGGAACTTTCTTCTTCGGCTTTTGTCCATCATATTCTGTGGATTTTGAAACATGGATCGATTTGTTATCAAAGGATATATCAGACCATGTCAAAGCCAGAGCTTCTCCTCGCCTCATGCCGGTATAAAGCATTGTATATATTAGTGGGTACATACGATGCCCTTGAAGGATATCAAGTAATAATTCCCTTTGATCATCAGAAAGAAATTCTCTTTGTGGATTGTCAGGTGCTATAATCTTAGTGTTTGTTACAGGGTTAAAATCTCTCAGCTTGTCAGCCACAGCAGCCTTAAAGATCTGGTTCAGGGTGATCCTGACCTTATGCGCCAGGCTCTTAGAACTTTTTATGCTTTTGAGAAATAGTTGGACCTCGGTCGACGTTATATCCTTGACCCGTCTTTTGCCCAAAGCAGGATTGATATGATTATTAATGCAGTTCCGGTACATTTCCTGAGTTTTAAGGGCACCCTCGCCCTTTTTGTAGGCGCTGTACCACTTGATCATATATTCTTCCAGCGTGGGATTATTCCTGATATCATGTCCGCGACTGTCTTTGTATCTTATCTCATAGTATTTTTGCTCAACAATCTCAGGGGTAGCACCATATATGAATTTCTTCTTATAAGTGGTATAATAGCCACCTTTGGCGTGCGGTCTTATCTTCAATTATATCACCTGTCCAGTTTGACAATTATTTTTCCAGTGCTGAATACTGCTGGTGTTATTTCGAGTTCCAGACCTGTGGCTTCCTCTGGGATCTCAAATACCAGTTCACCACGGATCTTCCGTCCAGGGGAGACTTCCCCGTCAACCTGTCCTTTAGTTTCTGGACCGAATGTTATATTGTAATTATATCCATCACCATCAAAAAGCTTAAACATCATCAAAGAGCTGACGCTCTCGGGTTCGCTTCCAGGATTCTCTACAGTAACATCAACTATGTAGTATATTTTCCCCTCGGATGGCTTTATAAATTCAGTGCCTTCATCGGTCCGGGTAGAATTGACTGTGAATATCAGATCCCCGCCTTTTACTGAGTCGCCGATTTCGAATGTTTCAGTTTTTGCCTCGGATCCTGTGCTTGTATTATTGTCGACTTTCTCAGGGGTTATGGTTTCAACCGCACAGCCTGCTAATAGTATAGTAACACAGATGAGCATAATTAATGCCGTTTTCTTCATGTTCGTACCTCCAATACCCCCGGCGGGTCAAAATAGACCACATACCGGCCACATTCTTTAAAATTTCCGTATATACTGTTATAAACTTTGAAGGAATGCCTGAGAAACTCCTCTGTAATGCCTAAATACTCTGCGACCTCATAAAAGTTGCGACAGCCGGCCTTGTGTGCCTGGATAATTTTGCATATAGGCAACAGACGTTTTACAGCCCAACGCCGGGCTTTAACTTCCTGTTTCCTGTTTGCTGTAATGGAGGTGTCAATGATGTCTCCGCAAGATGTGTAGTAGTGGCCGAGTTCCTCCGCAAGTACGCAGGTTTTTTCAGCCGTAGTTGTAATGTTTTTGCCTAGAGCTATAACACCATTGTAGTAAGCGCCCTTTGTATTTCCTTTAAGCGACCAAGAAATAACTTCAACGCCTTCCCTTTCTGCTTCCCTAAGAAGTTCCTCGTACATAAGCAAACCTCACAAAAACAAAAATATTCTTGTAAAGTCCGTTTTATCCTAATAAGTAGTATTTTCTCTTATTCTTTATCCCTCTGTTGTCGCTTCATCCGGACAAATTCTTTAAATCTTTCTATTTCCTCAAGTTCTTCCTCTGTCCACTCTTCACCATCGTGATGGGCGGCGATAGTCTCGATGGGGTCCGGTTTAATTTGCAAAAGAGCATCAGCAGACACACCGTAAAGCTCGGCCATGCTTTTCAGCAACTTTGTATCAGGGTCTCTCACATCTCTTTCATAGTTGGAAAGAGCCTGAAAAGTTATGCCTAGATGCTTCGCGGCTTCTTCCTGTGTTAATCCTTTATTTAATCTGGCAACTTTTAATCTTTTACCTAAACTCATAAGGCGCTCCTTGCAATTTGCTGTTAACATCATTTTACATCAACTCTCCGTTTAGTTAAAGTTTTTCAACAAAAAGTTTAATTTAGGGGTTGACTAAACAAAACGTTAAGTATATAATAAAAATGAACTAAACAATGCGTTGAAACGAGGTGAGATCGTGGGCGTTGGCAGAAAGATAGCAGAAGTCAGAAAACAGAAGGGTTTAAGCCAGGAACATATTGCAACAAAAATGAATAGAACCCCTCAATGGCTAAGCAATATTGAAAGAGAAACGCGGCCAATTTCAGCAGATGAATTGGCACAGGTAGCAAACATATTAGAAGTCAGCCCAAGCATTTTTTTTAACAAAGAACTCAACGAAACGTCGAAAATACACAAAACCGGCACAGAGTAAAGGAGGATGATTCCGCATGTCTACAACTTACGAATACCTGCTGCAAAAATACGGCACAACTCTAACCTTTGAGCAGGCAGCCAAGGAAATAGGCCTATACTGGCAGACCGTCCGGGTGATGTGCGCCAGGGGAGATATTCCGGCAATCAAAGCTGGTCGCAAGTGGGTGCTGACTACAAAGGCATTGGCAACGTATATAGACGAGGGCTCCCAGGTGCCGGTGTATGTACCTGCACCCAGGAGCAGAAGTCAGATCAGAAAGATTGTTTGATAGGCGAGGGTGGAAGTGATCCTACCTACATAATAACGGAAAGGGGGTGAAGTTGAGAATGAAGGGATCATGCGGAAATATATACAAGACTGCCAGGCAAAATGCCGGTTTAACACAGGAACAAGCAGCAGAGTTACTATACATAGCGCCACGCACCTTACTTGAATACGAAGCAGGTAGAATCACACCTCCAGATGACATCGTTTGCCGCATGGTTGAAGTTTATAGAGCAAAGCACTTGGCTTATCTGCATCTAAAGAATAACACCGAGGTTGGCCGGAGATTTCTTCCCGATCTACACATTCTGGATCTACCGCGATCGGTACTGAGGCTGCAGAAAGAGGTTGCGGACATAAATGACATTCACCAAGCAATGGTGGAAGTGGCATGCGACGGAGAGATTGAGAACCATGAAAGAGAGACTTGGCAGAGCATAGAGAAGGAACTCATGGAAATGGTCGGAGCTGGGCTTTCAGTTGTATTTGCGAAATAAACCATAATGAAAGGAAAGTGTTTATGAAAACCAAGTTTGACGGCATTGTATCGGAAGAGAATCTCGAAATAATCGACACCACAATAGGGCAGATGGATCTGCCTGAGAAACAGAAGAAAAACTTGGTTGAAACCGTTGCCAACATAGTGTACTTGAATGAAAAGTTTTTTGACGGCCTGGATCTGCAGGCCAAAGTATACGCATTATTAGCAATCACACTGACATTTGACACACTGATGGACGAACTGATAAACCCTTATGCTTCCAAATTGTTGCACAGGGCAATACACTGCTTTAATAACAACATCTTTGGAATCGAGGGGAGTGTATCGATATGTCCAAGAATCGCAAACGATTTGAACTGACATTGGAAACCATCGATGAACGCATAGGCAAGCCCATTGGCGAGATTATTGAGGTCATCGAAACAGGCGAAAAACGAACAACAAAGTCGACAGAGAATCAGGAGGTGACAACAGCATGAACAAGCTCTACAAACTACTCAGGGAATCTGACACTGTAGCATGGATCTTCACGATTGGAGGAATTGGATTAATGATACTAATAGCTTTCTGGGGGTGATTTTTTGAAGCAGGCAAAGAAGCTCCAGCGCTGGATGAAAGTGCTGATCACAAGGAAAGGTTTGAATCCCGACAACTGGTATTACGCCAAGAATACAACAACGGAACTGGTCATAGTTCACAGACACTCAGGAAAACCAAGGATAATACCAATCGAGAAAGGAGCATAAGCAAATGAGAAAAACACAGGTGCCGATACCAAAAACCTTAAGTGATTGCATTTTACTACATCAGATGGGTTACTCGGTTGAGGTAAACGATGGTGACACGATCACCGTCAAGCGCAGAAACAGAGTTCTTACAAGAAAGTACATAAAAAAATAAGCCCATATAAGGGCACACAAAAATATCTCAACTTCATTCTATCACTGATGGGATGAAGCGTCAAGGAGGATGAAATCATGTCAAATTGCCAAGTTTGCCATAGGAATCTTAAGGATCCCGAAAGCGTCAAGAGAAATATGGGTCCTGTCTGCTATAGGAGATTCACAGCCAAGCTCGATGAGCAGGAGAAGCAGAGGAAAGAGGAAGAGGTGAACTTCCAGCCTTTCAATGGTGATATCGTGTGTAAGCGTATGCCTTATGGCCCACAAGTCAATATTCCGCATCGTATAGTCAAACACAGTCCCGATGGTTTCGAATGGGGCTATGGCGGCTCAGGCCCTGCCGAGTTGGCGCTGAATATTCTGGCTGCCTATATTGGCCAGGAGAAGGCCGAAGAAAACGGACTATACCAGGAATTCAAATGGGATTTTATAGCCCCGATGCCTCATAGAGGCGGAACCATCAAACGCGAGGATGTCGCCATATGGCTTGCGAAGCATGGGATTCAAATGCCCGGCTTCGACGCGAAGGAGTTGATCAGTGCATGAAGATTCGTAATCTCACCCTTCAAAACTTCAAGGGAATACGTTATTTCAGTCTGGATACCCAAGGCAAAGACACCAATATATACGGCGACAACGCAACAGGCAAGACAACGCTTGCCGATGCCTTCATGTGGCTGCTGTTCGATAAGGACAGCAGCAATCGCAAAGATTTTCAAATCAAAACACTCAAACCAAACGGCGAACCCGAGCACGGTATTGAGCATTCGGTTGAAGCCGTGCTGGAACTCGAGGACGGAAGCCGACTGGCCCTGAAAAAAGTTTATATGGAAAAGTGGACCAAGAAGCGCGGGTCTGCCACCGCTGAATTCACCGGGCACACAACGGATTACTACATCGACGGCGTCCCGGTCCAGAAAAAGGAGTATGACGCCCGCATTGCCGAAATCGCGGATGAAAACATATTCCGTCTCTTGACCGATCCCCGGTACTTCAATGAGATCCTTCATTGGCAGAAACGCCGGGAGCTGTTGCTGGAAGTTTGCGGAGATGTGTCGGACGCGGAAGTCATTGCAAGCAAGGCTGATCTGAGCAAGCTGGCAGACATTCTCGGAAATCGGACCATAGAACAACACAGGAAGGTTATCCAGGCCCGCCGGACCGAGATAAACAAGGAGCTGGAAAAAATCCCAGTACGGATTGACGAGGTCAAGAGGGGTCTGCCGGATATATCCGACATCACAAATGAAAAGGAGCTGCCGAATGATATTGCCAGACTGCGCGAAGAACTCAAAGCCAAGCAGGAAGAGCTTGCCCAGGCCAAAGCCGGCGGGCAGGTTGCGGAGAAAACGAAGGAACTCCGCATGATCGAGGCCCAGATCGTGGACCTGCGAAACAAGCACCGTCAGGCGCTGGATGAAAAGGTCGGGGAGAAAAGCAGAGAGCTTTCACTGATTCAGAGTGGGATGTATAAACTTCGCGCTGACATAAACGCCAAGAATGATGTAATCAAATCGTATGAAGCAGAAATCAAATCCCTGGAAGTAAAAATGGAAAAGCTCAGGAATGAGTGGCATGAGGTTAATGCACAACAGTTTGAGTTCGAGCAGGATGAAACTTGCCCGACTTGCGGGCAGGCCTTGCCATCAGAACGAATCCAAGCAGCCAGGGATAAAGCGCTGGGACATTTCAATATTTTAAAAGTCAACAAATTAGAGAACATCAACGCGGAAGGCAGGCGACTTAAGGAAATGAAAACGTCCCTGGAAGAAAACCTTGCATATGTGCGGCGTGAGATCGAGAAGGCAAAAGCTGAACTGGCCGAACTCGAACAAACGGAAGCATCCCTGAAAGCCGAAATCGAAGCCATCATGCAGGGATCTCAGCCGGTTGAATCCACACCTGAATATTATCAGCTATACGCAAAACAGCGTGATTTGCAGGACGAAATCCGGAAGCTTGAAGTTGACAATAGCATTGCGGTGACCGCAATTCAGAAAGAAATCGACACGCTCACAGACGCTATCAAATCGCTTGAGCAAGCAGCCGCAAGGCTTGAAGCTCGGAAGAACGGGGAGAAACGCATCGAGGATCTCAAGGCCGATGAACGCAGGCTGGCTGCGGAATTTGAGGACCTTGAGCAGCAGTTGTATCTCACAGAGGAATTCATCCGGGCTAAGGTCCGGATGTTGGAGGACAAAATCAACAGCAAGTTCAAGATGGCAAGATTCAAGCTGTTCGATGTGCAGGTCAATGGATCTCTTGCTGAGTGTTGCGAGACCACATTAAACGGCGTGCCTTACTCAAATCTCAATAATGGTGCCCGTTTGAATATCGGCCTTGACATTATCAACACCCTGTCAGAGCATTATGGTTTTGCTCCCCCTGTCTGGCTTGACAACGCAGAGTCGGTCACGAACATTCTACCGACACGAGGGCAGCAGATCCGGTTGATAGTATCTGCAGCGGACAAGAATCTCCGCATTGAGCTTGCGGAAAGAGAAGAATTGAAGGAGGTTGTATAAATGGCTAATGAGTTAGCTTTAATCAAAAAGGACGTCGTAGACGTTGTTGGAAAGAAAGTTCAGGAATTTGTATCCCGCGGGGAGTTACACCTACCCCCGAATTACAGTGTGGAAAACGCCATGAAATCAGCGTGGCTGATACTGCAAAACACCGTAGACAAGGACAAAAGACCAGTGTTGCAGGTCTGCACCCGCGACAGTATAGCAAATGCACTCCTCGATATGGCTGTACAAGGCCTAAACCCGGCAAAAAAACAGGGATATTTCATAGCATACGGCAAGCAACTGGTGTTTCAGCGGTCATACTTCGGCACCATGGCAGTTACCAAGCGAGTGGCCGGGGCTAAGGACATATTCGCTGAGGTCGTATATAAGGGAGACGAATTTGAGTACACAATCAAAAACGGCAACAAATACATCACAAAGCACATTCAGAGAATCGAGAACGTGGACCCCAACAATATCGTAGCCGCATACTGTACTTTAATTTTCGACGATGACAGGCAATTCACGGACGTAATGACATGGGCTGAAATACAAAAGGCCTGGAGCAAATCAAAGATGAACCCTGAAAAAGAAGGATCAACGCATAAGGACTTTGCTCAGGAAATGTGCCGAAAGACCGCAATCAACCGTGCCTGCAAGCGGTATCTGAACAGCTCCGATGATGGAAGCTTGTTGATGTACCATGTGAACCGTGCTGATGAGGTTGCGGCTGAAGCAGAAGTTGAAGCCGAAATTGAGGAAAACGCCAATCAGGAACTGATTGACGTTGAATATGAGGTTGAGGACGAAGGACCAACCATCGAGGAAGCAACAGAAGATCCCAAGGAAGAAAAGCCTGCAGACAAGCCAAAGCAGGAGAAAAAGACACAGCAGGGCAGGCAGCAGACAGTATTTGAGGAAGGACCTGGATTCTGATGATTGAGTTCACCCCCTACGCCTCCGGGAGCCGAGGGAACTGCTACAGAATAACTGATGGCAGGACCCCGCTCCTCCTGGAGTGCGGAATAAGCATAAACGAGATACTTCGCAAAACTAATGCGATGGGCGGTGTATCAAGCCTGGCAGGGTGCCTTGTGAGTCACGGCCATAAGGATCACTCTAAAGCAGTCAAAGACCTGATGAAATTTGGTGTGGACATATACCTGTCGCAAGGCACGGCAGACGAAATATCGGGCTTGGGCCCCTGGAGGCACCGAACCAACATCATCAAGGCAAAGCAGCAGTTCAGGATCGGGACTTGGACGATCCTGCCGTTTAAGACGCAGCATGACGCGGCGGAACCGCTCGGATTTCTTCTGGCTAATCAGGACGGAGAGAAGCTGCTATACGCTACTGACACTTATTTCATCCGATACCGCTTTAACGGATTAAATGTGATTGCAGTAGAGTGTAATTACAGCCTGGACATCCTCCGGGCAAACGTCGAAGCTGGCCATGTTGAACCGGCGCTGAAAAACCGGATTTTGAAATCACATTTCAGCCTGGAAAACGTAAAAAAGTTTCTGCAGGCAAACGATTTAAGCAAGGTTCAGGAAATCTGGCTGCTGCATTTAAGCGATGGAAACTCTGATGAAGCCAGGTTCAAGAGAGAGATCCAGGAACTCACTGGTAAGATGGTTTTTATAGCATAAAAATGGGCGGCGGCGTGGTGGGAACACGCAATCCCAGGGAGAGAAAATAGGCGTAAAGACGCCGGGAGAAAACCGTATTCACCAGCACTTTTCGGTAAAGTGGTCCGCAACGCAGACAAAAAACTAATGTGCAACCGATCCGGTTCAAATCCGGACCGCCCATTAAATTGAACCCATTGGCCCCGGGCCGATGAACAAGGGTACCGGTTGGCGGGAGGTCGGGGCATTTGTATAGATGATCTGTGTGTTATGTGTTGATCTTGAAACAGCCTGGTCCAGCGGCTTGTGCCAGCCGGGGCCGCTGGGGAGGCTGGTAGGAGGCTACACCATGAACCGTTTTAAATGCCCTGCCTGCGGCGGGGAGCAGTATACTGCTTGCGATACAGCGAAGGATTGTATCTACTGTGGAAATGAAGTGCTGGAAAAGGCAGAGATGTTAAATAGCATAATCGAATGGGATGAGGACGGCTATCCAACTGAGGAATCGCTGGAACAATTAGAAAAGGTTTTGAACGGAGACTTAAAAAAGGCCATAAAAGCCTTTTATGCCGCACTCAAGGAAAATTATTACGGGGATTCTGCGGTTGGTCTAACTAAAAAAGAAGTGCGTGGAGAAGAAAGAGAGGTATGGGAGTACCATACTTTTGGTTGGAGCGGGAATGAAGCTATTATCAGTACCCTTTCGCAATTTCCGCTTTGGTCAGTATACCTGGAACGGTATGACGCAGGAGGGCATTATTATTTCAAGCCGTGGGATGAGGTGAAAAAGATACTGGAAAGTGAGGGAGAGTCATGATAAGCAAAGTGAAATTCACACACAGCGACAAGAGTCGTGCACACATCAACTGCGCTGAGTTGCGTGAGGGCGTAGAAATATACAAGCATCCACGAGGGCATTTCGTGGTGCTGGAGTTTGAAGGTGAGAGTGGGAAGTTCAGGGAGGCCTTTTGGCCGGAAAACGTTGAGAAGGTGGGGTGAAGTGATGGCAAAGACAAGAATCGAATGGGCAGAAGTAGTTTGGAATCCAGTATCAGGTTGTACGCCTATATCAGAAGGTTGTCAGAATTGCTATGCTCGGCGCATGGCAAACAGGCTCCGTGGGCGGTGTGGGTACCCGCAGGATGATCCTTTCAGGGTGACGCTGCATCCTGAGCGGCTGAATGAACCCTTGAAGTGGAAAACACCACGCAGAGTGTTTGTGTGCTCGATGGGCGATCTGTTTCATGAAGATGTTCATCCCTATGACATAATGCGGATATTTAACGTGATGGAAAAGGCTAAGCAACACACATTTCTTGTACTTACGAAACGACCAGAAAAGATGTTGGAATTTTATAAGCGGTTGCGCCCGGGGAATGTAATTCCAGGCCCTTACTTTTCAATTACTGGGATAGGAGAAGGGTGGGCTGGTTCGCCGCCAAGATTGCCGGACAATATCTGGCTCGGCATTACCGCCGAAAATCAACAGCGAGCCAATGAGCGCATCCCTATCCTGCTCCAGATACCGGCAGCTGTCCGATTTGTGAGTGTGGAGCCGATGTTGGGGCCGGTTGATTTAAGCCTCAGCGATGGTGTTGACTTAAGCATGTCTGTTGGAACTGGACTAAAACCAGGGAAATCATACTTAATAAATTCGCTTGACTGGGTCATCTGTGGTGGCGAAACTGGCCCCGGCGCAAGGCCAATGCATCCGGACTGGGTACGGAGTTTGAGGGACCAGTGTCAGGCGGCTGGTGTTCCGTTTTTCTTCAAACAATGGGGTGAGTACGGTCTGAACTGGTTAAATGACGATAACGGTAAAATTGAAGGTTCCGAGTGGATGGATAGAATGGGTAAAAAGAAAGCCGGCCGCATCCTGGACGGTAGGACGTGGGACGAGATGCCATGTACGCAATCAAATTGAAGTCAACCGGCGGTCTGGTCAGGTGTACGGATGGCACAGTATACACGTTCGAGACACCACGGCAGGCCGAGGAAATGGCAAAGCTCTGCTGCTCGGAGCGGATGTGTGAGATTGTGAAGGTGGAGGGTCAAAATGTACACAAGAGTTGAAAGCAGGCGCGTTCTGCCGAGAATAGATTTTCGCCTTAAAAGCAATCAGGAGTTAAGAAGAAAAATATATCAACGCGACAATTTTACCTGCAGGCGTTGCGGCTGGAGACCTTCTATAATACCACAAAACTACGATGGCAGATACAGCATATATGAAGATAGTCTTAACAATGGTTTATGTCTCGATCATATAAAACCTTTAGTACGCGGCGGAACCCATAAAGAGAGCAATCTTCAGACATTATGTTTACGCTGCAATAGCATTAAAGTTAAAGAAGATAAGGCGGAGGAAAGGTTATGAGCCAGGAATCAAGATATTCCAAGGTTTTCGTTAAGATATGGCACTCAAAAGATTTTAGGGCGATTTCAGAAGATGGTAAAATGCTTTTTATGTATTTGCTTTCTTCTCCGCATCGCAATATGGGTGGGTTTTATTATCTTCCTTTGCCATATCTTTGTTATGATGTAGGCCTTGACGAAAAAAGGATTACAAAAGCCTTACAAGAATTGGCTGATAGAGACATGGCACTATACGATTTTGATACCCAGGTGGTTCTCATAAAAAAATGGTTCTGTTACAACCCTATTGAGAATGAAAACCAGGCTAAAGGTTTGAATAAACAATTAGCCGAGATACCTAAAAGTAAATTGTTTAAACCCTTTGTAAACTGCGTAAAAGAATACTGCAAATACATAGAAAGCATACTTAAAGGGTTTGATATACCCTCTGAGAACCCTTCCGAAACCCTTTCAAAACCCTATACTAAACCAGGAACAGGAACAGGAACAGGATCAGTATCAGTAACAGGAGATATATATAGTCCGAATCCTCCGGTTTCGGACGAACCACTAGAACCCGAGAAAACCATCAAACCAGATGCCGAGATCATTCTCGATCACTGGAACAGCAAAGATATCATTCAACACCGGAAGCTGACGGATAAAATAAAACGCGCAATTAATGGCGCCCTTAGAAACTATTCAGCAGATGAAATATGTGCCGCTATAGACAATTACAACACGATCCTCACGGATGAAAAATACTACTGGTCATATAAGTGGACGCTTCAAGATTTTCTGCAGAGAGGTCTCGAGAAATTTATCGATTTTGAGACGGCCGCTCAGAACTATCAGAAGGATAACCCTAAGTCCAGGGACAAACCTGCACACCGTGATAACTTCCAGCAACATAATTACGGCGATGATTTTTTCGATATGCTTGAGAAAAAATCCGTTATTGGAATAGCTTCAGGAGGTGAATGATCGTGGGTACAAGGCACTGGATGGAAGAAGAATTAGAGTTTATGGAAAGCCGATGGGGAGAAATGTCAATCCTAGGCATAGCAAAATGCTTGAAAAGATCAATTAATGCTATAAGGCTAAAAGCCCTCAAGATAGGATTGGGGTGGCATCTGCATAGTGGCGAATACATAACTCTTAGCCAGCTCTTTCAGGCATTAGGTCGGAATAAATCATACTCATATGCACTTATCAGCTGGGTTAAAAGGCGCGGATTGCCGGTCAAGATCAGGAAGTCCATCAAACGCAAATATCGGGTGATTTATCTCGACGACTTCTGGAGATGGGCTGAGCGCAACAGGACATTCATAGATTTCTCAAAAGTACCCAGGGGGATTCTTGGGAAAGAACCGGCCTGGGTTGAAGAGCAGAGAAAAGCGGATGAACTCTTTGCGCTGTACAAAAAAACACCTTGGACTCCGGAAGAGGACGCTATGCTCAGGACTATGCTCAATTCATATCGCTATTCTTACCGGGACATATCGATCCGGCTGAAGCGGACAGAGAGCGCGATAAAAAGGCGGATTCTGGACCTGGGGCTGAAACAGCGTCCGCTTAAAGCAGACAATCACAACCCATGGACGAAAGAGGAAGAAAAGATGCTGGTTGACCTGTACAACAAGGGTTATAAGCCTGAAGTTATTGCGGAATTCATAGACAGATCGGCTTTGGCGATAAAGGGTAAGATCGAGAGAATGCTGAGAGAAAACCTGCTTGAAGTGGTGTGAGGGGAGGGCATATATGCAGAAACCATTGGATGCAACCAAACCCAAGTTAACCGAATCCGACATCCAGCGCCAGATCAAGGAGTATCTCCAATGGAATGGCTGGTTCGTGGTGAAAATCCATCAGTCCCTGGGTAGCTACCGTGGAATTGCGGATCTGTATGCACTTAAAAATGGGCGTCATGTCTGGATCGAGGTCAAAACACCAACAGGAAGGCTGTCTGAGGATCAGGTGAAGTTCAGGGAAGATGTATTGGCACATGGAGGGGTTTACATAGTTGCTCGGGGCATAGAGGACGTAGAGCATCTTTGCAGGCGCAGGGAAGCAATGAAAGGACAGGAGTTGTTTGATTAATGGGTCAGAATGTACTTGAAAGAATGAAAGAAATCGGAGCGGATAAAAGAATAGCTGATTTCAAGGTTAAACAGCAGATGCCCTATGAGTTCAAGAAAAACTATGCATATAAAAAAGCATGGGAATTCTTCGACGAGTGCAATAAAAGAGGGCTCAATTGTCATGTATCCGTAGGTGGTCTTGACAGTATAACCCTATTCATCTTTCTTAAGAAAATCGGTATTGATGTCCCTGGAATCTCAGTATCGGTTCTCGAGGATAAAAGCATTCAGAAAGTGCATGACCAACTTGGGATCATTAAACTCAAACCTTATAAATCAAAGGTTGAGGTTATAAACGAGTTTGGGTTCCCGGTTATATCCAAAGAAGTAGCCTCTAAGATAGAGCTTCTACAGAATCCATCCCCAGATAATGCTACTGTCCGTCACGCAATAATGACAGGTGAGACTGGAGAGTATGGCGGGTATCGCAAAGATACCCGGATGAAATTACCACAGCGCTGGCTTGAACTATTTGGTGGGCCCGAAAACGAGAATGAAGGAGTTAATTATAAAACTGCACCTTTCAAAGTGTCGGCAAAATGTTGCTATTATCTCAAAGAAAAGCCTTGTGACGATTGGGCAAAGGAACATAACAGCGTTCCATACCTTGGACTGATGGCATCCGAAGGCGGCAGACGTGAAAAATCTTTGATGATTAACGGCTGCAACTACTTTGGCAAATCAACTATCCGATCAGCTCCATTTGCAATCTTCTATAGACAGGACATTTTGAAGTTGGCCCTTGAACTGGATGTTCCGGTCCCTGAAATCTATGGAGAAATAAAGAAGAAACCCAATGGAACGCTTTATACTACAAAGGCTCAAAGGACCGGCTGCTCTATGTGCGGTTTTGGAATTCACATGGAGAAACGACCTCATAGATTTGATATGCTCCGTCAGAGCAATCCGAAGGAATGGGAATTTTGGATGTATCGATGCGCGACAGATCTGGGAACGGGCGAAAAATTCGGCTGGGGTAGGGTACTGGACTATATCGGGGTTGAATGGGAAGATGACTGGAGCTTGATACCGGAACAGATAAGTCTATTTTAAACGGAGGCATATGTATGAACAATCAATTTTTGAGAATCGAACTTGGTCTTACGGTGAGTGGTTTTATTGTTTTCGCGATCATAGCTGTGATCTGGATAGTTGGCCTAATAACAATAGGTATGGCGATCCAGAGAAGATGGGGAAGGTGAGGTGGAGAGTGATGTTCCTATGTTATAGCTGTCTTGATGATAGTCAAAAAGGATGGGTTTATATAGCCCCTGAGTTGGTGAAGATGGAAACATTGGAACCGGAGGAAAGTGAGGGGTTGAAATGAAGCCAATTATATTCAGCACACCAATGGTACAAGCAATTCTTGACGGCAGAAAAACACAGACGAGGCGGGTTATAATACCACAGCCAGATAGATTTTTTGAGGTAGACGATACGCCAGGCAATTTCCATATTTATGATGTTGAATGGGGATTAGGGCGAATTTATCCAAAATATCAAGTCGGCGACATTCTCTGGGTAAGGGAAACATGGGCAACAGTAAGTAGTGGAATCATTGAGTACAAGGCAACATACATAGAACCCTATACAGGCTCAACAGAAATAGACCATATTGGCAAAAAGATTACATGGCGCCCCTCCATCCACATGCCACGTGAAGCAGCCCGAATCTTCCTGAAAGTTACCAATATCAGGGTTGAGAGGTTGCAGGAGATAACGGAGGAATATGCCATAGCTGAAGGCATGAGCAAAACATTGGTAGACGGAGTTGTCTTTATATCTGCAAAAGGGAATTTCCATGTTTTTTGGGATTCCTTGAACATCAAACGTGGCTACGGCTGGGACACAAACCCTTGGGTATGGGTGGTGGAATTTGAGCATATGAGCAAAGGGGAAGCGCTGTTGAAGGAAAGTGAGGTTGAAAAATAATGGGTTGGGCTTTTTGCGAAGAAAAACATATCAAAAAAACAAGAAAATCGCACAAGTGCGTATTCTGCGGGCGCACAATCCCAGCAGGGTCGCCAAACATATATAATTGGGCGGGATTATGTGAAGGCGATTTTCAAAACTCGTATGCTTGCAATTGGTGTGAAGACCATGAAAGCCGTTTGGTAGATACTTGGGATAATGAAATATTAGATTTTTGGGATTGCTTGAAAGAAGATATTTTCTGGAAAGAGCTTGAACCTTATAGGGATAAATACGGATCCATAACAGTATACGGCAAAGCAGATGGCGATTACTTTGTATTTTACTCATACGATACAGACAAGGAAGTATGGCGGGTTAAGTGCCCGGTAATCAGGGAAAGCGAGGTCAAGGAAGGATGAATTACGACAAAAAATGTAAATGGCATAAATCGTGCGGATATGATTTTTGCCATGGCGAAGGAATATGCCCTGAATTTGAAAAGGGAAAACCACTGAAGGAGGAAAGTGTATGAGGTTGAGTATGAAAGAAGTGCAGAAACAGCATGAAAGCACTAAAAAGCTATATGAACAGGGTTTAACTGTAGCACCAGTAGACGTAAAGCGAGTGCTTGATTTGTTTGACACCATCGAAGCATTGCAGCAGGAGATAGAGCAACTACAGGCACAGGTGGCACGGATGCGGGAGGCATTGCGGAAGGCGAGGGAGGCTATAAGGGCAGCATGGAGCGACGGGAGTGTAAATGCGGCTATGAACAAAGCAAGTGAAGCCCTTACCGCCATCGACAAAGCTATAGGAGGGAAGGAAGATGTTTGAGAGGTTGACGATAAAAACAGATATATGTATCGAACCCGAGAATGAAATAGTATACCATAACCCAAATGACCCAGAGGGCATGTATAACATTTTGGACTTGGCTGAGTGCTTGTATAGTGGCGGTGAAGCGGAAGTGGGGATACTGATGGAGATTAGCAGACGTCTTGCCGCATATGAAGACACTGGGCTTACACCGGAGCGAATCAGGGAGTTGCAGAACGCTTTCAATATTCTTTTTGAATCTGAAAGGCAAAAGCAGCAGGAGAACGAGCAATTAAAAGAGCAAATAAATACGGCAAAAATCGGATGGGATACATACAAAACCTACTCGGAGCAGTTGGAGCAACAGACAGCAGAATCAAATAAGATAATCGAAACCCAGCGGCAGGAGATCGAGAAGCTTAAAGCCACCCTTGCCGATTGGAAATACAATGCAAAATGTGACGCTGACCATATAGCCGCCCTTACCACCGACAAGGACGAGCTGGTGAAGGTGCTGAAACAGGCGAGGGAAGTTTTGGAAAATACAAGATTCTAAAATTTACATGCACAAAGTACAAGAAAAAAGGGCTCTCGCCCCAAATATTCACCAAAACCATTATATCAAAAATACTTCACAAAAGAAAGGGCGAGGGATATGGGTTCAAAAACAACTATTTCACCTGATGTTTTAAAGATTATCAGAAAAACAGTTGATGAATCAGTTAAAAAAGCGGCTGAGGCTATTATTCGGGCGAACAAAGAGCTTGATGCCAGCAATAGAGACTATTTCAAGGAGACTGAGCGACTTCTCTATTCGCTACCAGCACTCCGACTCAAGGTTGCCCAGGACGAAGAGGACCTGAGAAACGGGCAGGTTGAGATAAAGGAAAGATCGAAGGACATCGTATTGGCTTCATCGGGATCATATAGACATAATGACCCAGAAGATAGGGAGATTAGATACATAATACAGCGCATTGAGAGCATGGAGCGTACCAAAAAGGAGATCCAGCGGATAGAAAGGGCACTGGAGACTATCCAAGATGATCCGTACTATGAAATTATCCCAATGAAGTACTGGTACAATATGGGGCCGGAAGAGATCGCGGAAAGGCTGAACTGTGACGAGCGCACCTACAGGCGGCACAAGAACAGACTAGTAAACAAGCTTAAGGTCGTACTTTTCGGGGCAGATGCTCTATAAAGAAGGGGTGAGGTTAATATGCCAAAAGGTAATTATGCAGTTATTTCTGAGGCCATATGCGACTGGATGAAGCACAATGCACAGCAGTATCCGATGAAGGAAGTTATATCGCAGATCGTCGACATCCCTGAGAGCGTTAATTTTGCCGACTGCAAGAAGCTGGCCTATAAAAAGCTCGAGAAGGCCGGATACATAACTTGAATATGTGAACTCTGCAACCGCCAGGGTTATTGATTTCAAACCACCGGCAGGGATAGGTGAGAAGATCGCCAATAAATTGCTGGGCCTTCCTGAGGAACCGGATGAACCAGCGGATCGCAACTATTTGGCTGCGACAGTTATTTTCGTTTTACTGATTATGGTTCTTTTCTGGCTTACGGACCTGAGAAAAAGCAGGGTAAAGGGATATTCCTGTTGAATGAGACTGTCAACAAAAAAGCCTGCGAAGATATCGGGAAAATAATTGAAGCGCTGGCTGGGTATCCGTCTGCAGAAAGGCTTCTGGTTAAGGTTCATATTAGTGTTGTTGAATAGGAGGGGATCATCGTGATTGCTACACTTCAATGGTTTCTTTTTATTGCTGCAGTTCTTTCTTTTTTAGGATTTATAGGTGATACGAGCAACGATTCTAAGCCGAATCCTGAATCAGACAATAAACCTACACCTTTAAAAGCTTTTGTTTGGAGATGACTTTATGATCGGACTTATAGACTACGATGGGAAAATTCCGAACCTTGCGCTGATGAAGATAAGTACATACTATAAGGCCCAGGGCGAGCATGTGGAATTCGTGAAGCCTGGCAGGAAATATGACAAGGTATATTGCTCCGTGCTATTTTCATGGAACCGGGAAAAGGCCGCCAGATTGCAGGTGATATATCCAGATATTGAATTTGGCGGTACCGGCTATGATATAAGCAAAACCCTGCCGCCAGAAATCGAAGCATGCCAGCCGGACTATGATTTATACACCGTCGATGATATTCTCCCCAGGATCCGCGGAGGTATTGCCACCAGAGATAGCAAGATCCGAAAAGCGGAGGAAATCATCAACGCCGGTATCGGTTTTACTTCCCGTGGTTGTATCAGGAGGTGCGACTTCTGTGTGGTGCCGAGAAAAGAAGGCCACTTGCATCATGTTGCTGAGATTCGGGATCTACTGAACCCGAGAAGCAATGTACTGATACTATTGGACAACAACATCACGGCAGATCCGAATGTTATTGAGAAGCTCAATGAAATCCGGGACCTCGGCCTTGTGGTTGATATTACACAAGGCATTGATGTTCGATTAATGACGCCGGAAATCGCGAAGGCACTGAGCGAAATTAAATTGCTTCGGAGCCTGCATTATGCATGGGATCTGATGGAGTTCGAGGATCAGGTAATGCGGGGGATAAAGATATTAGCGCAATTTGTGCCTGTATGGAAGCATATGTGCTTCATGTTGACCGGTTTCAATACGACATTCAAGGAGGATATGTACAGATTCAGGCAGTTGACTGAAATGGGTGTTGATCCTTACATTATGCCATATAATAAACAGTTTAAATCAGAAAGACAGCGACACTTCACAAGATGGGTCAATAGCAGAATATATAAAGTATGTGATTTTGAAGAATATGAGCCCTGGGTACGAGCTCAGGCAATGGAGTTGCAGGTGACTATGATATAATAAAAATCACAGATTATCCAAGAAGGATATACACAACATCGTGTCGAATTTCGGGAATAGAGAGGAGATTAAGATATGAACAATTTTCAAAAATTACTCACTTTTATACCATTTGATAAATATTTTAAGCGAATTAGAAGGTTTATCAAAGAGAATGTTACCATAGAAATTGGCGTTAGTAAACGAATGAAAATAGACCAGACAGACGGATTCATATATGAGTATTATAACAAAGAAAGAAAAAAAGGACCATTTTGTCCAGAATGTTGGTATAATGAACATGACCGAATTCCATTGTCGAAAACACCTACTCCGAATGTATACTATTGCAATAAATGTAAAAAATATAAACGTTCAGCATATTATAAAGAACCAGTTGATGAAGATCTTAATAATTTCATAAATTATACAGGATTTTAATTATTGTCCGTTTCCTGTCCGAAAATTGTCCGGACATATGTATTTTTATGTGATAAAATGAAATTATAATAGAGTTATTGTCTTAAAAGTTCCTGAGAAATCACGAAGCCAGGAACTTTTTTATTATGTCAACAAGGCTGGGCACTGCCGGGTTCTTCATGCGATTCCTCCTCGGTGGTGCCTGGCAATTAAAAAACCGGTCAGCATTTAACTGACCGGTAGTGAGGAATGCTTTTATCTGGGTAGTTCAGGGAAGCACTTATCGCATTTCTCGTATCCAGCTGGAGGCTTATCATGTAATGTTTGCCCTTCATATTTTACATTACATGAAGCAGGAACTGGATATTTGTGTACTTTGAGGTTTTTGACAAAATACTTCATACTAAAACCTCCTTTCATGTAAAATTGGTCTGTTAACTTAATAATAAAAATGAGACCTGAAACGCCTCTGGTATAATG
>ENA-UPSB01002138-UPSB01002138.1-bioreactor-metagenome-genome-assembly--contig:-NODE-2138-length-19899-cov-5.820046_pt1 | contig 19899 bp, 16 predicted proteins | sample MGYA00238182_ERZ773286 | MGnify/ENA primary metagenome ERZ773286 (study PRJEB29026, sample SAMN07631240) | bioreactor metagenome | isolation source: Switchgrass digestor | place: USA: Dartmouth... | reverse complement strand
GGGTCGAACAGTGGCTTTGGTCACTAATTTAATACAAAATAATTGTACAAGGAGGATAGTGGAATGGCAAAAAAGTTTTGGTTGCCTCCGGTACGTCAGTTAATAAGATGAAATTTGCGGTAGATACTATAAAGAATATCGCTGCGGCAAAAGGGGTCGAACTGGATGTTACTGCGGAGAATATTTACGATGTGAAGCTGGAGGACGTCAGCCCCGATGTCACCGTGATCATAGGGCCGAATAAGTTTGAAACGGACATACCCGTCGTCAGCGGCATGGCCTTCATCACCAGGATGGGAATGGAGCAGACTGTCGACGAGATCCTGAACAAACTGAAATAGAAATACAAAAGGGATTTGCATTCGAAAAGAGGATGATATGGCAGCGATTTTGATACTGGGAGCGGGAGTAATGGGAAGCGCCTTCAGCTTTCCTCCTGCGGACCTCGGACATGAGGTAAAACTGGTCGGTACTCCTTTGGACCGGGAGGTTATCCGAGAACTGAAGACCAGCCGGATCCATCCGAAGCTGAACATGAAGCTGGCCGACGGCGTGCGTTTCTATTATCATGACGAATTGGAGGAGGCGCTGAAGGGGCGGATCGACCTGATTGTTCTGGGCGTAAGCTCCGCAGGAGTGGAATGGGCGGTTCAGACCCTGGGGCCGCTTCTTGCCAAGCCGGTCCCGATCCTCATGCTTACCAAGGGGCTTGCCGTCCGGGAAGAAACGCTGGCGACCCTGCCGCAGGTTGTTTCGGACGGGCTTTTCGCATACGGAGCGGGACGTTTCACCGTAGGCGCCGTCGGAGGTCCCTGCATCGCCGGGGAACTTGCGGCCCGCCGTGATACGAGAGTGACTTTCGGATGGCCGGACAGCGAGGATTTCCAATGGCTTGATTCCTTGTTCAAAACGGCGTATTACCACATTAATTATACGACGGACCTGACCGGCCTTGAGATTTGTGCCGCTATGAAGAATTTTTACGCCATTGCCGTCGGTTATCCGGCGGGGCTTCTTGAGGTCGCGGAAACCCCCGCCAACAAAGCCCTGATGCATAATCTTTCCGCCGGTCTGTTTGAGCAATCCGTGAAGGAAATGGCGAGGCTGGCGGGCTGGATGCGGGGAGACCTAAAAAACGTCTACGGCCTTGCGGGAGTCGGCGACCTGTATGTGACCTGCCAGGCGGGCCGGAACAGCCGCATGGGACGATACCTGGGAACCGGCATGACCTACAGCGAGGCGAAGCGGGAAAAAATGGCGGAGGACACCGTGGAAGGCGCGGAACTGGCGCTGACAATCGGGCCGCTTCTGCTGCGCCTGTTCGGGAGCGAAATCTTATCGGCCCGGGAATATCCCCTGGCTTCCGCGATCATCGATGCAATCTGTCACGATGCGCCCATGAGGATCCCGTGGGACTTGTTCGACTGACACGGGAACGAAGGCTTAACTGATATACGAAAAACGAAAAACGGTAATCGGCAAGCGACGGCTGGACCTTAATACAGTTGTAATCCGGGTAGGTGCTGAAATGATCGAGAAGATAAAAAAATGCATTCAAAGCGAAGATAAGAAAAATCCCCTCACTGATGATCAGATCGCCGTAAAACTCGGCATGAAGCGGGAACAGGTAACAAACCTGAGAAAGAAGAACAATATTCCGGATTCCCGGGAGAGAAGAAAGCCATACCTGATGCAGTTCCTTGGTGAACTTCTGAAAGAGAATCCGAACATGTCGGAGCTCGCATTGACGGATGCGGTAAAAAGCAACGGCTACAACGTTTCCAGATTCCTGGTGCGTCAATATTCGGAAGAGATCCTGGCATCCCGGGGAGCGGAAGGAAAACCGCATAAGGAGGTGAAGCCCACCGAAGGTACAAAGCCGAAAGCCCGCCAATCCGGAGGAGTGGATCCGGACTCCCTCGCGCCGGACGATCCCTTCTATGATATCATCGGCCGGGGAGAAAGCATGAAATCCGTCATTATGCAGGCGAAGGCCGCCATGCTCTATCCTCCGAAGGGCCTGCACACCATGATCTACGGAGAGCCCGGCGTCGGGAAAAGCGATCTTGCGGAAAAGATGTACGAATTCGCGAAGCAATCGGGGACGATCTCCGAAAAGGCCCCCTTTGTAGCCTTTAACTGCGCGGATTACGCGAACAACCACCAGCTTTTGATGGCGCAGCTTTTCGGCTACGTCAAAGGGGCTTTTACGGGAGCGGATAAGGACAAGGAAGGCCTTGTCGAGAGAGCCAACGGAGGGGTGCTTTTTCTCGACGAGGTACACAGGCTCGGACCGGAAGGCCAGGAGCAGCTCTTTTATCTCATCGATAAAGGTGTTTTCCGAAGGCTCGGTGAAACCAGCAGCAACCGGAAAGCATCCGTGCTGCTTCTGATGGCTACGACTGAAAATCCCGACTCCACTCTGCTGCTGACATTTCGCAGACGCATCCCCATGATCATCGAGGTCCCGTCGCTGCATGCAAGGCCGCTTTACGAGCGTTTCGACCTGATCGCCGAATTTTTCTCCAAAGAGGCCACGAGGACCAACAATACCATCGAAGTGACGTCGGAAGTCGTACGGGCTCTGCTGCTTTACGACTGCCCGGGGAATATCGGCCAGCTGTGGAGCGATATCCAGGTGTCCTGCGCAAGGGGATTCCTGAACCGTATGATCAACCAGTCGGATCGGATTACGATCACGGTGGACGATCTTCCCCAGCATACGAGGAAGGGCCTGCTGAAGATTTCAAACCGCGGGGAGGTGGAGAGCCTGACCCGGGGAAATCTTGAGATACTGCCGGGCAACCCCATCGGAAAGCCTCTGTATAAAGAGGACGTTTATACGCTTCCTTCCGAAATTTATCCCTATATCGAGAACCGGTACCTCCAACTGCAGAAGCAGGGCATGACCGACGAGGTCATCAATTCCTACATCGGCGTCGAACTGGATAGCCGGTTCAAGAAAATGATACAGAATATAAACAGAAAATCCAGGACGCTTTTGAAAAGTGACCTTGCAAATATCGTCGGGAACGAAATCGTCGACCTGACGGAGAAGATGCTGAAAATAGCGGAGAAAAGACTAAATATAAACAGCGATGCCCTTTTCTACAGCCTGGCGAACCACCTGAAGACCACTATTGACCGGCTGAAGGAGGGAAAAGCGATCCTGAATCCCAGGACCGCCCAGATCAAAGAGGAGCACCGCGACGAATACGAGACGGCCGCCATTATGGTAAGCCTGGCGGAAGCCGCCATGAATATCAAATTTCCGGAAAGCGAAGTGGGCTTCATCGCCATGTGCATCCTGGCGCTTTCCGATCAGCCGGAAGCGGAGGACGAAGGCCGGATCGGAGTCGTGGTCATTTCCCACGGCCATGTCGCCAGCGGAATGAGCGAGGTGTCCAACCGTCTGCTGGGCGTGAACCATGCCAAAAGCGTTGAAATGTCCCTGGATGAAAGTCCGGAAAACGCCCTTGACCGGGTCATCGACGCCGTAATCAGCGCGGACGAGGGCAAAGGCGTGCTATTGCTTGTAGACATGGGATCCCTTGTCACCTTCGGAGAGATCGTTACGCAAAAAACGGGAATCATAACCAGGGTCATAGCAAGGACCGATACGGTGATGGTCATCGACGCCGTGCGCAGGGCGATTCTGCCGGGCATGGATCTTGACCAGCTCGTCAGTGTCTTGGAGGAAAATCCCAAATATATTACGCGCCTTGCCAACAAGGACTATGGGGAACATGCAAAACGGCCCAGGGCAATCCTCGCGGCCTGCATTACCGGAGAGGGCTCGGCCCTGAAGGTAAAGGAACTCATAGAAAACCTGCTGCCGGGCTTGAGCGAGCAGGCAGAAATCATACCCATCGGCGCGATGGCCGGCGACATGAAGGAAATCATCGCAAGCATAAGAAGATCAAAAGACGTCATCGCCGTGGTGGGAACCATCAACCCGTACATAACGGATCTGCCGTTCATTTTTATCGAGAGCATCCTGGACGGATCCGGAATCCAGCAGTTGCGTCAGCTTTTAGAATACAGCATAACCAGCATAACCGCGGAATACGCGGGCAGCGCCGAGGCCGGGGAGGACAAAACCGGCCCCGGCGGAGAGCCCGCGGCAAAGAAGCCCGCCACAGGGGAGGCGACCGCAGAGAAAGAGAAGACGACCGCAGGGGAGCTTTCCGCAAAGGAAGCTGCCACAGCGGAGGGTTCCGTGGATCTCGGCAAGGTATTTACGGAGGATCTTACGATATTTGAGTCGGAAGCCGCCACCAAGGAAGAGGTCATTGAAGAGCTCTGCGGCCGGATGGCCTTTGCGGGAGCGGTAACCGCAGATTTTAAAGAGAATGTGCTTGCTAGGGAAGCGATGGCGTCCACCGGCATCGGGCATCAGTCGGCAATTCCCCACGCCGATCCCCGGTATGTGAAGAAAACGGCCATCGCCTTCGCAAAACTTAAAAAAGCAATTCCGTGGGGCGAACATCCGGTCCGGTATGTGTTTCTGCTTGCGCTGCCGGAAGGCGGGCACGACATCATAACGCAGCTTTACCGGATCATCACGTCTGACGGGTTTGAAAACGAGATGGAACAGGTTGCGACCGCGGAACAATTGCTTCAAATGGTCCGTAAATCACGGTGAGCGGCCGTCGGGACGGCAGGCTGCCACGGGAGGTTTTAACCGGCCCGGCCGGCATTACATTTATAGTGGAGTAATAGGAGTAATAAGGAGGAGAACATGAAGGAGTACCGATACGATACCGGATATTACCTGGTATCGGTTTTAGGCCCGAACATCATGATGGTCTGCGTGCTGGTCTGGGCTGTCTACAGCCTTGTTCAGGGCGAGAACGGCCCGCTGCAGCAATTGGCTGTCACCATTGTGCCGCTCCTGCTGATCAGTTCTCTCGTGGCGATGAACCAGCCCCGCCTCATCACCGACGACGGGGAAACACTGACCTTTTACGGATTTTTTCAAAAGCATGAATATAAATGGTCCGAAATCGAAACGATTCGGATAAGAAGCTTTATCCTGACCGACAAGGTATTGGTGCGCATCGGAAAGGAACGGCTGCTGTCCGGAAGGTACTGGCTGGATACCGATTCCCTTCGGGAGGCCCGTGAACTTATGGATAAAATGATCCCGTACGATCCGCATTTTGAAAGATACAACTGGAAGAAATTGAATAAAAATGCCGCATCGGCGGCAAGAGGCAAGAAGAGATGACGTAAAGAATGATACCGCACATTGGAACAAGTCGATTTGTGATATTATTGTCAGCCGAAACGGAGGTGGAATAATGGCTATAAGCAAAGCAAAACACAAGGAAATGTATATAAAGATGCTGCATACGCGGCTGTTTGAGGAGAAGGTGGCATACTTCTTCTCCATGGGCATGGTCCATGGAACCACCCACCTGTATGTGGGAGAGGAAGCCTCGGCAGTGGGCGCCTGCAGCGCGCTGGACGAGGAGGATCTGATCACCAGCACCCACCGGGGCCACGGCCATTGCATCGGAAAGGGCATTGATCTGAACCGTATGATGGCGGAGCTGCTCGGCAAAGTAACGGGCTATTGCAAGGGCAAGGGCGGATCCATGCACATTGCGGACCTGGAGCGCGGCAACCTGGGCGCCAACGGCGTCGTGGGCGGCGGGCACTGCATTTCGGTGGGTGCGGCGCTGACCCTCAAGATGAAGAAAAAGGACAACGTGGTGGTATGCTTCTTCGGAGACGGCGCCGCCAACGAAGGAAGCTTCCATGAAGCGCTCAATCTGGCATCGGTGTGGAAGCTGCCGGTGATCTTCTTCTGCGAGAACAACCTTTACGGGATGTCCGTGCCCGTAAGCAAATCCATGAATATCAAAAACGTGGCCGAAAGGGCCGCGGCCTACGGCATAAAAGGACAGATCATCGACGGCAACAACATCGTCGAAGTTTACGAGGCCGTGAGAGAAGCCAGGGAATATGTAAAGAAAAACGGGCCGATCCTCATCGAGGCCAAGACATACCGGTGGCTGGGCCATTCCAAGAGCGACGCCAACGTATACAGAACCAAGGAGGAGATCGCCTCCTGGAAGGAAAAAGACCCGATAAAATGGCACAGGAACTATCTTGAAAGCAACGGGATCTTTACGGCTGAAGAACTGGACGCCATTGAAAAGCAGGCGAAGGAAGATATCGAAAAGGCTGTGGAATTTGCCGAGAACAGCCCGTATCCGCCGTTGGACATCATCATGGAAGACGTATACGCGTAGGAGGTGAAGAGGATGAGTGTAATAACATATGCACAGGCAATAAGAGATGCAATGTCGGAAGAAATGCGCCGGGATGAAAACGTCTTCCTTATGGGCGAGGACGTAGGAATTTACGGAGGCGCCTTCGGCGTATCGGTGGGGATGGTCCAGGAATTCGGCGAGGAACGGGTCAGGGACACGCCGATATCCGAAGCTGCCATCGTAGGAGCGGCAGCGGGAGCGGCGGTCACCGGCATGAGGCCTATTGCGGAGATCATGTTCAGCGATTTCATGACCATAGCTATGGATCAGCTTGTAAATCAGGCTGCCAAGATGAGATATATGTTCGGGGGAAAGGCCAAGGTACCCATGGTGATACGCACGGCGGGAGGCTCCGGCACCGGAGCGGCCGCTCAGCATTCCCAGAGCCTTGAGGCGTGGTTCTGCCACGTTCCGGGACTCAAGGTGGTTATTCCGTCCACGCCCTACGACGCCAAAGGGCTTCTGAAGGCAGCCATCCGGGACGACAACCCGGTGGTCTTCATCGAGCAGAAGCTGCTCTACAGGAAAAAGGGCGAAGTCCCCGACGAGGAATATATCATAGAGCTCGGGAAAGCGGATATAAAGAGAGAAGGAAGGGATCTGACCATCATCACCTACGGGAGAATGGTTCCCACCTGCCTGAAGGTAGCCGATGACCTTGCCAAGGAAGGGATCGAGATCGAGGTGGTGGATCCCAGGACCCTGCTGCCCCTCGATAAGGATACCCTGATCCGGTCTGCGAAAAAGACCGGAAAAGTGCTCATCGTCCATGAAGCCGTTCAGACCGGAGGCTTCGGCGGGGAAATTGCGGCTGTCATCGCTGACAGCGAGGCCTTCTTCTATCTCGACGCGCCAATTAAACGGCTGGGAGGGCTTGATATTCCCATCCCGTACTGCCCCGAACTGGAGAGGAACGCGGTTCCAACAGAGGAGAAGATCCGAGAAGCCGTTTACGCTCTCGTGCGATAAGGAGGGATACTATGGCGACGTCAATCATCATGCCCAAGGCCGGGATGGCGATGGAGGAAGGAACCATTGTAAAATGGCTGAAGGCGGAAGGGGAGCCTGTCGAGAAGGGCGAGCCTCTCCTTGAAATACTGACCGATAAAGTGAACATGGAGATAGAAGCCCAGGATTCGGGCATCCTGCTCAAGATCCTGAAAAGGGAGGGCGAGGTGGTTCCGGTCACCCAGGTAATCGGATATATCGGGGAACCGGGCGAAATCCCGGACGAAAACGCCGGACCGGCCGCGGAGGAGATGACCGGCGTGGCAAGGGCCCTGGAAGGCGGGCCGGAGGACGCTCCTGCAGCCGTTTCCCAGGCAGTGGCCCGGGCGGAGGGGTCAACTGATGCCGGCAGCTTCCCGGCGGAAGAAGCTTCCGCTGCGGGAGCGGCGGACGGCTCCGGATTTCCGGGGAGAGTCGCGGCGACCCCGGCGGCCAGGAGGATCGCAAGGGAGAAAAACATCGACCTTTCCAAGGTAAAGGCTACGGGCAGGCACGGAGAGGTTAAGGCAAGCGACGTCCTTGCCCATAAGGGCGTAGTGGCCAGTCCCCTTGCGAGAAGAGCGGCAGAAGCAAACGGCATCGATCTGTCCGCCATCACGGGCAGCGGCTACGGCGGCAAGATATTGATGAAGGATGTGGCTTCCAGGCTCAGCATGGGAGGCCCCGTTCCGGAAGCAGGGCAGGTTTCTGCGCCGGATCGTCCTACCCTTTGGACCACGGCGGACGGAAAGGAAGTCGCGGAGGAGGTGCCGTACAAAGGCGTCAGGAAGGTTATCGGAGACAGGATGGTGGAAAGCAAGTTTACCGCGCCCCACGTATACTTTACCCAGAAGGTGGACGCGGAAAGGCTGATTGGTCTCCGCAGCCAGGTCAATGAAGCCCGGGAACTCAAGACCTCCGTCAACGACTATATCCTGAAAGCCGCGGTCATCGCGCTGCAAAAGTATCCGGAATTGAACGCATCGCTGGTCGATGACAAAATCCTACGATACGCCAATGTCAACATCGGGCTTGCAGTGGCGGCGCCGGGCGGACTCATCGTGCCGGTGGTGAAAAACGCCCATCGGATGTCCGTCGTTGAGATCTCCAAAGAGGCGGGCATGCTGGTGGAGAAGGCCAGAGCCGGAAAGCTGGCGCCGGATGATTATATGGGAGGGACCTTTACGGTATCGAATCTCGGCATGTTCGGCATAGAGAACTTTACGGCCATCATCAACCCGCCGGAGGCGGGCATCCTGGCGGTGAGTTCCATCAAGGACGAAGCAGTGGTAGTCCGCGACGCCGCCGGAAACAAGACCATAGCGGTCAAGCCGATGATGAACATTACCCTGACCGTGGACCATCGCATTGTGGACGGTCTGCTTGCGGCGCAGTTCGTAACGGAGATCAAGAGGCTGCTGGAACACCCGATCGAGTTATTTCTGTAGAGATAAAGGCATGAAAATTTGCCCGCCGCGTTGCCGCGCTGCTTCGCCGGCGCTCGCTTACGTGAAGTAGATCCGCTCTCTTAGTTGCGCGACCGGTTGTGACAAATTTTCCTGCGCTTTTAAGTTAGAATTGGGAGGAGAAAATGGCGACAGCGATTATAATGCCAAAAGCGGGAATGGCGATGGAAGAAGGAACCATCGTGAAATGGCTGAAAGCGGAAGGCGAAACCGTGCAGCAGGGGGAGCCTTTGCTCGAAATCCTTACCGACAAGGTCAATATGGAGATCGAAGCCCAGGCTGCGGGCACGCTGATCAAAATACTGAGGCATGAGGGGGAAGTAGTGCCCGTCACGCAGGTTATCGGGTATATCGGAGAAGCGGGAGAAGCGGTGCCGGACGCTCCGGCTGTCCGGCCTCATGCGGGCGCAGCAATCCGGGCGGAAGCGGCGGCCGAAGGCAGGACGGAGCCGCAGAGCGGGCAGGCCGCGCCGGCCGGGCCTTCTTCCGTTGCGAAAGCGCAGCCCCGGACGGCTCAAGCGGATGCCGGCAGCTCCAATTTGTATGACGTCGTCGTCATCGGCGGAGGACCGGCCGGCTATGTGGCTGCCATTAAAGCAGCCCAGCTGGGCGGCAAAGTCGCCCTGGTTGAAAAGGACGTCTTGGGAGGCACCTGCCTCAACCGCGGCTGCATTCCGACGAAGACTTATCTTAAGAACGCCGAGATCATCGATACCATACGCCATGCGGACCGGAGGGGCATCCTGCTTGGATCAACGGATTTGAAACTCGACATGGAGAAGATCGTATCGGTGAAAAACAGCGTTGTAAAGACCCTGACCGGCGGTGTGGCAGGGCTGCTTGCCAGCTACGGAGTAAAAACATATAATGGCGTCGGCAGAATAACGAAGGATAAAAAAGTCAGCGTGGACGGGAAGGAACTGATCGCGGCGAAAAAGATCATTCTGGCAGGGGGATCGAAGCCGTCCAGGCTGAATATTCCGGGAATGGAAAGCCGTCTGGTCCTTACCAGCGACGAGATCCTGGATCTGAAAGAGATCCCGGAAGAATTGGCAATTATCGGCGGCGGCGTCATCGGCATCGAGATGGCGACGGTATTCGGCGCCTATGGGAGCAAGGTGACCATCATCGAAATGGAACCCCGCCTGTTGCCGTTCATGGACCGGGAGATTTCCTCGGAAATGGAGAAATATGCTAAGGAGAAAGGCTTCCGGGTGATGACTTCCGCCAGGCTTGAAAGAATAGAGGAAATTGGCGGCAAATTGAAGATCATTACCGATAAGGGGGAACTGAAGGCGGATAGGGCGCTGCTGTCAGTCGGAAGAGTCCCCGACCTTGAAGCCCTCGGCGAGATCGAATTCGCCATGGAGAGGGGGAAGGTAAAGGTCAACGACAAAATGGAGACCAGCGTGAAAGGCATTTACGCGGCGGGAGATATTACCGGAAGGCTGATGCTGGCCCATGCTGCGTTCAAAATGGGAGAAGTTGCGGCCGCCAACGCCATGGGGCACAACGAGACCGCTAACCTGGTCTACACGCCCAGCTGCGTTTACACGGCGCCCGAGGTGGGAAGCGTGGGTCTTACGGAGGAAGCCGCGGCCGCAAGACATGACATTTCCGTCGGCCGATACCTGTTCGGCGCCAACGGGAGAGCTCTGGCTTCCGGCGAAAGCTCCGGCTTTGTCAAGGTCATCGTGGATAAGAAATACGGCGAGATCCTCGGAGTCCATATCGTAGGGCCCGCCGCTGCGGAAATCGTCAACGAGGCGGCGGCGCTGATGAGCATGGAAATCACCGCTTACGAGGTATCCGAGATCATCCACGGACATCCGACCTTCTCAGAGGCATTCATGGAGGCGGTGGCGGACAGCCTGAAAAAGAGCATCCATAAACCCAAAACGGTCTGAGGCCTGCGGAATTTGCCCCACAGCGTTGTCGTGCTCTAGCTTGGTCGCGCGCCCGGCTGTGAACAAATTTTAAGCCGCTTTTAAATTTTAAATCGTAAATTAGAAGGAGAGAGCAAATATATGCGAAGCACCGAAATACTGATTAAAAACAAGACAGGGCTGCACGCCAGGCCTGCATCCGAGTTCGTAAAGGCAGCGGGAAGGTTCAAATCCGCCATAACGATAGAATTCAAGGATAAAAAAATCAACGCAAAGAGCATCGTCCATGTCCTGTCGGCGGGCATCTCCGCGGGAAGCACCATCGTTTTGACCGCGGAAGGGGAAGACGAGCAGGAAGCTATTGAAACGCTGACCGATGTGATCGATAAATTTGAGGAATAGGTGAAGAACATGAAAATAGGGGTGGCATGTTCGCCGGGCCTTGCGGTTGAGAAAGCATATATTTTAAGAGAGCCGGAAATCCCGGCCGACCTTGGGAGCATTCAGCCCGACCAGGTGGAACAGGAGTTGGGAAAGCTTAACGGCGCGTTGGAAAAATCCATTGGGCAGATTGAGGACATATACCGGAAAGCGCTTCAGACAGCGGGAACGGAAGAAGCGAAAATCTTTGAGGCGCACAGGATGATCCTGGAGGATCCCATCTTCCGGGAGGGAATGGAGAACGCCATAAAGGACTGCCTGCTGACGGCCGGGCACGCCATTGCAAAGACGGCTGAAGAACAGGCCGCAGTGTTTGAATCCATCGACGACGCGTACTTAAGAGAGAGGGCCGCCGACATCAGGGACATCGGAAATCGCCTGCTGTACAATGCCCTTGGAATTGAAATCAAAGACGTTTCAAGCCTGAACGAAAGCGTCATCCTGGTGGCCCATGACATCACACCGTCCCTGATGGCCACCATTGACCGGGAACATGTAAAAGGAATTCTGGCCGAAGTAGGCGGGGCGACCGCCCATACGGCGATTCTGGCAAGAAATATGGAAATCCCCGCCGTCCTTGGCGCTTCGGGCATCCTGTCCATGATAAAGGACGGGGAGACGCTGATCCTGGACGGCGGCAAGGGCGAAGTGGAAATCAACCCCGACGAAGCGAAGATAGCACAAGCGTATGAAAAAATAGAAAAAACGGCTCGGATTAAGAAAGAGCTCCGCCTGATCAAAGATATCGAGAGCCGGACCAAGGACGGACGCCGAATCGAGCTTGCGGCCAACATCGGAGTGCCTTCCGATACCGGAAAGGTTCTGGAATACGGGGCGGACGGCATCGGGCTGTTCCGGACGGAATTCCTTTATATGGACAGGATCTGCGCGCCCTGTGAGGAGGAGCAGTTTGAGGCCTATAAGAAGGTGCTCCGGGATCTTGACGGCAAACCTGTGATCATCCGCACCCTTGACGTGGGCGGAGACAAGGAGATCCCATGTCTCAACATGGAAAGGGAAGACAATCCGTTTCTGGGGTATCGAGCCATACGGATCTGTCTGGACGACACCGAGCTCTTCAAGACCCAGCTTCGGGCGATCCTCAGGGCAAGCGTATACGGAAACGAGCTGATCATGTTCCCCATGATCTCCAACGTGGAAGAGGTTGTTAAAGCGAAAAAGATTATGGAAGAGGCGAAAGCGGAGCTTGAGCGGAAAGGGCAGGAATACGCGCCCGACGTCAAGGTCGGCATCATGGTGGAGATCCCGTCGACCGCCGTCGCCGCGGACCTGTTCGTCGACCATGTCGACTTCTTCAGCATCGGCACCAACGACCTTACGCAGTATATCCTTGCGGTGGACCGCGGAAACACAAGGGTGAGTCACCTATACAATTGCTTTCATCCCGCGCTGATCCGCCTGCTGAAAAATGTGGTGGAGGCTTCCGAAAGCAGGAAAGGGGTTTTCACCGGCATGTGCGGCGAAATGGCCGGGAATCCCCTGGCGACGCTGCTGCTCGTAGGTCTGGGATTTACGGAACTGAGCATGAGTCCCGGTTCCATCCTCAAGGTTAAGAAAATTATCACCTCTGTGGACACGGCTTATGCGAAACGGGTTGCGGAGCATGTCCTTGGCCTTGCAAGCGCGGAAGAAATCGAAGCTTACCTGAAGGGCGAGCTTAAAGCGCTCGGTTTGGACTATCTCCTTGAATTATAAGACTCTGAAGCTTGTAAAAGAACCCCTGCCGTTCTTATTACGTTATAGAAAAACCCCCTCCGCACAGGGCGATGATCGTTTCCGGACATCGACCCGCGGCGGAAGGGGTTTTATTAATCGCTTGATCGCCTTTCTTGTAATGAGGATTTCCATGCCGGTATTACAAGCTCAGCTTTTTAATTGCGTTGCTCAATTCCCGGGCGGCGTTGTAGCCCATGAGATTCTGCCTGTAGTTCAGGGCCGCGATCTCCACGATGGCTGCAATGTTTCTGCCCGGTTTTACCGGCACCCGGATGAACGGAAGCTCGACGCCCAGAATGCCGGTCTTTTCAAATTCTTCTCCGACCCTGTCGTAGTAAGCATCTTCGTTCCATTTTTCCAGGTTAATCACGAGCTCTATGGTTTTCTGCTGGCGAATGGCGCGCTTCCCAAAGAGAGAATTGATATTGATGATGCCGATTCCCCTGATTTCCATAAGGTTTTTCGTCAGCTCGCTGCTTGTCCCCATAAGGATGTCCGGCCCGATTTTTTTTATGATCACCGAATCGTCGGCGATGAACAGATGCCCGTTTCGGATCAGATCCAGCGCCGTCTCGCTTTTGCCCATTCCGCTTTCCCCCGTGATCAAAACACCCACGCCGTACACGTCCACAAGGGTTGCGTGCAGGTTGATCTTTTCGGCCAGCTCGCTTTGCAGGTACAGCGTAATGTCGACGATAAACCTCGAGGTGGAGCTTTGGGTTGAAAGAATCCATTTTTTGCCCCGACGGCCCATTTCGGCAAGCCTGTCCGACACGGAAAGGCTGTTGGTTATGATGATGCACGGGACGTTCCGGGATATCAGGACTTCCAGGGCATGATCCCTGGCGTCAGCGGAGAGGGTTTGAAGGTATGCGTTTTCCGCGTTGCCTATGATCTGGATTCGTTTTTCCTCAAAACAATCGTAGAACCCGGAAAGCTGAAGTCCGCTCCGGTTGGTTTCAATCATTGTGATTTCCGTATCTTCCGGCCCCGCGCTTATGATCCTCAAATCAAACTCCTTTACGAGTTCGGTCACTTTTACCCCATATAACCATCTCCGTTCTCATTAAATAAATCTGTAAATATTATACATTAATAATTCAAAAATAAACATCCTATATTATGGACCCGCCCTTTGCAAAAATGGGTATTGACATAAAAAAAAGCTTGTGATATTCTAAAAAATTATTTTATTTCCGGTACGTTCTTGACGTGGCTATTGGTATAACTTATACTAAATTTAAGAGGCAAACCTCACCGAAGAGCACGGATGAGAAAGGTTTCTTCCTGCGGATATGCTCCGCAGGAACGTTTCAGTGGGGGCCGGGAGGATAAAGCCATGTTTGTCATTGGTGACAAGATCGTGTATCCCATGCACGGCGCCGGAATCATCGAGGAGATCGAAGAAAAGCAGATTCTCGGCGAGGTAAGGAAATATTATGTCTTAAGGGTTCCATACGGTGACATGAAGATCATGATCCCTATTGACAGTTCGGAAGAAATTGGCGTCAGGTCGGTTATTTCCGCGGAGGAATTAGCCGAAGTCATCAAGGTTTTGAGCGCGGATTCCACCGAAATGTCGAGCAACTGGAACCGGAGATACCGTGAGAATATGGAAAAACTGAAAACAGGTGATATTTATAATGTGGCGGAGGTTGTCAGAAACCTGATGCGTACCGACAAAGAGAAGAAACTCTCCACGGGTGAAAAAAAGATGCTGTCCAACGCGAAGCAGATCCTGATCAGCGAGATCATTCTCGTGAAGAATATCGACCCTGAATCCGCCGAAAACATTATCAATTCAGCCGTGTGACCACCACGAGAAGCCTCCGGAATGTCTCCCCGCCCGATGCCCGTTTCGGATGACGGCGGAATTATTTTTTAAAACTTAATAAGAAGGAGGGCATAATGATAAAAAAGCTTTTACGGTTCGTATTAAGCTTGGTCGGTGTATTGTTCGGATACGGGGTATTTTTATTGATTAGGGCTCTGCTTAAGGACACAGGCCTTGCGGAAAGGATTCCTGCAACAGAGACCCAGCAAATGATCGCAGGCATTGTCTGCGCTTTGATTTTCGGACTTATTTTCTATTTATTAACCCCGCTGCTGGGCCGTCACGGACAAAAGCTTGCGAAAAACATCGAAACCGATTTGCAGAAGGTGCCTGCAAACGATCTGGTAACCGGCACATTCGGACTGATTATAGGATTGGTCATTGCATTTTTAATCAGTCAGATTTACAATGGCATCGATGTCTTCTATATCGGAACGATACTCTCCATCTTTACCTATATTTTTATGGGTTATTTGGGGATTCTCGTTGCGACCAGGAAGGGAAAGGACATCATTCCGGCCTGGGTTTCCGCGAGAAAAGGCGCGTCTCCCAAGGATAAAAAGGGCAAGATCAACGAGGCGACTCCCAAAATCCTTGACACCAGCGTCATCATCGACGGGAGGATTGCCGATATCATGAAGACCGGATTCATCGAGGGAAAAATCGTTATCCCTGAATTCGTGCTGGTGGAGCTCAGGCATATCGCCGATTCCTCCGACGGACTGAAAAGAAACCGCGGCAGGCGGGGGCTTGACATTCTCAACCGGATCCAGAGCGAATACGGCATCGAAATTTACAATACCGCAGGGGAAAAAGGCTTGGATGAGATTCCGGAAGTGGACGTCAAGCTTCTCAAGCTGGCCCAGATGATGAACGGGAAAGTGGTGACCAACGACTATAATCTCAATAAGGTCGCCATGATCAAAGGAGTTGAAGTGCTCAACATCAACGAGCTCGCCAATACCCTGAAGCCCGTTGTGCTGCCCGGCGAGGATATGACGCTCTTTCTGGTCAAGGAAGGAAAGGAACCCAATCAGGCGGTCGCTTATCTGGATGACGGCACCATGATTGTGGTGGAAGAGGGCAGGCGTTATATTGGACAAACCATCAACGTCACGGTCACCAGCGTGCTGCAGACCGCGGCGGGCAGGATGATTTTCGCAAAACCGAAGAACTCAAAATCATAACCAAGACAGGAAACAAACAGGATGACAAAAGAAACCAGAACTGCTGTCATAATCGCCGCCGCCGGCTCGGGAAAGAGAATGGGCGGCGCTATTCCGAAGCAATATGGAAGACTTGGCGGGATGTCCATTCTGGCCAGGTCTGTGAAAGCCTTTGCCGACCTGAAAGAGATCGACCGGATCATGATCGTCACCAACGAGGAATATCACGAGTACTGCAGGGCGGAACTGTCCGGCCTTGGGCTCATGTCCAAGGTCAGCGACATCCTGCCCGGAGGGCAGGAGCGGCAGGATTCCATTTACAACGCGGTCCGGCGCCTTCCGGAGGACATCGACCTGGTGCTCGTGCATGACGGCGTCCGGCCCTTTGTTACGGCGGAGGTGATCCGCCGGACCATTGAAGCGACAAAGCTTCACGGGGCAGCAGTGGCCGCCGTCCCGGTTAAGGACACCATAAAGAAAGCGGAAGAGGACCGGCTGGTGAAAAAAACCCTGGACCGAAGACTTTTGTATGCGATTCAGACCCCCCAGGGCTTCAGCCGGGAATTGCTCATACGTGCCTATGAAGAAGCATACCGGAAAAACTATTACGGGACCGACGACGCGTACCTGGTGGAGCAGCTCGGGGAAAAGGTCTACTTGGTCAAAGGCGATTATAACAATATCAAAATCACCACCATGGAAGACATCGTAATCGGGGAGGCAATCCTGGGAGGCAAAACGGAAGGACCGGGCATCGGCTTCACGTTTGAATTGGGTCTGGCCGGAACCGCGTCCCTGAACGGTTCGGGCTCGGATGCCTCGGCGTACGAGGGAGGCTCCTCCGTCGGGGAGAGCGAAATCCGCGTCGGTACGGGATATGACGTACATAAGCTGGTGCGCGGCCGGAAGCTGATCCTGGGCGGCGTAAACATTCCCTTTGAGAAGGGGCTTTTGGGCCATTCCGACGCCGACGTTCTCGTGCACGCCATTATGGACGCCATGCTGGGGGCTGCGGCCCTGGGGGACATCGGGAGGCATTTTCCCGACACCGATGAAAAATATCGCGGCATCAGCAGCCTGAAGCTTCTTGCGACGGTAGGAGCCATGCTGCGCAACAGGGGCTGCGGCATTGTGAACATCGACGCCACAGTCATCGCCCAGAGGCCGAAAATAGCGCCCCACATCAGGGAAATGATCCAGAACATATCCGAAACGCTCGGCATTGAAAAGCACAGGATCAACATCAAGGGAACAACCACCGAAAAGCTTGGTTTTGCGGGCCGGGAAGAAGGCATCGCAGCCCAGGCCTCGGTGTTAATCTATAAAAGGAGAAGCAGTATATGAGACTTTCGCAATTATATTTCAGAACGCTGAGGGAGGTTCCCACGGAAGCGGAGATCCCCAGCCATATTTTGCTGTTAAGGGCGGGAATGATCCGGAAGCTTGTGTCCGGAGTATACGGCTTTATGCCCATGGGCTACCGGTCCATTCGCAAGATCGAGGAGATCATACGCCAGGAAATGGACGCCAGGGGAGCGCAGGAGATCCACATGTCGGCGCTGCAGCCGGCCGAGCTCTGGCAGGAATCCGGCAGGTGGTACGCCTACGGACCGGAAATGTGGCGCCTGAAGGACAGGAACCAGCGGGAATTCTGTCTGGGCCCGACACATGAAGAAATCTTTACCGATATCATCAGAAACGAGGTAAGCTCCTACCGGCAGCTTCCGTTGAACCTGTATCAGATTCAGGTCAAATACAGGGATGAAAAAAGACCGAGATTCGGTCTCATAAGGAGCCGGGAATTCATCATGAAGGACGCCTACTCCTTTGATAAGGACTGGGAGGGACTGGAAAAGAGCTATCGCAGCATGTACGAAGCCTACGAAAGGATATTCACGCGCTGCGGTCTTGTTTTCCGCGCCGTCGAGGCGGATACGGGCGCCATGGGCGGAAGTGTATCCCATGAATTCTGCGCGCTTTCCGATGTAGGAGAAAGCGAAATCGCATACTGCGAGCAATGCGATATGGCAGCGACCACGGAAAGGGCGGCATTCGTCGACGATGAGCCTTCGCAGGAAGCGGAGCTGCCCCTGGAAAAGGTCCTGACGCCGGGAAAAAAGACCATCGAAGAAGTGGCGGACTTCCTGAAGGTGGACCGCTCTAAAACGATAAAGGCGCTTCTTTTCAAGGTCTATGGAAAGAATGAGGGCGAATTTGAATATGCGGCTGCATTTATCAGGGGTGACAGGGAGCTCAACATGACAAAGCTGATCAACGCGCTGGGCGTCCCCGAGCATGCCGTTGAATTCGCAGACGAAGACGCCATGGGCGCCGTTACGGGCGCCGTGGGCGGTTTTACCGGCCCCATGGGGCTTCATGACTGCAAGATCATCGTGGACAGCGAGCTGACCGGCCAGAAAAACCTGGTGGCCGGCGCCTGCGAGGCCGATTATCATTTTAAGAATGTCAATTATGGGAGAGATTATAAAGGAGATATCGTAACCGACCTGAAGCTGATCAAGGCGGGAGACCGGTGCCCGGTATGCGGAGCTCCGGTCAAGCTGGCCAGAGGAATCGAGGTGGGACAGGTCTTTAAGCTCGGAACAAAATACAGCGAATCCATGGGAGCATACTATAAAGACGACAACATGAAAGACCACCTCATCGTGATGGGCTGCTACGGCATCGGCGTGAGCAGGACGCTTGCGGCCATTGTGGAACAGCACCATGACGAAAACGGGATCATATGGCCCGTATCAGTGGCGCCCTATCATGTTATCGTAACCGTTGTCAACAGCGAAGACGAGGTGCAGGAAGCCCTGGCGGAAAACATTTACCGGAAGCTGCTGGATGCCGGCGTGGAAGCCATCATCGACGACAGGAAGGAACGGCCGGGCGTGAAATTCAAGGATGCGGACCTCCTGGGGATTCCGGTCAGGATCACAGTGGGTAAAAAGGCAGCGGAAGGCATGGTCGAATACAAGCTGAGAAAGGAAGCGGGATTTTCGGAACTCAGCGCAGAGGAAGCGACGGCAAGAGCCATCGAGTTTATTAAAGCAGAACTTCAGTCATAATCCGGGATCGAACGGAGAACGGAGGGCGGAAGTCTGAACAAAGCGCAACGGACCGGGAGCCCGAAAAGTAACAATACTATATGAAGCTGGTCTGGGAACTTTTCTATACGTTTTTAAAAATAGGAACCTTTACATTCGGAGGAGGGCTTGCCATGCTGCCCTTGATCCGGAAAGCGGTTATCGAAGAAAAGAACTGGATGACCGAGGAGGAGATCACGGACTGCTTCAGCATCGCGCAGTCGCTGCCGGGAGTATTGGCGGTCAACGTTGCCATCTATGTCGGAGCCAAGAAAAAGGCCCTCATCGGCAGCGTTGCCGCCGTGCTGGGAGTAACTCTTCCGGCGTTTGTGAGCATCCTGGCGGTTCTGCTGTTTCTTGGAAGGATCGAGGATAATCTCTATGTGCTGGGAGCCTTCGAAGGCGTTAAAGCCGCTTCGGCGGCACTGATCCTGTTTGCGGCCTGGAAGATGGGACAACAGATCCTGAAAGGGAAGCTGGAATATTTTATTGCCGCCGTTTCCTTTATCGCGGTCGTGTTCGCCGGAATCAGCGCAATCTGGGTCATCGTTTTCGGCGGGCTTGCCGGGCTTGCCGCAAGCCGGTGGCAGCACAGGAAGGGCGGTGCCGAATGACGCCCTTTGCCAACTTGTTTTTAATATTCTTCCGGATCGGTCTTTTCAGCTTCGGCGGCGGATACGCCATGCTGCCGCTGATCTTTCAGAGCATACAGGAATTCGGCATCATGACGGCGGCGGAATTCTCAAGACTCGTCGCTTTGTCCCAGGTGACCCCGGGACCGATTGCCGTAAACGCCGCGACCTATGTGGGATATAATTATGCCGGCGTGACCGGCGCCGCGGCGGCTACCGTAGGCGTGACGCTTCCGTCCTTCCTGCTGGTGCTTGCCGTCCTGCAGTTCATAAGGAAATTTGAAGAGAGAAAGGCAATGACTGCGGTAATGAAGGGGATCCGGCCGGCCGCCGTGGGGCTCATCGCCGCGGCGGTGATTATGCTTGCGGAAACCTCC
>ENA-UPSB01002133-UPSB01002133.1-bioreactor-metagenome-genome-assembly--contig:-NODE-2133-length-19923-cov-5.387155_pt1 | contig 19923 bp, 19 predicted proteins | sample MGYA00238182_ERZ773286 | MGnify/ENA primary metagenome ERZ773286 (study PRJEB29026, sample SAMN07631240) | bioreactor metagenome | isolation source: Switchgrass digestor | place: USA: Dartmouth... | reverse complement strand
TTCGGGATATTATAGTTTCCTTTAGCTATTTCACTTGCTGCTTTTGAAAGCCGGATGATAGGTTCCGTAATTCTGTAAGCAAACAAGAGCACCAAAACAAAGTTAACACATAATCCAACTATCAAAATTATCATATTAAAAAATTGAAGCCTTTGAAGCTCATTTGAAAGCCGCAGATAGTTGGCATTATTTTCTCTAAACTCTACAACCTTAAGCTTGTCTATGTATTCGTTAATGTAGTTATAGACCTGCGTCGCTTCATTAAATTCATCCGTATATCCGTCAATATTCCTGCCGCGCTTCTCCTGCACAGCAAAATCTGTATGCTGGAGATACGTGAACAGCATATTTTTAATATCGACATAAAGTAAATCGCTTTCGTTATTTGAAAGTGTTGTTTTTAGATTTGTCACCATTTGCCTTAAATTATTGCTCGACACAAGATAATCCTGCAAATCAGTCGAATGGCTTGTAGTCAGATATGCTTTCAAACTTGCTTCTACTGAATCAATCGTATCGCAGAGGTTTGTAAGGTTTACATCATTTGTAAAAATTGTGTTTAGTTTATATGTTAATATGCGGGTATTGTAGTATGTATAAAAACCAACTAAATTAACAATAACGGAAGATACTACAAAATAAAGAATAAGTTTTTTCCTTATAACATTTTTATAATTTTTTTTAAAGTGCAGCATATATAATTCTCCGAATTACAAACCGTCCGAATTACTAACTAAATTATTTCTTGTAACCTTGTAAACGCCAGTATTTATATTTGATGAAACATCTTTCATATTTAAAAGGTTAACAAGACATTCGATACTCTTGCTTCCGGTTTTCTCAGGATTCTCATATACAGAACCGAAAATCACGCCATTTTTTATGTAATCTCTCACTTGGCTAGAATACCCGTAACCGATAACAGTTATATCACTGGTTTTATTTAAATCAAGAAGTACACGTGCAATTTCCAGCGTATCGTCGGAGCTTGTACATACCACAGTATTTATATCAGGCTCGTCGTATAAAATATTTCGTATTATCTTTTCCGCGCCGAAATAGCTGCTTCCGGAATTCTTTACTGATTTCAACCTTATATTTTTATCTGACTCTATGCTTTTTTTAAAGCTTTGCAGCAGTTCTTCGCTTGAATCCTGATTTTCCGCATAGTTACCCCCGAATATCAGTGCAACATTGCTTTCCCCATTTACCGCTTCTCTTACCAGTGACGCCTGAGCTGCACCAATTTCGTAGTTGTTTGGCCCTATATATGCTTTACGCCGGCTATTTTTATCATCAGATTCAATCGTAACTACATTAATTCCTCTTTCAACCGCTTTATTTATAACCGGACTTAATTTTGATTTATCTGTTACATAAACGGCAATTCCGTCTACATTACATGCTATAGCTATATTTAAATACTTTAGCTCTTCATCATCATCCTGTACTTCTGGTCCGATGAACTCTACCGCAGCCGCATACTTTTGCCCTGCATTTTGCGCCCCGCTCTTTACCGACTGCCAAAATGTCTCGTTGATATTCTGCGCTATTACGACAAAATGGTAACGAAATATTTGTGCATTTTTTGGTGTGTCATCCATTAGGTGGACAGATCTTTTTGTAATGCTTTTTGAATAACTTATTCCACCTATACATAGGCATAGTACAAGTATGATTATTATAACTTTATATGATTTCATATAATCACCAAAATACCGCGGATAAATTCCGTCTCTTTTATCTATTATACAATAGATATCATTAAAAATAAATCTTCAAATTCTTGTTCTTAAAAAAATGCTAATTAAAATATGTGCAATAAAAAAATAAATAAAAAAAGTAAGATATTAATAAACCTGTGCAGAGACAATTTAAAGGCTTTCCTTTAATATATATGTACGATAGAAGCGGTCGACTTTGTCTATCTAAGGCAAAGCCAATATACATTCAAAAATTTTGAGAGAAAATAGGAGGTTCTGAAATGAAAAGCGGCTTAATGAAGAAAGTATTTGCAGCTCTGCTTGCAGGCGCAATGGTTTTTTCTTTGACAGCATGTAGCTCAAATACAAGTTCAAATGGTTCATCAACTGGCGCATCTGGTAGTTCGGCAAAGTACGAAAAAATCGGTGTTTCAATGCCTACCCAGTCTCTGCAAAGGTGGAACCAAGACGGTGCCAACATTGTAAAGCAGTTGAAAGACAAAGGCTATCCCGTTGAAATTCAGTACGCAAACAATGATGTCAACACTCAGATTCAGCAGATTGAAAACATGATAACAAAGGGATGCAAAATACTTATTATCGCCGCAATCGATGGCTCATCCCTTACTGACGTTCTGAACACGGCAAAGCAAAACAACTGCAAAGTCATCGCATATGATAGGCTTATTATGCAGACCCCGAACGTCGACTATTATGCGACATTCGATAACTACAAAGTCGGTGTTATCCAGGGTCAGTACATTGAATCAAAGCTGAACCTGAAAGAAGGAAAAGGTCCTTTCAACATTGAGATATTTGCCGGTGACCCGGGTGACAACAACGCGCAGTTCTTCTATAACGGTGCAATGAGCGTTCTTAAACCGTACATAGACAAGGGTAAGCTTATCGTAAAGAGCGGCCAGATTGATTTTGCAAAGTGCGCAATTTCCAACTGGACATCAGCTTTAGCTCAGTCAAGAATGGATAACCTTATCACATCTAACTATACAAAAGGTGAAAAGCTTGATGCGGTTCTTTCCGCTAATGACAGCCTTGCAATCGGTATCGTAGCTTCACTCAAGAGCAACGGCTATGGCACATCTGCAAAGCCCTATCCTATTTTGACCGGTCAGGACTGCGATATAGCTAATGTTAAAGCTATCATAGAGGGCCAGCAGTCAATGTCTATCTTTAAAGACACAAGACTCCTCGCAGCGAAGACTGTCTCAATGGTTGAAGCTATGGAACAGGGCAATGCTCCGGAAATAAACGATACCAAGAGCTACAACAACGGCGTAAAGGTTGTTCCCACCGAGCTTCTTACACCTGTTTATGTTGACAAAAACAACTACAAAGACATTCTTATTAAGGGCGGATACTATACAGAAGACCAGCTTAAATAATAGCAAGTAAAGTAATAGTTCGGCTTGTAGTGTTAAATGACAAGTTTTACTGCTGCAAGCCGACTATTACTGTTATAAAACTTATGCCAATACACTGGGTCCGCGAATATAGTCTACCAGAAGGAAGTTACGTTTACAATGGTGGGAGATGATGGAATGAGCGAATACATACTTGAAATGAGAAACATTACTAAAACATTCCCCGGTGTCAAGGCTCTTGATAATGTAAACCTCAAGGTAAAACGCGGAGAAATACATGGGTTGATAGGCGAAAACGGCGCAGGTAAATCAACACTCATGAATGTTCTCAGCGGCGTTTACCCTTATGGCACTTATACAGGGGATATAATTTTTGAAGGTAAAGTTTGCAAATTCAAAACGATCAGCGACAGCGAAAAACTCGGAATTGGTTTTATCCATCAAGAGCTTGCTTTAGTCCCACAGCTTACCATAGGTGAAAATATTTATCTCCGCAACGAGAGGGCAAACAGAGGGATTATAAATTGGGACCAAACACATAAACAGGCTGAAGAGTTGCTGAAAAAAGTCGGGCTTAAAAAAGATACCTATACCCTTGTTGGCAACTTAGGCGCCGGTCAGCAGCAGCTTGTTGAAATTGCAAAGGTCTTATCAAGGGATATAAAGCTGTTGATTTTGGATGAGCCAACCGCATCACTTAATGATGAAGAATCAAATAATCTTCTTAACCTTCTCCTTGACCTTAAAAAAGAAGGTATAACAAGCATTATTATTTCACATAAGCTTCGAGAGCTAACAAAAGTATCAGATACCATAACGGTTATGCGCGACGGCGCAACAATAGAGACACTTGACAAAAATAAAGATGATATTAGCGAAGACAACATTATAAGAGGCATGGTTGGAAGAAAACTTACCAACCTTTATCCAGAAAGAAAACATAATATCGGGGAAGTTATGTTCTCTGTTGAGAACTGGAATGTCTATAGCCCAAATATCCCTGATAAAAAGGTTATTTCTAATGTCAGTTTTAATGTAAGAAAAGGTGAAATCCTTGGATTTGCCGGACTTATGGGAGCAGGCAGAACCGAACTTGCAATGAGCATCTTCGGAAAATCCTATGGCAGAAATATCACCGGCAAGATATATAAATATGGAAAAGAAATAACGGTAAACAACGTCAGACAAGCCATTCAGAACGGTATAGCATATACTACCGAAGACCGCAAGAACGGCGGCCTTAACCTGTCAGGTGACGTAACACAGAATATTACGATTGCAGCAATAAATAAACTCGCCAATAAAATGGTCATTAACAGTGATGCTGAGATTAAAGTGGCAGAGGATTATTGCAAAAAGTTAAATATCAAAACGCCAAGTGTCTTCCAAAAGTGCATTAATCTTTCAGGCGGAAATCAACAGAAGGTCGTCTTGAGTAAATGGATTTATACAGACCCTGATTTGATGATCCTTGATGAACCGACACGCGGTATCGATGTCGGCGCTAAATACGAAATCTATACAATCATGAATCAACTTGTTGAAGAAGGCAAAGCAATTATCTTTATTTCCTCTGAAATGCCTGAGCTCTTGGGTATGTGCGACAGGATTTATGTTGTAAATGAAGGTCAGATTGTCGGCGAACTTCAAGGTGAAGAAATTTCCCAAGAGGCTATAATGAAATGCATTATGCAAAGTAACAGGGAGGCAGTATAATGGATACGTTTATAAAGTTAATCAAGAACAACATCAAACAATATACAATGCTCATCGCGCTGATAGTCGTAATGATTATCTTTCAAATTGCAACAGGCGGTATTCTGTTTGTTCCTATGAATATCACAAACCTGATTCTTCAGAACGCCTACGTCTTTGTACTGTCAGTAGGTATGATGCTTCTGCTTATAAACGGCGGCAACATTGATATGTCAGTAGGTTCGGTCGTTGCATTTATCGGCGCTATTCTCGGTATTATGCTGATAAATCATCACGCGCCTCTCTGGTTGTCAATTATTGTTGCCCTTATTCTCGGTTTGCTGATAGGCATGTGGCAAGGTTTTTGGGTCGGTTATGTAAGAATGCCGGGCTTTATCGTAACACTTGCGGGCCAGTTGATGTTCAGAGGACTTACAACAAGGGTTCTCAACGGCTTAACGCTTGCTCCGTTCAGTAAATCTTTCGTAAATATCAGTGCTGGATTTATTCCTGATTTCTGCAAGATTCCCGGTTCAAATCTAAATATAACCTCACTGGTTGTTGGTTTAATTACGACTGCCGCTATTATTGTTCTTCAGGTCAGAGCCAGAGCCAAAAAGTTAAAATATACAACCAATGTACTTCCGTGGTCATTCTTCTTAATTAAACTTATACTTATTTCAGCAGTTATCATGTTGTTCTCATTATGGCTGGCAAGGTATCAGGGTATTCCGATTGTCTTTATTATCATTCTCTTCCTTGTTGTTTCCTACAGCTTCTTCGCATCTAAAACAGTTCCTGGCAGATATATTTACGCTATGGGCGGAAATGAAAGAGCAGCCAAACTGTCAGGTATTAATACAAACAAGGTTTTGTTCCTGTGCTACACCAATATGGGCGTAATTGCAGCTATCGCGTCTATCGTTTCAACATCCAGGTTGAACGCAGCTTCTCCTCTTGCTGGTCAAGGCTATGATTTGGATGCCATTTCATCTTGCTTCATCGGCGGCGCTTCAATGTACGGCGGTGCCGGAACAATAGTTGGAGCAATCATAGGCGCTTTGTTTATGGGTGTTCTGAATAACGGTATGTCTATTCTCGGTGTAGGATCGGATATCCAGCAGGTTGTAAAAGGCCTTGTCCTTCTTCTTGCTGTAGCATTCGATATTATTTCAAAATCAAGAGCAAAAGCATCATAATTTGAGATAGCCGGTAGATCTCCCCCATTGTTTTTTTACTGCGGAAGCCCACATCTAATCATTAACCATTGTGAGTAGATGTGGGCTTCATATTAATATCAACTATAAAAATCGTGATAATTTCCCCAAAATAATAACCCGCGCGAGGGTGTAACGCCTGCGCTTAGCCGATGATTAGACAAAGAGATTGACAATCATTTCAGAGGGTATTATTCTGTACTTAAATCCATTATTCAAATAGTGTTTCAAAAATTTATATAAACACTCTCCCTTGAATATTGCCCAGAACGGCTCAGATAGGTTTAGCAAGGGCTTTGCCTGTATACTGCAACAAATTTACCTGCCCGCTGTTAAAGGGGCTTTATGCAGAATAAAACAGCGCTTATAAAGCAATCTGAAGCATAAATATTAAAATCATTGAAGGCGTTTTATATTCATAGTGCAACGGCACTAACACCAGCATATCAGCCAGCATGCCTTAGCAGTTAGATGCGCGGTTAAATTATAAACGGAGGGTATTTTTATGGATTCTTTCAACAAAGCGTTAGATATACTTATAATGCTTACAGGCATTTATATGTTTTACTGGGCCTTTTCTGGAAAGGGCAGTATTTATAAAACTGATTATATTAAAAAAGCGCTCCATGAGAAGTATAAAAAGATGATAAAATGGTTTTGCATAATCGGCGGTGCATTAGCTGTAATCACTGGCGGCGTTGATTATGTAAAACTGGAACCCTACGCTACCATTTTATATTACCTGCTCTGTGTCTGCGTTTTTGCAGCGTTCATTGCCATTTTCATCTTTATTGATAAATCAAAGATAAAAATGCGCGATTGATTGTGTTTGCGTACTTTGATGCTGTAAATTAAAAAACAGGAAAGGTCTTTATGGAGATTAGAACCGTTACATGCCCAGCTTGCGGGAAAAGTTTTGAGATAAACACCCAAATTGAAAAGGTTACTTGTAATTTTTGCGGAAATATATTTTGCGCAAAAACGGAATCAGCGGAAAATAACGAAGCATTACTGGACAAAGCAATTCAAGCGATTACGCCCAAATTAATAATAAATCCTTATGTAATCGAATTGATTACAAAAGAAAAATACAGCTCTGCGTTTAATGAATATTATGCGGAAATATCAAAATCGTTTGATTGCTTTGCTGCCGCTTACAGCGATTACTCTGGTGACAAAGAACAGTTTGTTAAGCGATACGCAGAATCCATATATAAAAAAATCAAAGCGGTGATAGGAAAAGAAAAATTCAGCAAGCTCAAAGGATTGGAGCTTGAGAATCTAATCTGGGTATATGTTTCATTTCTGATACCGTCCGTTTTAAAATATGATGCTGAATACAGTGAAAATTTGGCCGATATGCTTGTGCTGTTATGGAATAATGAACATAAGAACCGGAAAATTTCGAAATCGTCATTTGAAGAGATAAATTCGGGCTTTAAGACAAAATTATGTTTTATAACAACCGCGGTCTGCGAAACATTGGGCCGGCCTGATAATTGCTATGAGCTTCAGGCTTTCAGAAGTCTCAGGGACAATTACTTGAAATTTCAGCAGGGCGGTCCGGAACAAATACAGGAATATTACCTTATCGCTCCGATGATTGTCAGAGCCATTGATAAATCTCCGAAACGCAAAGATATTTACAAATCCATATGGGAAAGGTATCTGTCAAAGTGCCTTTCATTCTATGAGCATAATGAGTATGAACAGTGCAGAATGACTTATACTGAAATGGTTGAAAATCTTCGTCAAGAGTGGCTATGATAGGTTCTGTTATATTACATTTGGTGCGTGCCGTAAAAATATCTGAAAAAGAAAAAAGCCAGTAACCAAAGATGGTTACTGGCTTTTCGGTTATATTTGGTGGAGATGGAGGGATTCGAACCCTTGACCCCCACGTTGCGAACGTGGTGCTCTCCCAGCTGAGCTACACCCCCACATATATATGCAAATCCGGGCAGGTTCTTTAGAAAAATGAACACGCCGCGCTTAAGATAGCGCCGCGCCCCAGATTGACAGATTGCTATATTATTTTAATGGTTATGAAGTGCTTTGTCAAGTATTTTTGGGTATTTAAAACTGGGAATATCGTGTTCGGCCTCGGCCGGCCATTATATTCCTCACTCATAATCCCACTATTGAATGAAAAACAATTGTCCTTGTGTTATAATTTTATGAGAGCTTTAAAATATAAAATGGAGGAAAAACAGTGTACGAGACTTGGAGTGAACTTGAAGCTGCCTGCCGGGAGTGCAAGAAATGCGAACTTTGCAAAACGCGCACTAACCTGGTTTTCGGCGGAGGAAATAAAGACGCAGAGGTTATGTTCATCGGTGAGGGACCGGGCGAACAGGAAGATTTACAGGGCCTGCCCTTTGTCGGGCGTGCCGGGCAGCTGCTTGACAAAATGCTGCTTGCAATAGGCCTCGACCGCACTAAAGTATATATAGCAAACATGGTCAAATGCCGCCCGCCGAAAAACCGCGACCCATTTCCAGAAGAGCAGGATATGTGCATAGATTGGCTGCGGAATCAGGTTTATCTGATGAAACCGAAGATTATCGTCTGCCTCGGTAGGATTTCGGGGATGAGGCTAATTAAGCCCGACTTGAAAATCACCCGCGAACACGGCTTGTGGTTTGAGAAAAACGGCACGCTTATGATGGCGACGCTTCACCCAGCCGCGCATTTGAGAAATCCGGCGCAGAAACCAGAGGCGTTCAAGGACTATCTCGCCCTGCGGGATAAAATCCGCGAAATTTGTACTTCAACAAAAGTTTAAATCGTAAAGCCTGTATATTTTATATTTAAGGTGTCATTCCCCTGTTTTTTTGAATATCATGGAATACAGCATTTATTAATGCAAGATAACGGGGGGATTTCAATGCAGTCAAGTGAAGCCACCCTGACAGGCGAGTCTGTTTCTCTTGATAATCAAAAAAAATCAAAAGCCGCTCATTATTTTATGAGTGCCCACACACCTTCAGGTTTTGTTTCTAAGTTTGGGCAGCTTTATAACGCGGCGGCGGGGTGGAAGGCATATATTTTAAAGAGTGCGCCCGGTGTTGCCGCTACACTGCTGCCAAAAGCCGGCAAAAGACTTGAAGAATCGAATATTGCGGTTGAATACATACATTGCGTTTCCGATCCGAATGGCGTAAACGCCCTTGTGCTTCCGCAGCTTAAAATCTGTATCATAGATGGTTTGCCGCCTCATTGTATTAAGCCCGAATTTCCGGGCGTAGTCGAGACGGAAATAACCCTATTTGATATGGATGATGAAAAGCTTTGCGCCAACCGCGCAAAAATATTGCAGTTCGCGGCCCGCGCCGCAGCCCAGTATGACAGGGCCTATCGTTTTATTTCCGCGGCGGCGTCCCTGCAAAGCGATTGTTTCCGCATTGCCAAGGAGTATTTTGACACCGAGGCTGTGGAAAAATACGCGGCAGGGCTGGCAAAGCGAATTTTTCCCTCAAAGGAAGGCACAGGTATTGATATACCGCGGTATTTATCCGGAATAACGGCAAATGGTGAAATCTTTTTTTATAACGAGAATACTGCTTCCTATAACCGCGTATACGCTATCGTGGACGATTACGGCATAGGCCGGCTGCTGATATCATTGCTGAGTGAAAGGGCCAAAGCGGCGGGCTATGACGTTATTATCTGCGCCTGCCCGATTACCGGCGCGCCGGAACACCTCCTGATTCCTGAACTTGCAATAGCGTTTATCACGTCAAACAACTTCCACAAGGCAGAGGGGCGCCCTTGCCGCCATATCAACATCCGCCGTTTTTCGGATTGCGATTCCCTGAGGCTTAAAAAAGCGCGGATAGGCTTCAACCGCAGGGCAGCTCGCGAGCTTTACAATCAGGCCATATTGCTTTTGCAGGAAGCGAAAGCTGACGATGATATTATACGTGAATGTTACGCGCCCTGCGTCGACCTCGAACGCGCCCAAAGCAAGCTCGACGAACTTATCAATAAGATTATAGGGTAAATTTTTAAGGCCAGACTCAAAAATAGGGTCCGGCCTTTCTGTTATATAATCATTTTCCCCGCCGCTTTGGGACATTGAAAAAGTTTCCTCTCTAAACCTTTTATTTACAATGTTAAACACTGCCCGCGGCGTAAATTTCTCTTTTTCTCTCAATTTTATAGTTGAATAATAATCTTGAGACAATATCTGTTTGCACTGATTCTACATCCATTAAACACTAAGTAATTTGTAGGAAAATATATAATAAATTATTATATTTTATTGAACATACTCAATAAAATATTGATTTTTTAATGATTATAAAATAAAAGGCCATTCGGGGTGTTTTTTGCCGGATTTTTATCTGTTTACCGGCTCCTTTTTCTGTGATAAGATAATAATTGGCATATAAAAATACATAAAAGCAGGGACACCAGTGAATCCGGGGTCCTCTGCCGGGAGACGTCAAAATGAATAAACAAGAACGTGCGCTTAAAATTATAGAAGCGCTTGAAATCAACTATCCCGACGCACATTGCTCGCTGGAAAGCAGGAACGCCCTCGAGCTTCTCATAGCAACGAGGCTTTCGGCCCAATGCACCGACGAAAGGGTAAACATCGTGACTAAAGACCTGTTTGCGAAATACAAAACCGCTGAGGATTTTGCGTCGGCTGATATTTCGGATATCGAGAATATTATACATTCCTGCGGGCTTTATAAAACAAAGGCGCGGGATATAGTCGCCATGTGCAAAATGCTTGTCAATGAATACAATTCAGTCGTACCCGATACCATCGAGGAGCTTGTAAAGCTGCCTGGTGTTGGGCGCAAAACCGCGAACCTGATTGTTGGCGATATCTACGGCAAACCGTCTTATGTCGCAGACACGCACTGCATACGCCTTTCAAACAGATTGGGGCTTGCCAATTCAAAAGACCCTTATAAGGTTGAGCAGGAGCTGCGCCGTGTCATACCGCCAGAAAAATCAGGTATGTTCTGTCACAGGCTCGTCTGGCACGGAAGGGCGGTCTGCAAGGCGCGCGCCCCGATGTGTGACGACTGCTGCCTGCGAGAATACTGCCCGCGGATCGGGGTCAAATGACGCAAATTCAGAAGGGCCTGCCTTTGCCGGCTAAAACTCATATTATAATTGCACCGTATTTCTGTGACAGCAGATTAAGTTTATCCTTTTCTATATCGGACTTTGAGTCCAGCATTGCGCGGCCCTGATATAATCTGAGGGCGGTATCGAGAGCGTCCGCGTCGTAACCGAGCAATACTACAGGCACCGACGCAAGATAAGCGTTCATGCCGAATTCATGCGCATCGTCGGCGTTTTTAATAACAACACGTGCCGCACAGTTTTCGCCCTCAATTTCGAGAAGCCTGTCTGCTATATCGACTCCGCAGTTGATTTTATGTGAAAAATCCAAGTCCTCTTCAGAGATAAAGAACGCCTGCTTTTCATTAGCGGCGATAAAATCGCGTACTCCTTCTGATTTGGCGCCGTCGCCGCCCCGTTTATCTATAAACTCCGCTTTGTTCATTTCTTCACGGAGCGCCGTAATATACTCCGGCGTTGTACCGCAGCAGCCGCCGAGAATGCCTATGCCCTCTTTGAAAAATTCCTTCGCATATGACGCAAATTCGTCCACGGTGACCTGGCTGTTATCATTGCTTGGAACGCCCGCGTTCGGCTTTGCTATAACCGGAACCGGCAATTGCGACGGCACGCCTGAAAGCGCTTTCAATACAATTTCCGGCCCTGTTGAGCAGTTAAGGCCAACAGCAGCCGCGCCCATTGCAGCAAGCGTCACAAGATTGGAAAGCACGTTGCCGCCCGAAAGTGTACGCCCGTTCTTTTCAACTGTCAGTGTAACAGTTACCGGCAGCCCTGTCTCTTTTGCGGCGAGAAGCGCTGCCCTGGCTTCGGTAAGGCTCATAAAGGTTTCACATGCGATATAATCGACGCCGGCTTCTTTGAGCGCAAAGGCCTGCTCGCGGAAAATATCAACAAGCCCGTCAAAGGTTTCGTCACCAAAAGGCTCGACAAAAAGCCCTGTTGGCGCCATATTGCCGGCGACAGCCGCCTTGCCCCCTGCCGCTTCTTTTGACAGCGAAACGAGTTGTTTGTTGAATTCCTTGACCTTGTCACCGAGTCCGTGAAGGGATAGCTTATATCTGTTGGCCTCAAAAGTCGGCGCCGTTATTACATTGCTCCCGGCGTCTACATAAGCCCGTTGAAGCTCAATAATTGTGTCTGGGTGGTCAAGCACCCATTTCTCAACACAGACACCCGACGGCATTCCTGCTTTAATAAGATTTGTACCTGTTGCGCCGTCAAGAAGCAGCGGTTCTTTGAATTCGAACATAATTCCTCCGTATAAGCTTAAGTATCAAAGTTATAAAAGCGTCTAAACATCCGTCCAGCATAAAGCAGAATTAAACTACAGCCGGCTGAAAGATGGGACGCTTATTTTTATAATAAAATATCCTTGTTATCTATTATATCACAAATATTGATTGAGTTTGTGATAATTTTCACCGGCTGCGCCGGGGCAGGACGCGGGGTAGCTTTGATATTAATTTTACCCTCCCGCTCGCGTACTTGACGGCTTCTGCCCACGTCAGACTGATAGCTCATATGACTCTATCTTTTACCTTCTGAAACCCAGTTACGGCTGCGCCGGAGCAAGTCACGGGGTAGCTTTGACATAAATTCTGCCTTGTCCCTCGCGTACGGCTGCATTAGTTATATTTTATCCCTTCTCCTTACGCCGGCTAGCGCCGGGGCAAGTCACGGGGTAGTTCTGTCATAAATTCTACCTTGTCCCTCGCGGACGGTTACATTAGTTATATTTTATCCCTTCTCCTTACGCCGGCTAGCGTCGGGGCAAGTCACGGGGTAGTTCTGTCATAAATTCTACCTTGTCCCTCGCGAACGGCTGCATTAGTTATATTTTATCCCTTCTCCTTACGCCGGCTAGCGCCGGAGCAAGTCACGGGGTAGTTCTGTCATAAATTCTACCTTGTCCCTCGCGGACGGTTACATTAGTTATAGATTAGCCATCTGCCCGCGTCTGGCTACAGCGGAGCATAACTGGCTTACACTGGAGCACGCAGTGAGATACAGCATGATTTTGGTTTCGTACAATATGTTTTATGCCTAATTTATATAAATTTTGTAATATTATTAAAAATATTGATTGACATTGAGAAAAAATTTGCTATAATATCACTTAAGGTGATATTGTGGTATTTTTTAATAAACGATTCTTGGTTTATCTAAAGCTCTTTATCAGCATAAATAAAAATATGTTTTTTGATCGTTTTTCTTTTTTGCGCTCTTGGTTTAGTTCAAAAGCTCAAACAGTCGTTTACGTTACATATTATATTATCACTAATTATCTGTTTAAATACCTGTTTATTTTTCTCCTGCCCGTTTTTGGCATATCAAAGAGCATATCCGCTCTCATCGTGTTTTTAAGCTTTTTATTTCTGTTTGTTAAAACCGACAGCACCAACTGGAAATTGTATTTCAGATCGGATATATGCCTTGCTGAGCCGGAACAGTTCAGCAGGTTTAGATGGATATTTACCGCAAATTTAATTTTTGATTTATTAATTCAGGACAATATTATCCTTGATATCATTGCGCTTGGCATATTGTTAAAGCTGAGCATTTTAAAAATGGCAGTGCTATTGGTTTTTATTGCCGCACTTTATTCATTGGTATTGCTTACATACTTCATTCTCTATATTTCTGGAATTACGATTAAAAAAATCTACTCGGTTTTCAGCTATCTTTTTTCTATGGCTGTCACAACCGCCGTCATATATTATCTTATCGCATTCATAATCAACATTATCAAGTTTGTTGCATCAAGAAGCCGAAAGGCAAACGTGTTTAATTATACACTCGACGCATTGACTAGTCTGTCGAACAGCCTGTGGAACTTATATGATTCGGTTTCTCTTTACTGCGCCGGCATCGGCGTTGTATTAGCAGCGGTCTTGTTCATTCTGGCGTCGAAAAAACTTATACGTGGAATCCCGAATTCAATCCCCGAATCAAATGCTTACAGATATTATTTAATGGATGCGGTATCCGCTCTTTTCGGCAAGTTTTTGCATTCCAAAAAGGACACGTCCAAGTCGGCGGCTTTGATAAAAAAAGATAAAAAGCAAATAACCAGTATGTATAACTACCTTTATAATAAATACCTCTACATCTATCTGCTTGATAGACCGGCATTGCTTTTATTAATTACGTTTCTTTTACTGAGAAAATTCCCTTCGGACACGGCATTTTATCTTTTGTTCCCCGTTTCTGCATTTGTAATGTTTCTCGACGCCGGCTCCGTAATCAACAAAAAGCTTGTCTTTATTTTCTCCTTTTGCTGTGACTATAACACGCTGCTGCTGTTAAATTCATCCGGCATCGATATATCACTGTTGCTAAAATCAAAATTATTTCTGTATTACCAGTCAAAATCATTGTCAGTGATTTTGTATACGCTCATGCTGTCGCTGTTTTCATTTTTATTGGGCGCACCGCCGGCAGCAACCGCTCTTCTTGTAATAAATGGAGTGCTGTGGTTTATTATTTCCCCATATATGCTGATAACCAATAATCTGATCTTTACAAGATCAAATTATAAGGATTATGAGAAATATCTTGATGAGTACAATATCATCGAGGAAGGCGTTTCTGACTTTATGCCAATTTCCGTGCTTACAAACATTATGGGCATTGCGATTTTCGCGTGTGCGGTGGTAGTATATGCTTTCCACCTGTCAACAGTGATTACGATTTTAGGCACACTCACCGTAATGACCGTTCTGTTTGCCTCGACGCTGGTGTGTTCTAAAATAATGAAGAAGATACGCATTAATATTGTTGCGTCAATAACTAAAGGTGAGTATGGTGCAGACTTTAAGAAAATCTTTGCAAGTGATTAAAACTTCAATTATTCGCGGACGGATAGCGATAATCCTTTTAACTGTTCTTTTCATCGGCTTGATTGTCTTCTGCACTCTTTTCCCAATACCCGATGCAGACAAAGAAATCATTGTCAACCCTGGCGTAGTAAAATTTTCTAAGGTTTTCTTACATAATATACTGGTTTTCCTTTTTCAAGAGTTTATGGGTATTTCTACATTTGGTCTTTACGGTATTTTCGCCATCTATATCAACGCTCTGTCCTTAGGTACTACCTTTAGTGTTTTATATAGTACAAATAAATTGTATCTCGTTTATAAAATGGTTATTCATGGTACGATTGAGTCCTGTGCAATAATATTAAACTCGTTTTTTTCCTTCTATTTTTGGGTAAAGGTATTTAAAAACGTCAAACTCGTTTTTTTAAAAAAGCAAAAACTTTCAACCGCGCTCATAGATATGTGCTTTTTTACAGCTTCCTTTACGGTATTATTTCTTATAATGTATTTAGTCGCAGGGGTGTTTGAAAAATTAGTATCATATTTCTAAAGGCGCAAATTGTTGCTCGGGAGTGGTAATAATAGACAGCATATTAACCGTCAAAAACCTGACGTTTGGTTACGACGAGAAAGTTGTAATTAAGGACTTTTCCCTTGAAGTATATCCTGGTGAAATCGTCTGCCTTGAAGGCAGCAACGGTGCAGGCAAAACAACTATATTGAATTGTATAACTGGAATAGTCAACAGTTATCAAAACATATACATATATAACAAACCTGTTTCTGAAAACCGCGCTCTCATCAAAAAAATTTCTTATATAATGAGCGAAGACTGCCTTTACGACTATCTTACGGTCGGAGAAAATATTGAATTCTTTAAAACCATTTTTGAATGTGATGAAAAATATAATGAAAATGTAAACCACTATCTGAAACTTTTTAATCTTGACGGGTATGATTCAGTTTTAGTCAAAAAGCTTTCACAAGGAATGAGAAACAAACTCTATTTGGCGATTATGCTTTCGCGAAATTTTGATCTGCTGGTTCTGGATGAACCATTTACCGCCCTTGACCAGTCCACGCAGCAGATAATTCTCGATTCCGTCGCTGATATTGTAAAATCACAAAACAAAGCGGTGCTTTTTGTTACGCATATAGAGACATTTAAGGCAATCGCAACAAGGGTCGTTCATATAGATAAGTTGGACGACGAATTTTTTCGTAATCCGGAATGATGATTTTGATTTTTCATATGTTCTGTATATTCGGGGGTTCATTCTTACTTTATTAAATTTAACAAGATGTGGACCTGGAAAATTCAGGAGGCATAAATATGACATATATTATTGAAATTTTGGGGACATCCTGGTCAACTGGTAACCTGATTTATGATTATTTAACAGGTAATGCCTGGTGGGCATGGCTTATTGATGCAGGTTTCCTCGTAGCCGGCATCGTCTCCGGTGGAACCGCCGCTCTGATAAAGCAAGCGGTAAAAATGGGTTTAAAACAGGCAATTAAGAAATTGACCAAGAAAGAGGCTATTGCTCTTTAATTCGTAGGATTACAGGTCCACATCTTGAATTTATGGGGTGGAAATAATATGGAACCATTCAGAATAGTAATCTACTGTATTTTTGCAGTGCTTTTTGGATATCTTATTATTAGCAGATTCAGACGAAAAAAATAGTCAGATTTTTAAAATCAGAGTAGATTACACCACCTTTTTAGAGTAAGTATATGACAAAGTCAGGAATTTAGGGATTGACAAACGCTGTAAAAGTGATAGAATGAATTCAAAGGTGAGTGTTTTATGAATACAGTTTTATATATTAAAGCAAACCCGAAACCCGACGATGTGTCGAGAACTTTCAGAATTGCAAACCAGTTTATAGAGGCGTATAAACTCAAGAATCCGAATGACAAGATCATCACGCTCGACCTTTATAAAGAAGGCATCCATTTTCTCTCGCCGCAGGACGTGCAGAAACACGTCGCAAAGCCAGGGGAAGGCAAAGACGACCCTGTATTAAAATATGCTTATCAGTTCCTTGCCGCTGACAAGTATGTATTTGCCGAACCGCTGTGGAATCTTGGTGTTCCCGCGATATTGAAGGCCTACATTGACTACATTTGCGTTACCAACATAACCTTCAAATATACAGCCAACGGGCCGGTTGGGCTATGCCAGGGCAAAAAAGCGGTCAATATAACCGCAAGAGGCGGTGAATATTCCACCGGTCCGAATGCAGCCTGGGAGCTTGGAGACAAGTACCTTAAAACTATACTCGGATTTTTAGGCATAACGGACTATACCACTATCGCCGCCAATTCACTTGACATTGTAGGTGTTGATACGGAGACCATCATTTCTAAAGCCATAAGTGACGCCCGCCGCATTGCCGAAACATTCTGATGATCCCCATTTAACTATCTTCCCTTCTGCGAAAATACAACTTTCTTTGCTTAAAATATCGGGCTAATATGCCGATAATGCTAAACGCGGTTATCTTTTCCGCCGCCGGCAGCTTGAGTACACGATGTACTGCTGCCGGTGGCGGTTTTTTTAACGTAATAAACTTATCCTTAGGGTTCAAATCATTACTGAAATGGCTTAATATGATTTTTAGAAAAATGATAATTGCATACTTTTCCCTTTTTGGTATATGATGATTTTATAAATCATTTCAGTTGAAGGGAGTTATATTTGTGATTGATTTCAAAAATGGCAGTTTCTTCAAACTTCGTCCCTCTGCGGACGGTGCCGAAATGGTGGCCCCGATTCTGCTCCCCGACGAAAATGTCGTAATGTCCTTTAAGTCGGTGCGGGACACTGTAGTTTTTACCAACAAGCGAATTATTACCGTCAACGTACAGGGACTCACAGGCAAAAAGAAGGATTTTTCTTCTCTCCCGTATGCGAAAATCCAAGCGTTCTCAGTAGAAACAGCGGGAACATTTGACCTTGACAGTGAGTTGGAGCTTTATTTTAGCGGCCTTGGCAAGGTCAGACTTGAGTTTTTGGGAAATGTGGATATCAGCAGTATCTGCCGTTTTATCAGCGAGTATGTTTTGAGATAATTATTTCTTAGGCGGAAAACCATTCTTCCAATCTATTTGCCATTTGAAATTAAATGAAGGTTTATTTTTGCCGCTGTCGGCAGCTTTATTATTTGATATGTTGCTGTCGGCAGCGGTTTTTTTGCCGCTGATTACAAGATTGACGCGAGTGCCAGCAGCAACACGTGAATTTGCGGCAGGGTTTTGTGAAATAACCGTATTTGCCGCCGCATCTGAATTTTTATAGGTTTTTGTCCCTGCTTTAAGGCCTAAAGCTTTAAGTTTATTTATTGCCTTCTCATAACTCATTCCCGAAAGATTGGGAACTGTTATAAGCCTATTCTTAGGATCAGCGCCCATACTTACATAGACAGTGATTTCCGTATCTGCTGATACTTGCGTATTTACTGATGGCTCGAGTCTCACCACAAACCCAGATTCAATTACATTATCGTATACCTTATTCGTTTTCACTTTCTTAAATCCGGCGTTGTTTAGCGTAGATACTGCGTCGGACTCTTTCATCCCTGTAACATCCGGAATCGTTAATTTTTCCGGCCCCAAACTGACGAATACATCAATACGGGAGCCTTTTTCCACAGTCGTTTCGGGCAGCGGATTCTGGGAGACGATAGTTCCAGCGGGATAGGTGTCGCTATATTCTGTTGTCAGCATATTGATGTCAATATCTTTATATTTCGGGTCGGCCATGACGCTTTTATAATCCTTGCCGACGAGATTTGGCACCTTAACTTTTGAAGGAAATATAATATTTTTGCCGACTGCCATAAGAATGAGGGCAATGAGCAGCGCTATAAAAATAGGAATGAATACTCCAATCACAACTGGGGTGGCGCGCAACGTTGAAGCCGACTTTTTCCATGCACTGTTTTCTTTCTTTGTAGATTTACCGCCTAAATCATAATTAAAAGTGATGTCAGGATTTAAATTGAGTTTATTTATATCACCGAGCATATCTGATACCGATTGGTATCGCAGTTCTGGATTTTTCTGTATTGCACGAAGAACTATTTCCTTAAGCCCTACAGGTATCGCTTCCTTATCTTTGCTCTTCCGTTTAGAATTTCCCCAAAGCTGCATTGCAGATGCCGCGCTGCTCCCAACATAAGGCAGGCTGCCGGTCAGCATTTTGAACAGCAGCGCTCCGACCGCATAGATATCTGCTTTTTCATCAGCCGGCTCTGGACTTGAATAGATTGCATAATCGCGGTATAAGTCAGTTATCACTTTGGTTTTGGTATCCATGAGCCCGCTAATCTTAAAATCCATAACTTTTATTGTCCCGTCAGCGGCCAGCAGAATATTCTCCGGCTTTATGTTCTGATGGACAATGCCTTTCTTATGTGCATATTCCAGTGCCAACAGCACCTGTTCCGCAATATTTAGCGCATCTTTCCAATTCAGAAGTTTCTGCTTTTCCAAATAGTCTTTTAAACTTAGTCCTTCAACATACTCCATGACTATATATTTTTGCGGGCCATCAAATTCATAATCATAAACCTGAACGATACCCGGAAATGATAAGAGGGTGAGTGCATTGAGCTCCCTTTTAAACTGTTTGCTCATCCCCTTTTTTATATAAACTTCTCCGCTAAATACTTTTATGGCTACAGTTCTATCCTCCAAATTGTCATAAGCTTTATAAACTATTGATTTATCTCCGACGGCTATAATTTTTTGCAAAACATATCTGCCTGACAAGCATTTCCCAATATATCCTCCCATATGTCTTTACCCCCGGATGCAGTTACAGCCTCAGGCTGCAAAAAATAAATCCGTTATTCGTTATGAATAACGGATTTATCAATAACACTTATACTATTATATTTTTGATACTATAATAAGTTTCAAAAATTATAGCGAAATAGTGTCTTAATTTAAAGCCTATGCGCACTAAGACAAAATAAAAGCCGCATAAACA
>ENA-UPSB01002131-UPSB01002131.1-bioreactor-metagenome-genome-assembly--contig:-NODE-2131-length-19943-cov-683.903811_pt1 | contig 19943 bp, 23 predicted proteins | sample MGYA00238182_ERZ773286 | MGnify/ENA primary metagenome ERZ773286 (study PRJEB29026, sample SAMN07631240) | bioreactor metagenome | isolation source: Switchgrass digestor | place: USA: Dartmouth... | reverse complement strand
AAAACTTATTTATAGTATTTTGGAAAACTACCTGTATGGTTACTGGAATGCTTACTCCCTGCTGCAGCATAGACCAGTCCACTTCTTTTTTATATACATAACAGTTTTTATCAAGCATACTATCATTCCTTATCCCTTAAACCATATACCCTACCTTATTTATTCTACAATTTTAAGTAAAACCCTTTTTATGCCTAAATCCCTATAAAAAAGTACATACCAGTTAAGGTATGCACTTCATAATATATATATTAAACAAGTATACAACTGAGCAAATAATTATTATTAATAATATGGCTCATAATCATCATAAAGGTTATAATCATCATTTGATTCTTTACTTTTCTTTTCTCTTTTTTCTATTTCCTCAAGCCATTGGTCTCTAATTTTGTTTTCCTCTGCATAAAAAGTTAACATGTCTATTTTTAATTCATCAACACTAATACCATTCTGCTTGCAATATTCATATTCATCCATGCCTTCAGGTATTTCTCTTTCAATTCCACCAAACACTTCGCTTCTTAAGTATTCGGTACCTGGATAAACTGTGTACAAATCCATAAAATCTTCATAATCTTCATCAAATTGCCCTGTTGTATAAGTAGCACCGCAAATTTTACCTGTATGAAGATTTATCTGTGCCGTGCCCCTACACTCGTTTCCACAAGTAGCATAGTATGCTTCTCTAACAACTTCTCTGATATCTATATTTTCTAGGATATTTTTAATCTTTTCATAATTAATCATAAACATACACCCCCGAATCTATCTATAATTAGTTTTGTTACAAAGGGGAATATTAAAATTTATTCCCCTTTGGTCAAAAACAATTTATTTATCGTACCCAAAGTACTCATAGCATTTTTTGCCGACCTCTTGCAAATACCAATGGTATTCATTATTATAAGTCCAACTATCCTCATCCAAATAATATAGTTTATCTTTAATTTTAAATATCTCTTTGCCCAGATAGGTTCCGATTACATAGTCACCATCTGCATCATATCCATTTTCTTTTAGATAATTATCAATTTCTGATTCAAGGCTGCCACCATTTATGCCATGAAATTCTATAGTGTCTTCTCCATCTTTTTCGTCTTCATATTTCTTTATCAGGCCATCTACTGTTTTTTTACATATATTTTCTTCATCTGCCCAGTCTATTTCAAAAATTGATTCCATCAGATACTCGGAGTTGCCTGTATAATAAGTTAAATAATATTCTATGAAGTTATCAGTATCGCCAATTTCTCCATAGTTATATAATTGACTGCATGACCAATCTTCGGCGATATAAATTCCTAATTCTCTTACCTCATAAAAAGCATTATCATATTTATCATACTCGCTACCAAATTCTAAAAAACATATATAGTGAATATCTTCTTCGGTCCATACATACTCTTTTTCACTATCCACGAAGAAATCTTTTAGCATATTTTCTAATTCTTCTTTTGTAATTCTGCTTAATGGCTTTTTATACTCACTTTCAATTTGACTCACTGCCTTATTTGTAATTTTATAGTTAAATATTTGTTTCATACTGAAAACCCCTTTCTTATAGAAATTTATATTTCTTATATCAGCAGATACTTGAAAAATTCAAGTATCTGCCGTTAAAAATTTCGTATTTATATAAAGTTATACCTATGCCCCTAAATCATATGGGCATGAATACGTTGCTGTTTCTAAATCCACATCTTTAGGATTAAATACAAGTGCATGACTTCTCCAAAACTCCAGCATTCTCTGCCTTTCAAGTTCGTCTTTTATATTTTTATCCTGCGGCTCTTTTACCAGGTATTCTCCTGGGAACATGGTTATAAGGTAATATTCATCAGACTTCTGATTGCTTCTATTTAAGACAAAGACACATTTATTCGTCAGTTTCTTTTCCCCATCCAATGTAAACCTGCTATATATTTCTCTGTTCTTTCTCTTCGCATATACAATAGTATCCTGAGTAGTTGTTTCACAAAGCAGTGAATATCCGATATTAAATGGAAAATCAACTACCATATCTATAAATCTCTCATTTATATCATTGAAGTATCCTTTGTATGAAGCATATTGAATAATATTTTGATAAGGAATTATAAAATCTTTTTCATGCACTTGCATATGGCTTCTAAATTTGTTGGATTGTATGATTTTGTTATATGTTGTTGTTCTTTTAGTTAAAGATTGCACAAAAATTCTATTATACAAGTATAAAATATCTTGCACCTTGTGATTAGCCAAAAATTCTATGGAAAGGTTGTCGCTTTTTTCTAAATTAACAATAAAATCTCTTCTACTTGCTCGGCTTATGCCACAATAGAATGCATTTTTAATTAGTTTTATCACTTCATCATAACTTATAGGGTATACTGCTTTTTCCTTTTTTCCGTTTCTTATTCGGTATTCCTCTAACATTAACTTTTTTCCATTAAAAAGTTCATCTGCTATTTTTAAAATTTCTTCTTCAGTATAGTAGCACCTTTTAGATTTTACATATTCAAAAATACACCCATTATTCATAATTACTGTTATGGTATTTTCGCCAATTGCGACTTGATTATATTCACCATCAGCAGGAAATACTTTTGAATTATCTAGGTGGTCATAATTACACCAATTCCCTACATAGTATTCCTCTTCAAACTGACCATTTACATATCTTTTTACAAAATCTCCTAATTGGCAAATATGCCTCTCTAATTCAATGGAATTTAAAGATATTATATTACCCATATTCATCTCTCCTTAATTTTGATATAATATTGATTAACGAATTAATTTTTTATTTCCTATATCACAGAGGCATTCGGCAAAATGCCTCTCATTTTCTTTTTGCAGGTGCTCTAATACTTATCACAAAACCACCTCCCTTGATTACCTCATATCGTTAGAGCAAAATGTATTTCTAAAACCAGAGGGTTCAAACTTTTTTAAATTTTATTTGAACCATTTAACCCCTACACTTAGGAGTATAACATAAAAATTTTTGGTTCTTTTTGCAGGCCTTTCCCCCTACATTTATAGTATTACACATAAAAAATTTGAAGTTTTTTATACCTTACCTCCCCACACTATTAAGCATATCATATGAAATTTTTGGTATTTATCATGCATCTCCCTACATTTTGAGTGTAAAATATAGGAAATCCAAAATTTTTATGCCTTTTTCTTATAATTCTTAAACCCTCTTTCCCCCTCCTACTTATATACATAACACATAAAAAATTAATCCCTCCAATTTTATATAGGACTTTCATCCTATTTTTTATAGGACTTTTGTCTCAATTTATCTATTTGTTGAAAAATCTTCATAGTAACATACTGCTTTGAATTTTACATTAAAAAAACTGCCTACTTTTATTAGTAGACAGTTTAATAAGATGGGCATCAATGATGAAACCAGTTTTTGCTGAAACATTTTATATATAATTAATTATTCATGTCAAGTATATTTTTCATACTATACCTTTTTAACTTAAACCATAACCCTTACCCTATAGTTAGGTCAAAGGCTCATGGATTAAGGGTTTGATAGATTTTTTATACAACAAAAATATAATCATGCATTAAAACAACCTTATAACTAATTCCTTAAACCTTCCCCCCCTCTGACCAAAAAGGCTGACAGATTAGCCTACTATCAGCATCCTGTCAGCCATATTTATTGCATTTAATTATGCAGTTTTTTCATTTAGTAACTTTTTAAACATCTTTTCAATCTTATTAGCAAATGTTTTTCTGCTTTCATTGTTATTTACTATAGTATACCCCTTTCCCTTTCCTCTTTTAATAACATCTCCGTACCACTGCTTAGAGCCTTTTGATAAATCTAGTTCATTAATTAATGGCAAATACTCTTTCCAATTCTCCTTCTCCCTTAGAACTTTGCTTATCGCCACATACCCGTAAAACATAAAGTTTTCTCCCGTCAGCGATGTCTCTTTGCTCTGTGCCCTCTTTTCGTAGTTGTGAAGTTCAGGAATAAGGTTTATAAGTTCGTTGAAAAATTCCGATAGATACTTTGCAAGTTCCATCGCCTGAACCCTTGTTTCTAAATCCTTGTAAACTATCTCTATAGCGTTTACAAGGGTAGCAAAAGTAACAATATGCCTCTCATCTTTCTTGGGAATTGAATTTCTCACTACTTCAACTCTGCCAGCCAAGTCACTGTTTTTCATCAATTCTCTCACAATAATGTTTGCAAGGCCGGTTTGATTAAAATATTCCGCACGGCTTGAACTGATTTTGAGCCCAAGAGAAAACTGGTGGAATTGCTGTTGTGCAGTTTGAACATCGTAATTAGTTATTTTTACTGGAAATTTAAGTTCAGTCAAATCAAAGGCTAAACCCCCTTTTTCATTTCCTTCGAGAATCATAGCCAAAGCCCTGATTCTGTGCTGTCCGTCAGAGATATCTATTTTAGCGTCCACATTAAGGTTTCCCTCGTCATCAAGTTCAATCTTTTCATTGCCGTCTGCAAGAATATTTAAAGTAATCATATCGGTAAAATACTGCCCACTTAACATAGATTCGTAAATCTTTTTTACATTCGCTTTGCTGTACACAGCAACTTCAGTTTCCGTGTTGTCCTTTCCCCTTTTTACCTTTGTTCCTCTCTGAATCTCTGGGTTATATGTTATTATCCCATCCCTCCACATCTCTGCCAATTCCTGTCCATCAATAACAGTTTGATATTCTTTCTCCCCTATTTGATTTACGTTTTTGAAGACATATTCGGACATATGTGCCCTTCCTCCTCTGCTAATATATTAGATACCAACCAAAATATTTTCCATTATGAAGATTATTAGCAATATTTTCTGCTTGTATTCTAACAGATTGAAGTCAAAGGCACAAGGGAAAAGTTGATTTTGTTGCCTATACCATAAAAATATCTGACTACCTGTAAAGAAAGTTAACAAAATAAAAAGTGCAGGATTCTCTCCCACACCTTACCCCTTATTCCTTATCCCTTATATACCCAATTCCTATTTATCCCTGCTATTCATCTATTAAGTACCTTATAATAAGTTCATCCAGTTTCTGGCTTAATTTCAACGTCTCTTCATTGTTTATTCCTTTGCCCTCGAGGGTAACTTTTTTATTCAACTCATCTCTTAATTTTTCTATTTCCCGAAGCAAATGCTTCAATTTTTCACTGTTCTGTTTTTCTTTAGATTTTTTTACTCTTTTCTCTTTGTACAAATCTCTATCTGCCATTTTTATTATGTCCCCCATGTTTCGTAAACAATCATAATAGGCTGCTCCTGCACTGATTTGAATATTCATCCCTTGTCCTGCTGCTAATTTGCTAATTTCTCTTCTGATTCTTTCTACTACTCTATAAGCAGCCTTTTTATCCTGGTTAAAAAGTAAAATTATGAATTCATCGCCCCCGTACCTTAGTCCTGCATCCTCCTTCCTTATACACTTTTTTATCGCTTGTCCTACTATTTCAATGACCTTATCTCCTGCTGTATGTCCATATGTATCATTTATTTCTTTTAAATTATCCACGTCAATAAGTATTAAGGAAAAGTTTTGGGTTCTAGGGTGAATAGTTACATCGCTGATAATCTGTTCCCAATAATTACGGTTATATAACCCAGTGACTGCATCAGTCAATGCTTTTCTGCAGTTTTCACACTTAGGATGTCTTAATACAGCAGTAATTACATAGTACATATTGCCAGTAATATTAACTTCATCAATAGTGACATGATAATTATCTAAATCATATTGGACAGGTAAATCATCAGACAATCTATTTACGATATCCAGTTTTTTAATATAATCTATAGCATTTTTATTGTCTATACTGGCATATTGAATATCATATCTTTTATTTAATACGATGCGAATTATCTCTTTATTTTTGTCTTCCTTACACATAATAATTAGCCTCCAAATTTTCTGTTTGTTCTTTATTAGAACATATTATTGCATAACTTCGGATAAAATACAACTGTTCCAATAAAGAACATAAGGTGGTGTAATTATGAAGTTAATACTGGATTCCGAAGAACGCAATATTGCAGGTTCCAGAGTTAAAATAGCAAGATTAAAAAATAACCTGACACAGCAAGAACTCTCGACAAAACTTGAAACACTGGCTATTTACGTTGATAGGGCAAGTATTTCAAAAATTGAGCAACAGAAAAGGATAATTACTGATTTTGAACTTGTAGCCTTATCCCAAGTACTAAATGTCAGCGTTAATTGGCTTTTAGGGATAGATAAATAACTTTTATTCCAATAAAGAACATAATAATATATGCTTATTATTGTAAATCAAACAGCCCCATTTCCTTATACTTGCACCTTTATTTTATACCAACCTTCATTTATCTATAAGTATCAAAACATGAAAGAACACACCTCCTTATACTTCCATGCGTATAAGAGAGGTGTGCTCCTCACAGCCGTATGTCTTTATGCTACCATATTTTAGTTGGTTATACAAGAATTAATTTTATTTCTTTTTTGCAATTAATGTCCAGCGTATAGCGGTTTTAGGAATAGTATCATATTCATGTACTAGTGTATTTACTTTTACATAAAAAGGCTTCATATAAAACTTGTATCCCATTTTAACTAGTTTGTCTGTCAATAAAATTAAGACTTTTATTGTTTGATAACCGGCCTTTACACCTATACAATCAATATTTACAGCCATATTTTGCCTAATTTCCTCAATTGCTGCATCTGCAGCAGCATTGATATTAGTATCTCCTGCAACTTTAAGAACCTTTATATCCATACCTTACATACCTCCCTAAGAATTATCTGAGGTATGATACAAGATAGTTTAAAACCATTTCAAGTTTTTATAGCATCATATGTTTTTATTAAAATTCCAACATCTCATGATAAATCATAGTACCTCAAAAGGTATGAACAATAAAAACCTTTCTGTACTTCAGGATATTATTGTTCATACCTTTTAATCTTTTCATGGGAACATTGAAATAGAATGCTTTTACTACTTGTTGAAAGTGTAATATCTAAAATATTATTAAAAAAATCTACGTAATAATTTGCATATCATCATTCCCGTCATTATAATACGGAAAAATCTACGGAGTTACTAACATTACGAGGAACAACAGCAATTGTAACGGGAAATTTAATTATTACGTGAAAACTTTTATTTATCGGAAAATATCAAGATTAGTGACTCCTCTTAAGGAGGAGTTTAAATGGATATTTTCACCGAAATTAACTCACATACCCGAACAACACTAAACATTACAGATTATGATTTTTTAAAAGCCTTTAAAGAAGAGGGAGAAAGAATATTCTTTAAACTTATTCATGAACAAAAGAGGATTGCCAAGAGTGAAGATTGCATACTTACGGACAAAGATAAGGATGAATATCCTTTTTTGCAGGAAGTTTTTCAACGTTACCAAAGGAAAGGGTATGCTGTATATTTTGTTGTAAACAGCGGTGGTACAAAAAAAGATACTATAACAAGAATAAATGCTCACTTTCTGGATTTAGATTATGGAAAAATCCCCAAGTATGATAGTAATGGCAAAATAATTAAAGATGAAAAAAAGACAGTCTATGAATATCGTACTGCTAATGAGATTGAGAACTACAAAATAGAGTGCTTAAAGAACCTGAAAAATTTTGCACTTTATCCTAACATCATAGTTGAAACTAAAAACGGCTTCCATATTTACTGGCTCATTGAGCAGCAAAGTAAAAAGGATTTGGTCTTATTCACACCACTGCAAGTAGAACTTATGAATTATTTCAAGCAATACGAAAGTTATCCAGAACATGTGGATGCAAGTGCGAAATCTATTGAACGGGTTTTAAGAATACCGAACTATTATCACCTTAAAGACCCAAATGAACCATTTCTAGTGAAATGCATACACTTTGATACAAGTAGAAGATATATACAAGAAGAACTTGCATCGGCTATAGGCATTAATATTGCTGACTTAGAAAACTACTTAACTGCTGAAAAACAAAGAAAAAATATTAAAAAGCCTACAAAAGGCCATCCTATTAGTCAAATAGAAAGTGTACCTAATGCTATCAGCCACAAGAAAGCGCCAATAGGTTATACGGATATTATCACTACATTAAGAAGTATTGATATAAGGCATTACTTAGGTATCAATTGCGAATTAAACCAAAATTTCAAATGCATATTTCATGATGATAAGCATCCAAGTGCCCAAATTAATTTAAAAGGTAATAGTTATAAATATTTTTGTTATTCCTCTAACTGTTCCTGCAATACCAATAAAGGAATGGATATTATTGATATTGTAATGATGCAAAAGAACTGTAGTACATCAGATGCAATAAAATACCTTACTGAGTATTATAATCTTTCTGTATCATTTTTGGATATTGATTGGGCACAGAAACAAAAAGAAAAATATCACAAAAATATTGATATTATTAATAGTCTGCAAAAGTATAGAGAAAAATATCCTTATCTAAATCGAATACTTCGATATGCATATCCATACATACAAACTATTCTGTCAATTGCCCTTGATAATATTGTTTGCGACCTATTTAAGATAGACGGTGAGGCTTTATTCTTTTTCTCTAACCGTTATTTGGCAAAGAAGTCAAATAAAACGCTTGACAGAACAAATAAATACATTAATTTATTGTGTGTACTTGGACTATTAGTTAAAGTTCCATATAACAATATAAATGATAAGATTGTGAAAAAAGCCAAAGAAATCTCTAAAAAGAATAAGGAACAGGGTATCTGCTTTTATACAATACCAGACTATGCTTTAGTCCTTGATATTGCTGAGGAACGGGCTAAAACTTTAATCACATACCGCTTTTCCATTAAAGGAATGAGTAGAACTTACATCGCAAATGTATTCGGGCAGGAATTTGCAGACCAAATTTACCATGTTCGCATAAAAAAATCAAACAAAAATCATTTTGTGCAAGAATATATTGAACATTTCATACTTAAACAAATTCATCAGTTCGGATATTGTACAAAAGATATGGTTATAAACCAGCCTATAATAATAAATGGAGTTTGCATAAAAAAGTACACCAAAGATTTTGAGTTTAGACGCATACTTCCAGACATCTTACAAAAATATTGTCTTGTTTATATTAAGGCAAATAAAGAGATTAATAAAAAGTTAAGTATAGATACTTCCAAGTACATTATTGTTAAAGAAGAACTAATTTCTAATTAGAGCAAAAGGTATGAACAATAAAAACCCCCCCTTACTTCAGGATATTATTGTTCATACCTTTATCCTTCTCTATCTGTCTAGGATTTCCTGGATATATAAAACAAAAAAGTTCCTATTAGTTCTAAAAAATACTTGATTTTTAAATACTTATTTTATTAATATGCATAAAACAATCAACGGAGGTGGTTTGTCATGCTTTCAGTAAATATCTCTAAATTTAATGCTATTTCTTTAGAAAGCGCTTTAAACTACACACTATACTCCCAAAAACTTGAAAAGACTGTTGCTGGAATAGCAAGATATGCAATTAAATGCCTTAATGAGAAGTTAAAGAAAGAAAATATTTCTGAAGATAAGGTTGCCGAATTCTATCTCGCTAAATGTCTTCTAAGTATATCTGCAAACTCCGTTTGGATTCAATGTTCGAATAAATATAAATTAGATGAAGATTACTTATATGTAATGCTAAAAAAATATTACTACCAATATACAAATATTTTTTTCATGTAAGAAATGGGGGGTGCTGTTATGAACAATCCACAACTTAAACAAGAAATTAGCAGGCTGTTATCCACTGTATTGCAAATCTTTGGTAAGAATTCAAGAGAATATAAGAACCTTGAATATTTTCTCGATATCTTAGAAACCACATATCGCTACAATTTTGATGGAGAAAGAGATTTGCTTGATGAGTTAAATAAATTATTGATTAAACTATCAAATACTATTCCTGAACTGAGTCAAGAAAAATTAAGTTATAATTATCCTCATATTAGTGCGATGCTTAAATATTTAGATGAATGGCTCTCTTAATAATACTCTATATGGCTTTTCAGTTTATCGCTGAAAAGCCTTTTTTTTATAGATTTTTTATAAGTTTTAATGGGTAAGAAAAAACAATACCTTTAATAGTTACTAGCATACTATACAGTTTATAACTTCCAAGCCACCTGCCCTTTAGACCTACAACCTCTAGAAACTGCTTATTCAATTTTAGAAACGCTTTTCACCCCATAATTCTCAAAAATCATTTCTAACTCCTTTCCCCTAGCCAAAGCATGTAATATCTATCAAATTGCTCTGTTTCTAATGTAAAAAGATTAGTTTCTAGGAATTCATTCTTATTATATATCTATATAAGAGTAACGTTTCTAAAATCGGGTTTTAGGTTTCGGTTTGATATTCTATCAAAATACAAAATACTTTTATATTAAAGTAAAATAGGAGAAGTTCATTGCAGTAAAGCAATTACTTCTCCTATTCTACTCCGTATTTACCAACTACATCCCAGAATACCTGAACTAATGATAGCACGTTGAATTCTATTTGTAAAGAGTTAACCTTGATGCTTCAATTCTCCTTAAAAATTAAGTTCCTTTTAGTTCCATACTTTTTATTCCAGTACCTAGACGTTCTTTTAATTACCATACCTTTCCTTCATAAATTTTTTATACTCATTTTCCATCTTTTTAATACTTTTTATATTCCACATGTGAGATAATCCGAAATACTCGAGTGCTTTTTCAAAGGTTGTTACTTTATATCCCTTTTCTCTTAGACTAGTTATGTTGGAATATGTCCTTCTTGAGTAATCAAAAATAATGGCAAATTTTGCAGTCTTCGCCTGTGTTTTAAAATATTTTCCGTTGTTTTCTTCACATATCTTTGCTATTTGTTCTTCTACTTTCCTAAACTGTTCCCATGTGCCTATAGCATCACACATTCCAGATTTATTTGCAATAAAACACTTATATATATCTTCATCTATTGGGTCATATTCAAAAGGGGTATTGATATCAGCCTTTATGAATTCATCACGTTTCTTTCTATTTTTGATAAGCATATCATGGCGATAATTTGCTATAGACATAAACCGTTTATAATCCTTCGGTAGAATCCAAAACTTGAAATCTGGGGTTGCTATTCTATGATATAGATTATCACTACTCATGCCTTCATCCCGAACATAATATGCATCAAAATATATTTTTTCTCCATTTATTATTATGTATTGGTTGTTAGCAGGGAAAATAACTTCTGCTTTTTTTATAGTTTCGCCGCTTTCTCTGATACTTACAAAGTCAACAGTAAAAACTTCATCGTCTACTTTTTCTGGAACTGTGTCAACTTTCTGTCCTGACACTGCACTAACTTCTTCTGCAGATTCGTCTTTACACCCCTGTAGAGAATTCTTTTCTTTATTTTTGCTAAACATGCTAAAGAGTTTTTTCAACATACTTATCTCCCCTGTTTACAATAATTAATATTAAAATAATTATAACATATCTAAGTTTTAAAATTGCTAATTTTAACCTTATTTTATAAATAGTTTTTTTGAGAATATGAAAAAACGGCAGTTGAAAAATCTGCCGTTCCATATTAAACATCTTAAATATCAAATTCACTTTTAATTTCTTCTTTGCTTTTTACAGGCTATTAAACATATCGAAAATCTCTCTTGGAAGTTTCTCTTCATTGTTTTCTATTTTATTTAAATCCTTGCTGTCTATGCCATATTCACGAAGGGCTTCCTTTACAGCCTCTTTTATTTTTTCCTTATCAAGAGTCTTATTCCCTTTCTCCATGAAACTTAATACTGCCTTTATGACATAATCTGTTTTATATTTTTGTGCAGAAAGAATGCTATATACCTTAGCATCGTCCTCTCTATCTATGGAAAAAGAGAGGTTTATTCGTTTTGTTGTCATTAAAATCACCTTCTTAGTTCCTGTTCCAGCAAAATCTTATATCCACGCGCATTAGCAAACTGGTCAAGATTTTCTACATATTTTATTTTGTTCGATGACTCTATATATTTCTTCAACATCATACCCCCGCCACCAACAATTATTGTTGGGTTTCTGAATTCAAAACCGTATTCTAAAATCTTTGTCAGCAAGTTTTCTACATATTCCTTTGCTTTTATTTCTATCATTTTATTTATATCTGCATCAAATAGAACTGGCTGCTTACCTAAAATAATATCCTGTATTTGCTTTTCTGTCAGATTAATATTTATTTTTAATAATTCCTGCTGTATGGATGCAAACAATGTGATTGTACCGTTCGGTAGTGAATAGCAGGTTGCAGTGTTAATTATCCCGTTTTCTACTATGAAAAAATCTGTAGTATAACCACCAATGTCAATCACATTTGCTACTGATACATTTTTATAATCTTTATAGATATTAATAAAGGCTGCGTAACCTTGGGGGTATACCTTGCAATCAACAATATTAACCGCATAATCGCTTCCATTAAAACTAAACTTGATATTGTCCCTTATAAAGTATTCCCTGAATTTATGTTTCATTTTACCGTAGTGAATGATAGGAAGCCCCACACCTAAAAATACATCTGCTTTCTGTTCTATTCCTGCCTTGTTAATTGCATCTGCTATTGCAGCCAAAGATATTATAAAAGCATCCTGAGTCTGAGTCTTATCTAATTGAACGCTCGACCTGTTGTTTCCTATGCTGTAATAAATACCTTGATAAATAAGCAGATTTTGTTTTGTAATAGGCTCTACATCAGATTTTGTAAAGCCCGACTGACAACTAAAACCCTCACTACTTTTTGTATAAGCATTTCCATTATCTAATCCTAAAAAAATACTATTTCTCATAATGATTCCTCCATTCATAAATAAAATTAAAGTTCTCTGTGGTTCTTTTAATAAATCATTTTTTACAATTTCAAGTCTTCTTCTCAGATTTCAAAAAAATTGCTTACCTATCAAATCCAGGTAAGCAATCTATATATAAAATGGAGGTATTTAATTTTGATAATATTAAAAATTACCTTATTAATTAATGAGCGGATTATTTTATACGGAATCATTAAATATATTTTCAAGTGTTTTTTATCATCTTTTTCTTAAATTTTTTCCCCTTTCCACTTTACCCTTCCATATATATTTATGTATTTAGTAAATTTCTCTAAAACATTGATATTACAATATTTAAAGAGGTTTTTAAGCGACAAAAACTAGTTTAGGTATTAGGTAAAAGGTACAAGGGCTAAGGATTAATAATGTATTATATATCTTCTCAGCCCTTTTACCCTTCAATAATTACTTTACAAAAATTCTAGTGTTAAAAATTGACTTGCCCCTAACAATCCGTATAATATAAAAAAATCATGAAAGGATGAATTTTATGAGCCAAAATTTATATATAAAAGATTTCAAAAGCCTGAAAGTATGGCAAAAGGCGAATGCTTTAGAGCAGGAAATAGCGGAATTAGCAAAAGGATTCCCAGGATATGAACAATATCGACTTGTGGACCAACTAATTAGAGCCAGCCGTAGTATTGGAGCAAATATTGCCGAAGGAAACACCCAATTATTTATCAAAAAAGAAATAGTTCATGCAAATATAGCACTGGGCAGTGCAGGAGAAGTAAGAAATCATCTTCTTACTGCTTATCAAAATAATTATATACATAAGGAGAAATATGATTCTCTAGATGCAAAACTAGTTGAGGTTATCAAAATGCTATATGGCTACATAAAAAAGTTGAAATTGAAGGCAGGAAATGATATGGATTTTTAGCAATTCCCAAAAATGGTATAACAAGGGTTAGGGTTTCTTTCTTTTGAACCAACGTCTCAATTTTTTATAAAAATTAATATTTACTTAGAAAAAATTTTTTTAACATGATAATCTGAATTTTATATATTCAATTTTATGAAAATATAATGATTAAATAAAAAAACTATAACTATCATGAAATTCCCGTAACGTACATAAAATGCCCTAATCAAATTATGTTAAATCTTATTTACATGTATCTATTTATTATATAAATTATACTACTATTACTTTGTGTCTTATAAAATTGGCGTATATATCTAAAGAAGGTATTAACATTATATTGATACTTTCTTTTTTGAATTTTTATTAGGTCTTTTCTTAATTTTACTAAAGTTCCACAATAATATTTAAATATTCCTATAACGTATTCAAAATTCCCGTAATATACTTAAAAGTCCTGTAATGTACCTTAAATGCCCATAACGTACATAAAATTCCCGAAACGTACACTATAACCCCTTTAACCTAAATTCGTTTATTCAACCCAAATTTCTAATCGTTTTCATGTTCTCTGTTTAGCAATAATAATTTGTTCATATTTATTATCTTTAGTAATCTCTATAGAGTCAGCCTTGATAATATCTTTTTCATTTGCAAGATTGGCCACTTTTTTGAAATCATCCCATATTAATTCCTCTATATAGCCTTTCTCTCTTTCGTTTATCGTTAATCTCATGGGCAAATATTTTACACTTTAAACCTATAATACTCTATAAAAAAGATTAAAAATTCAACAAACAATAAATAATCATTTGAACTTGAAATCTCTAACAATTATTTTTAATAATAAGAATACAAAAAACAATTATGGAGGGGTTTTATGATAGATAAATATGTGCTAGCAATAATATGTGCAATTACTGGATATATTGTCTTTTTTGATTCGTTTTTTAAAAAAGAAAAATGGTCTGTTTCTAAGAAAAGGAAATTTAAAAAGATATATATTTCAATCTGGATAATCCTATACTTCGTTTATTTAGTTTGCATTTGGGCTAATCCATCAACAAGACCTTTTTTTAAAGAACATGTTGCATTTGGTGCTTTCTTTCATTCTATTTTCGCATTCTTAACCTGGATAATAACTATATATTATTAAAGATTAATAAATGCTATTGTTTATAAATGAATTTTCTCAATCTTTAATACCAAATCCTGATTTATTTTTTATTTATTGTCTGATAACATAAATATAAGTATAATTCTAAAAAATTGAACCTATTCTCGAATTTTAAATATAATATAGAAAAATTATGCAAATTGATAGATTATACTAACAAATAACGGAGTTGCAAAGGCAACTCCGTTATTTTATGTTTTTATATCTAATCAATAATCAAATAATTATTATACATTAGGCATTGATTAACCTTCTTAACTTTATCTGTTTTTATTTAATTATCCTAATATCTGTTTCTATAACTATTATGTCTTCTGGATTAAATCCTCTATCCCATATGCTGTTGGCTTCTATAAGAATAGATTTTTCCTTTTTTGTTACATAACCAAATAACATATATTTTTTATCATTTTTTATATGTGGAGTATAAAATATCCTTCTTTGACCCAAACTCAAGTCCTTTTCCTTTTCTTCGATATGGTCAAGGATATTTTGTTTCGTCTTATTAAAATCCAAGCCAAATTCTTTTAAATTCCTAAAAAAATTGTCTGAAAAAGTTATTACTTTTCTTCTTTCCAAAGCATTCACCCTTTCATATAAAAACCATTTATAAACATAGACTTCACCACTTATTTACAATATAACACAATTTTTGTTATTATTTCAATCCTAACAAATGGTTTTATAGTATTTATTGATAATATATATAAAAGCATTCCTTAAATATCTATAAACCTATTTTTCTTTTTTAATTATTATGCTCTCTGTTTCAAAACAGAAAATACTATACACCTCCTAAAGAAGAGAAAAGTTTTAATCAATATCTTTCTTTAATAATCCCTTCAAATCCAATAAAATTAATACTTTTACCCTTAAACCTTAGTCCTCAACCCTAACGAAACAAAAATCATGGCTCCAATAAGGTTTTCTACCCTATTTTCACCATGATTCTTAACACGACTTTTTTATTTTTAACACTACTTTTTTATTTGTGACACGAGTTTTTTTGGGTTATACATAGTAGGGATATGGGAACAAGGAATAAGGAGCAAGGATTTAATTTATCGATTCCAACTCCATTTCAAAAAATTCAGAGTTACTCACTTTTAGTGCATAGATAGGTATATCAAGACCCTTCAATTTTTCTTTTACAGAATGCACTTCATTTTTATCAAAATTCACACCTAGATAAATAGCAGTTGGCTTTAAAGGGCAATCTTCTAATCCATTCTTAAATTCTTTTTCTTCTGGTCGTTTCATTTTAATAATCCGCCATTCTTTTTCATACGACCAACGACTCTGTTTTAGAAGCATTAGGAAGAAGAACAGGTTTACTCTTGGGTCATCAGGCTCACTAATTGCCATTTTAAGTAAGTCAGTTATATCATAGCGGTGACTTTCATATCCAACTGGGAATAAATATTTTGTCAAATCATTCTCATAACTTAATCGGGTAAAATCATATTCTATACAAAATCCTGTGTGATTATTGGCATAATGGCTCCACATAGGCATACTAAAAAGTTTTTCAGAAAAACATGTAATTTTAATATTATTTCTTAACGAAGCAATTGCTCCATCAACGATACTGTCTATTGAGCCAAACTCTTTTATTTTATCTTTTTGTACTCTTGTCTTTAGAGAATCTTCTATTTCATTAGTATTCCAACATATCCCTCTACTATCAAATGGGTCATTCATATCTTTAGGTATGCTAAACCAAAGTTTTTTATTTATAATAGTCGATATCCTGTTTTCTTTATAAGGTTGATATTTATACAGTTTCGACGGTATATTTTTATGTTTAAATTTGTAGGCTTCTTCAATTCCTACTCTAAAGTATAACCTAAGAAACTCCTCAAACCACTCCATTTTTCATCCTTCTCCAACTTTCGTAAATATAAATTATTAATTCCTTTTATATTCGTCCATTCATTTGATTGCTCCTTTATAAAGATTACTATTAATTTATCAACTTAGCCTTTCTATTTCATACAATATATCTCTTAGTTCGAGTTCAAGTTCAAGTTCAATAACTGCCTGCTTAATTTTAGAGAGACTTGCATTTGTGCTTACATTAATATTAACGTACGGCTCCATAATCAAAGAATAGTACATAGCCTTACCATATTCACTTATCTTTTCTAATTCCCTTTGCGTGTTATAAACATGATAATCTTCTTTTAAACCATCTTTTAGTTCCTTGTATTTTAGCCGTACCATTTCTTTATCATTCTTATCTATGTAGGAATATATTTGATTTATTAATGCTAAATAATTATTTAACCGAGCAATATAAAACTGCTTTTCGCTTTCTATTACTTTCATTTCCCCACCTCATTTCTCTTTTTTATTTGGCTGACTGTAAAATTCATCAATACTCATTTCCACTGTTGCATATTCAGAAACCATATAGTTTAAAGTATTTTCATTACTTATGATACTGTCCATTATTCTTTTAGCCCCCTGATAATAATCAATGCAACAGTTCTTAAACTTTTTTCCACTTCCACAAAGGCATCTGTCATTTCTTCTAAGACCACTATATTTTGTCCAAATAATCGAAGTAAAAAATTCCCATATTTTCTTATCTTTTTCATAAAAGAATACTTCTTTCTTTAACGTGGCACCCATTGTTGCTCCTGATTCAAACCCTGCATATATTGCTGATGGTGACTCAAATTTGAATTTTAGTAAAGCCTTGTCCAACGCATTTCTACTATATCCAATGCATTTAACATATGAATTATTAATAATTACACTATTTATTTCATTTATCTGTTCTTCATTTAATGTATTTACACAATCTCTATTAATGTAATCTGGAATTCTTCCATTGTAATAAACAGCGTAGTATTTACTTGAAATAGGAATTAATATTATTACATTCTTTAACCCAATTTGTCTATTTGTTATATTAGCAAATCTATTCTTTATTCCTAATGCAGCCGTTGAAATAAACTGGTCGCTTAAAATAAAGTCATTGTCTTCACTTTTAATTATAGCAAATTCATAATAATTAATAACTGTCTTGCTTAATAACCTTATATACCTGGAATTTAGCAATTTGCCTAACATAACTAATACTCTGTCTTCTTTATTTTTTATATCATTTATATCAAAGGAAAACTCATGAAGAAGGGCACCGCTCCTATAATAGAATATAATAAATTCTCTCATATACCGCTCTATTAGATGCCGTATATCAGCAAAATCACATTCACCTTTTTCATGCTTCTCTATAATACTTATAATATTCTTCATTGCAGGTCCAATATAGGATTCGATTCTTCCAAAATATTTTTCTAAAGAGTTTACTTCTATAATGGAATGTTCATATGTATACCTTTCACACATGGAATTTCTATAATTTGTTGGATATACCTTCTTTTCATCTACTAGTGCTTCATATACTTGACTTCCATTATTTGCGAAATTAGCCAAAATGCATTGAGTTATATAATGTTGATTTATCACTACTTGTTCTCCCATGCTCCTCATCTCCATCTTTTTAATAAATCTCATTTACTGTGCTTAATAGAATCGGCTAAGCAAATTACTTTTCTTCTCTTTTACCCAATGTGCCGCTGCTGAAATAGCAAATAATACTATACCATAGTATGAACCAGTAAAAATATACAATTTATAAGTACCATAAATCATTAACGACCATAGACTCAAGTTTCCACCATATCTACTACAAGAACGAATAAATATATAATCTTCAAATATTATATGAGTAACCAATATCACTATTATTGATGCGAAAAATATTAAAATCGTTAACTCTATCCAAACAATTTCATATTTTTGTAGGAAGTCTAAAATTGATTGATTATATTCTAAAATTTCCTTTATACTCGTTATATTAAATGTCATATCATCTATTGTTGATGCAAAATCCAGTAGCGAATTCAATACAAAATAGTAAATTGCAATTACCCATAATAATTGCAATATTGTATATTGATTTAGTTTAGAAAAAGTATTCTTAATATAGTCTGTAAGAACAGTAAATACCCCCATTGCTTTACCTTACCTTTTTCATAAGTATTTAATTACCTTCTATATTAATGCTATTTTCTATATTTTCTAATCTTTTTAACAAACTTTCATAATTTGTCTTATATAATTCTAATTCATTTGATAATCTGTTAATCTCTTCTTGCAACTTTTCATTATCTAAATTATTAATGTTATTACTAATTTGTTCTAATGTCTTATTCATAATATCTAATCTGCCTTGAATATCTTTTAATTCAACTTGATTTTCTATTTTTACTGTTGTAGTAGCATCAGAAGTTTTAAAATAACCCCCAATACCTGTAATAAATCCAATTGTACTAACAATCAAAGCCAGCGCCAAGATATATCTTGCTGCTTTTAAAATATCAGCGGTATTGTCTCCAATATTTTGATTATAGATTGCGGAATTTAAAAGTTTCTTTGATATAACCTTTTTATCGAAATTATCCTTAGGAATATCTGATTCGAAGTCAAATACATCTGGTACAAAAAATGACTTCCTTCCTTTTACATTAACACACCTAAAGGAAATCAACATTGATAACACTAATAGAACCATTGATGCTACTAATATTACCTTTGTAAGGACAATTGAAGTATTTATAAATGCGAAAGATATAAATGCAAAAAGAGCCGAAACATAAGACAATAACTTTATCGCTTTTTCTTCTAATTTATCAATTCTCTCATTAGCATCATTATAAAATTCTCTGCAAACACTATATACCATATCAGTATCTTCAGATGTAAAGTCAGGTAATTCTTCATTAGGTTCTTTAGGTGGCTCGTGAAAAGATATCGAATGTATAAACAGGAAACTAAAATCATCTACTAACTTCTTAACCTTTTTCAAACTAAACTTTTCTCTTTCTATCAAAGGGCATAAGTATTTATCTTGCCAGTTATCCATTACCTCAGCCCCCTTTCAGTGCAGTAATTCACTAATAATTGCATCGCTAATTGGCAGGTTAAGTTCCCGTTCCAACCATACCCATTCTCCAGCAG
>ENA-UPSB01002128-UPSB01002128.1-bioreactor-metagenome-genome-assembly--contig:-NODE-2128-length-19985-cov-5.084797_pt1 | contig 19985 bp, 30 predicted proteins | sample MGYA00238182_ERZ773286 | MGnify/ENA primary metagenome ERZ773286 (study PRJEB29026, sample SAMN07631240) | bioreactor metagenome | isolation source: Switchgrass digestor | place: USA: Dartmouth... | reverse complement strand
TGGGACGCCGCCGGGGACGTCGCCTGGGCCGCTGCAGAGGCCGCCGCCTGGGCCGCTGCAGAGGCCGCCGCCAAGGCCGCCGACTGGACCGCCAGGACCGCCGCCAGGGCCGCTGCAGAGGCCGCCGACAGGGCCGTCTGGGACGCCGCCTGGGACGCTGCCAGGGAATCACAAGTTAAGCACTTAATCATGATGCTTGAAGCTGACGAGGATTAGCCACCACAGCCCCGCCGGGGGCATTGTACCCGGCACCGGTTGCTCCGTGTGAGTCGGAGCCTGATGAGCAGAAGCGAAACCACGAGATCGAAAAAAAGGAGACCGAAATGACTACCAGGATTTATGTCGTAACAGTCAAAGTGGACAACGACCTGCCAGATGCGCCGTTGTTCCCGTTCCTCGACATGCTCGATCCCACCGCAATTGTCGAGATGGATGAAGAGAACGTTTACTCCATCATCACCAATCGGGATATCGACAGGCTCCTAGACCAGACCGATTCCGTTGTCGAATACGACTGCGGAGAGTTCACCTGGGACTGGTCCGAAAGGGTTTGGTGCTTGAGCGGCACCGACGGGGGCAACGGCTGGGAAACGGACGATTACCAGGCCGACTCTGAAGAGCAGGCGCGGCTCGACGCTATCCAGTACCTGCTCGAGTACAACCGGCCGATACTCGAAGAGCCAGAGTGGTAAACAGGCATATTAGGTTACAACCAGCGAAAGGATTATGATATGAACTATCGAATTTACAGAGCAAAAGAAATAGACCCAAACGCCCGCGGCTGGATCGTGGAGTTTGTGCGGCCATTTATGTCGGAGGTGTCAGATCCAGATCTCCGCTGGCCGTTCAAAACACGAAAGGTTGCGGAGCGTTTCGCCGCCCTGGTTGAAGGCGGTATGGACGCCCGCGCCGCCATCAAAGAACTGAAGCGGGGCACCAGCGGCACAGCGCCGGATACGTCGCTCTTTTTAGGCGACGAGCGCAAGAAATGGCTGGCGAAGCAGGGCGGTATCCAGCCGACCATTCGACGCCTGATCGATCAGGCGATGCAGGAGTAACCCCCACATCTTACCTTGACCCGCAATAGCGGGTCTTTTTTTTATCCCGCATTGTCCCGCGTTATCCCACAATTAGAACAAAAATAGAACAATAGATTAGAGTTAGCAGTATCGCTAAATTGCCTCTTGACAGAATAGCGGTATCGCTATATAATGAAAGTAGATAACAGCGATAACGCTAGAGAGTAAGGAGAAACAGAAATGAAAACCTGCCAGCACTGCCAGACCGAACTGACCAATCAAAGAGCGAAGAACTGCCAGACTTGCACTGGCATTCTGAACGATGCGAACAGAAAAGGTGCTTACGTTTTTGTGATGGAGGCCATCACCACCGCAAAAGCCGACGGCCTGACCGGAAGCGACATGCACCAGGCGATGCAGGCTGCTGTAAAGTTCGGTACCGCCCGCCGCAACGAGTGGGCCGCTGAGTACCGGAAAAGCCTTAAGCGAAAAGCTGCAGAGCGATCCAAGGCAGTCGAGTTTTACCATAAGAACGGCTACTGGGAGGGCTTCGATCACGAAGAAGATGCACGGAGGGATATCGAAGTGGAAAAGAACTTCAATCCCCCCACGATCGTTGAACCCGAAATCTACGGATAACCAGATAAGAGATAAGCGCCCCGCCGGGGGCCTTGTACCCGGCAGGAGGTTCTAAATGTTGAAGAAAATGGTTGACGTTGACGAGTTGATCATCGCTCTGCGTAAGGCGGGCATGGATGCCGGGATTTGCCTGGAGGGGTCAAGCTCCTACCCGCTGATCCGCCTTGCCGGCGGAATGGAGATATACGGGTACGTCCCTGACCCGAATTTTCAGGGACCAGAACCGGAAGACCTGGTCGCACAGAACTTGCTAGACAAGTTGGTGGCGAATCAGGCAATGCAAGAGTAAGAGGAAACAGGTCAAACAGTCTCCGCCCGCCAGACATTACGCTCTGGCGGGTTTCTTGTTGTGCTATAATTATCACAACCTGACCCAATCTCGCGGCCGCTCTGTGCATTGACACTTAGCGGCATTTTGCATTACGGGAGATGGGCCAGCATGACAGAACAACGGTCGACATACACCACGAAGCAGACGAAACGAGTTTTCTCCCCCCACGACCTGAGTGATTACATGGCCGAGAACCAGCAGGAGCAGTTCCTGTCGGCGCTGGCTGCCGTCATCGAAATGGGCGGCGGCGCGGTGACCATCATCGTCACGCCAGGCAGGGCCGGCCGCGGTGCGCATGTTCGCTGGATACTGGCAGGCAAGCTGGAAGATTTTGCGCTGCCGGAGGAGTACCGATGAGCGCGGCGGCGAGCGTCGAACTGCATCACGGCGACTGTCTGGAAGTCATGCGCGGCTTCAGCGCAGATAGCGTGGTGGAGAATTGAAATGCGTTTGAAATAAGGTATAATTGAGCTAACAACGCTGGTGATATTAGTTTAGTCTGACAGAGCCCGGGACTATTGTGTCTCGGGCTCTCGACGTTAAACCATCAAGTGTATGTGGCTCCGTACTCAGCCGGAGCGGGCCGGGTAGTGAACCGGGGCAGGAAGGGGCGGGAGCCTGCTAAGTATTCTGGCTCGTGGACTAGCGAGCCTGGGCGAAAGCCCTAGAAGCTCTCCCATTTATGGGGGAGAGTAGTCACGTAAGATTTTAGACAGACGAAAGGAAACAAACGATGGAAACTCTAGCAATCGCACTATTTCTCTCGCTGGTCGTGAACCGCATCATCGAATACGCGGTGAAGCCTGTCAAGCAGCGCCACCCCGACCTTGACATGTGGTGGTTGGTGTACGTTGCCTGGGTGGCCGGCGCGGCGCTGGCCTGGGTGGCGCAGATCAACCTGTTCGCCGACTACCTGCCTAATCCGCTTGCCGGCCTGATCCTGACGGCAATCGTGACAGGTGGTGGGGCCAACCTACTCCACGACATCTTCCAGTCGCCTCAAATTATTGAAGTTGAGGAAGTGGAGTCTACACACGAACCATTCGAGCCGGAAGCGGGTTGACGATGCGATGAAACACCGCCGCTTCATCGTGCTCACTGTAATTGTGTTGGCGGCAACTATCCCGGCGGGAGTGGTTGCCGCCGCCGGGATACCCGGCTTACAGGACGGCGAGCTGCCCTCCGGCATCCCCGGCTCTGTTCTTGTTGCGCTCATCTCTGGCGTTGTCACCTACCTTGTCGCCCGGCTACAGTTCGGTCCGGCCGTCAAAAAGAGCGAGCTGGACGAGCTGGTCACCATCATCGACGAGATGCGCAAAGAGCGTGAAAACACCCGCGCCGACTATCGCCGGGTGCTGATCGAGCTGGAGCAGGAGCGGGAGAAGCGCCGGGCATTAGCCGTCCGGATGGAGACCTTTGAAAACCTGTGCGCCGACAAAGACAGGGAACTCGAGGCCCTGCGCTGCGAAGTCGAGACGCTGCGCAGCGAGATCGCCGGCCGCGACCAGCGCATCGCGGAACTCACGGTGGAAGTTGAAGAGCTGCGCGCGCTCGTTGAAAAGCTGGGCGGGCAGCCGCCGCGCAAAAAGGCTGTTGGACGATAAAGGATCCGAATGGAGTACACGACTGAGGCAAAGGGCAACGTCCTGACAGTACGATTTACCGGCGTCTCAGCCGGGTGGGAGCAGTGGATACTCCTTTCGAGCGACCGGCATCACGACAACATCCACTGCCAGCGGAACCTTGAAAAAGAGCACCTTGATCAGGCCCTGGAGCGCGGCGCCCTGATCCTGGACTTTGGGGACTTATTTTGCGCCATGCAGGGCAAGTACGACCCCAGATCGAATATGGATGATATTCGACCCGAGGACGTGGGCGCCGACTACCTGGACCGCATCGTCAAACACGCCGCCGAGGACTACGGGCCTTATGCCGCTAACTGGTTGCTATGTGGCAAAGGGAACCACGAGACTTCAATCCTGAAAAGGCACGGCGTTGATCTTACGTCCAATCTGGTGCACCGGCTCAACACCGACTATGGCGGCCGGGTGCATGTGGGCGGGTACGGCGGGTGGGTGCGCTTCTTGTTTGGCGATGGGAAGCGGGTCCGGGCGGCTAAGAACCTGAAGTACCACCACGGCGCGGGCGGCGGAGGACCGGTCACCCGCGGCGTTATCCAGACCAACCGGCAGGCCGTGTATCTGCCGGACGCCGATATCGTGGTGAACGGGCACACGCATGACTCGTTCTGGGTTCCGATTGCCCGTGAGCGACTATCGACCCGGGGCGTTGTGGGGCGTGATATCACGCACTATATCCGCACGCCGTCCTATAAGGACGAGTATGGCGACGGCTCGGGCGGGTGGCATGTGGAGAGATGGGGGCCGCCGAAACCTATCGGCGCCATATGGATGGTGTTCCGGGCCAACCGGCGGCGGACCAAATCGGATTATTTGCATATTGATATTGAGTTTATCCAGGCGGTGACATAGTGAGCGCTAAACAGATCCTGACAGTCGCTATCCGACGCATGGCGCACGCCGTAAGCGGGCAGCTCAACCTTGCGACCTGGGACCCGCGCAAGGGGGCAAAGGGCGTGGATCTCAGCCATTGGAATGGCAAAATCGATTGCGACAAATTGGCCGGCTCGGACCTGGATTTCATTTTCGTCAAGGCGACCGAGGGCGATAACTTCGTAGATCCGCAGTTCCGCCACACCTGGTCCGGACTGCACGGGCGCAAGCTGCGCGGCGCATACCACTTCTTCCGCCCTCGCATCGATGCCCGCCGGCAGGCCGACCACTACATCACACAAGTGCACACCGATCAGGGCGAGATCGTGCCGTCGCTCGACGTGGAGGTTTGGGACGGATTGGGGCCGGCTGCAGTCGGCAAGGCGGCGCAGGAGTGGAATGGACGCGTGCGGGACAACCTGAGCATCAGGCGACCGTTGATCCTGTACACCAATTACAGCTTTGCACAGGCGCTCGCACCCTACCTGGACCTGGACACGTGGGAGTTATGGCTCGCATGGCCGGACGCCACGCCTTACGTCTGGCCGGCAACGCCGAAGGGATGGAAGAAGCCGGCGCTTTTCTGGCAGTGGTCGTGGACTTCTGGCGGCTATCCAGGCATCGCTGACCAGACCGTAGACGCAAACTTCTTCCGCGGCGACCGGGCCGCACTTCTCGATTGGGTGGGGGTTGCGCCAAACGAACCGCCGGAGCCGGAGCCGGAACAGCCGGCAGGAGATGACGAAATGAAAACTGTATTTTTGCCGCTGGTGAACAACCAGAACATCAGAAGCGGACCGGGTACGAATTACCCGAGTATAGGCAAAATCAAAATCGGTCAGGAACTCTACCCGGCGCGGGGAGTCTGCATCAAGAACGCCGGCGAGGTGTGGCTGCGCTTTGACGCCGGCTGGGTTGCCGCGGTGCACGGCGGCCGGCAGTACCTGCAGGCCAAATGACAGCCCAGCACGCCCGCCGCTGCGTGCCCTGTTCCGTCCGGCATGACCGCTGGCTGGTTTGAGCAAGGAGCTGCGCTAGATGACCGTCCTGGTGCATGATACCTTCACGGGTACTAATGGAACGCTTCTGACCGCCCACACTCCTGACACGGACGTGGTGGGCGGCGGCTGGCAGCAGATTCCGGGAACCATAGGGAGCCTGCAGATCTTCTCGAATGCGGCTGTTGCCCTGGGTGGATCGAACGGTCAGCAGTTCGGAAACTACATTGAAACGGGCGAGTCGGACGTAAAAATCACCTGGTCCGTGGCGCTACCGGGGGCGAACGTGGTGTACCCGTCCAGGATGGTTTTTCGGTACGTGGACGAGAACAACTATCTTGCGGTCAACATAATCCCAACGTCCAATTCGATTTATCTCGAAAGGGTTGTCTCCGGGAGCGCTTCCGTTATCCCGGTAAGTGACTACCTTCCCTTCTCGGGTTTCCAGGGTCTCCCTGCTACAACGGCGGCCGGCGCGGCTTTCAATGACCTGGTGCTGATTGCGGAGGGGTCAGAAATTACCCTGTACCGGGGCGACCAGGCCATTACCTATCACCAGATCACAGACTTTATGACCGCGACCAAGCACGGCCTCCTCGGTGCTCACCGCGCGGCGGGGCCGACCGCTTTCGACAATTTCAAAGTCGAAACGGTCCCCACCCGGACCTACGAGGATCCGGTGATCTGGCTCAAGGCCGATGAAGGCGCTTACACCAGAGATGGGGTATTAGCAGCGGATACTCAGCGGGTTCCGTTTCTCCTGGACAAGTCCGGCCGCGGAAATTCTGCGCTGAACCATATCACCAATGAGTTTGCCTACTTCGACGCAGACGGTTACAACGGGGAGCCTGCAATTCAGTTCGTTGGTTCAAGCAGCACTAACCTGCAATACGCACTTCCCGCATCAAAGGACGCCGGACTGACGATCTTTTATCTTTTCAAGGTTCCGTCATCGTTCACCGTTTCCTCACACAACGACCCGATGCGGCTCACGACCCGCCCGACCGAGACCCCAGGTGTGGGCGGAAACGATGACGATAGGTTCATGTTCACCTATATTGCCGAGGACGGGCAGCGGGCCCGGCTGCGGTATATGCAGGATGGGAGTTTTGAGTTTCAGTTTCTTTCATCTCTGACCCCGGATGATCAGTGGCACTTAGTCGCCTGGTCGCAGGACTTCGCAAACGGAACGGCGATCATTCGCATTGATAAATCGACGGTGTTCACGGCCACCGGCTTGAATCCGCCGGATTCGGACTACGCCTGGGGCGGGATCGGGAGCGCACTGGCTGGCTCGTATGCGATGGATGTATGGGTCAGGGAATTTCGCGGCTACGACTACCCCATGAGTGAGTCGGAGCTGGCCGCGATTGAGGCCGAGATCCTTGGCGAGGCGCCGATCGCGGACGAGCTGAGCGCAACCGGGATCGACACCGGCGCGCCGACCCTAGGCGCCCCGGTCTTGGGCCAGGTACACGCCCTGACTGCGCCTACCCTGGACACAGGCGCTCCCGTCCTTGGCACACCGGCGGTTGGGCAGATGCATGTCCTGAGCGCATCCAACCTGAGCGCCGGCGCACCTGTACCCGGCAGTCCCGCCATCTTGCAGACGCACGCCCTGACTGCATCCGGCATCGCCACTGCCGCCCCGGACGTCGCAAGCCCGGCCCTCGGCCAGGTGCATGCGCTGGCGGCCCCCGGCATCACGACTGGAGCGCCCGTCCTGGATAACCCGGCGCTGGATTCGTCGAGCGCCACGGACAGCCTGAGCGCCGCGGGCATTACGACCGGCGTCCCTACGCTCGACAGCCCGGCGCTCGGCCAGATCCATGCTCTCAGCGCCGCAAGTTTCGACGCCGGCGCACCCGTCATCGCATCGCCCCTGCTCGGCCAGGCGCACGTATTCACCACCGGCGGCATTGTGACCGGAGCGCCAACGCTTGACGAGCCGGACATCGGCCAGGCGCACACGCTGGCCGCCGGGGAGCTTACGACCGGCGCACCCTTGCTCGGAGCGCCAACATTTGTGCAGATCCACGCTCTGGCGGCTGGCGAGCTGCTCGCCGGTATCCCTGACCTGGAGGCGCCGGCGCTGGACCTGGGAGCCATCGTCACGCCGGGCGAGCGCACCTATTCAATCCCCGCAGAGCTGCGGGTGTACACAGTTAAGTTTGAGAATAGAACCTACTCAATCAAGAGGTGAGAAATGGCATACCTGAATGATCGCGTATTAGACAACGGCCTGACCGTGCTCAACGCCGAGGCTGACGCCCTGCACATATGCTCGCAGGAGCCGACAACCTTCACGGAAGCAACCGTCACTTACACGCTCGGCAATAAGACGAGCCTGTCAGTCGGCGCACCGACCGACCGCACCGGCGGCGGTCGCAAGGTAGTTGTGGCGGCCATCACCGACGGCGAGGTGACCGGAACCGGCACGGCGTCTCACTATGCCATCGTGGACACGGTGAACAGCCGCTTGCTGGCCGCGGGCGCACTGAGCGCACCGCAGGCCGTGACCAGCGGCAACGTCTTTACTCTGTCATCCTTTGATATCGGCATCCCTGATCCGGCATAACGGGGCGCTGCTATGGCGACCGGAAACGTCTACACCAAAGACCCGGCGGCAGAGCTTGACTACAAGTTCGACTGGTCAGACTGGCTGACCGACGGCGACACGATCCAGGACGCAAGCGTAACGGCGACGGCTGGTCTGACCGTGGCGCCCGACCCGACCGTGACGGCAACCGCCGTCACCTGCTGGTTATCAGGCGGCACAGCGGGCCTGGACTACACCGTCACCTGCCAGATTAAGACCGCCGCCGGGCGCGTTGACGAGCGCAGCATTAAGGTACAGGTTCGGGAGCGGTGACGATGACAGCCCGCACCCCGTGGAAGCACAACGGCCGGTTCATGCCGTGGTGGTTGTCGTTTACGCAGGTCTGGAGCGGCCGCGGCATCGGCCGCTGGTGGAAGCGCCGCTTGTCCAAGGTGCGGCGCAGGGCATGGCGTGATCCACACCAGCGCGGCCTGGCCGGGATCGAGAGCACCGTCAACTGGAAAAGACTGGTGAGCATGGCGATGTTTAGAAAGAATAAGACCTACGAGCCGGTGACGGACGATGCCTGATACCACCTGTGATACCACGCTCGGGCCGCTCGTTATGCTCGTGCGAGTAGACAGGCAGGGCAAAGTCCACCGGCAGGTAATGCCGGCCGCGCTCGCCGTGCTGCTCGCCGGGCATGACGTGCTCAACGGCGTCCATTGGGTGCGAGCGTGGATCGTGGCGGACGACGTGGATATGGGCGCATGGGACAGGAGCGTATGAAACTATATCACAAGAACCCCCGGCAGATAACCGCCAAGCAGTACGCCGACCTGGAACGTTGGCTGCGCGAGTTAGGTGACCTGTCGGGCATCGTGCATGACCTGAACACGGACGAGATCATCGGCGGCAACCAGCGAAGCCGCGTGTTCGACATCAACAAGTGTGAGATCGAGCTGACCAACGGGCCGCACGAGCCGGACGAACAGGGGACCGTCGCGCTCGGTTGGGTGATTTGGGAGGGTAAGCGGTACGCATACCGTCAGGTGCGGTGGACGCCAGAGCAGTGTGAGAAGGCGAATATTGTAGCGAACAAGGCCGGCGGTGAGTGGGATTTTGACATTCTCGCCAACCAGTTCGAGATGCCCGATTTGATTGAGTGGGGCTTCAAGCCGCAGGAACTAGGTATTGATGATGTGCCCGACTTTGCGCCGGTTGATGAAAGCGAACAGCCACGCCTAGACCAGAAAAAGCCCGTTGTTTGTCCTGAATGCGGGCATGAGTTTGTGCCGAAATGACAGAGTTGAAGGTGGACTGGTGCAGCTATCAGGCTGCGAAATACGCGGTGGAGCATTGGCATTACAGCCGCAGAATGCCAGCGGGTCGAAATGTTTATATTGGTGTTTGGGAAAGCGGCGAATTTATAGGTGCGGTTCTGTTCGGCTTGGGTTCGGGCAGCTCGACCAACGGCAAACGCTATGGACTGGCTTCATCTCACGAAATGGCAGAGTTGACCAGAGTTGCACTAAGGGAACATAAAGCGCCGGTGTCGCAAATTGTGGCGCAAGCTATTAGACTAGTAAAGAAACAGTCGCCTGGTTTACGGTTGCTAATTTCAATGGCTGATCCTGCTCAGGGGCACGTAGGGGCGATTTATCAAGCTATGAATTGGGTTTATACCGGGGTTACGAAGCCGGACGTGCTTTATTTCAGCCGGGGCGAATGGGTGCATCATCGAACGGCGACAAGTCGCGGGAGCGCCAAAGGTTTACCTTCCAAGAAGCTGCCGCCGAAGCACCGCTATCTCTATCCCCTCGACCGTGCGATGCGCCGCCAAATCGAGCCACTACGCAAGCCGTATCCAAAGCGCGAACCATGCGGGCAAAGTGTCGAAGGTGACACAGCTTCCGACCAGGAAGCAGGGGCGGGTTCGATCCCCGCTGCCCGCTCTACCGACTTCACCCACATCGAGCCGGAGCGGGTGGAGTAATCCTCGATTGGTCTGATATTTATGGCAAAGCCTAACCAGTTCAAAGCACAGGACTTTATCGACGCAATTCCCGGAACGGGCGGGATTATCGTCGCTATTGCGCGCAAGGTGGGCTGCAACTGGCACACGGCGAAGCGCTACATCGAGACTTATCCAACGATAAAAGCAGCCTATGATGACGAGTGTGCCGCGATAGATGACCTGGCGGTATCGACGGTCCTGAAGGCGATCAAGGACGGCGACGTATCGACGGCGAAGTGGTGGCTGGCGAAGAAGCGGAGGAGTGAGTTCGGCGATAGCGTGGATATTAGCGGAACGGTCAATCATGTGATCGTGGTTAATTGGGACGATGGAGAGAATCACGAGGATTGACGTAAAGCCGCACCCTGGACAAGCGGCAGTACACAAGCACCCGGCGCGGTTCAAGGTTCTGGCGGCGGGCCGGAGATGGGGCAAGATGCGTCTCGGTGTGTACGAGTGCCTGGATTGTGCGGCCAAGGGCGGGCGCGCCTGGTGGGTCGCTCCTAATTACAAGATGGGTGAAGTCGGTTGGCGTCCCCTGCGTCGGATGGGTTCAAAGATCGGCGCGAAAGTGCGACGGGCAGACCGCCAACTAATCCTGCCCGGTGGTGGTGAAGTGACTGTCCGTAGTGCCGATGATCCACAAAGCCTGCGCGGTGAAGGATTGGACTTGATCGTGGTGGACGAATGCGCTTTTATGGCGGAAGAAGCCTGGACGGAAGCCCTGCGGCCTGCACTGTCCGACCGGAAGGGGCGCGCCATTTTTATTTCCACGCCAAAAGGGCGCAATTGGTTCTGGCGGCTGTGGCAGCGCGGCCTGGGCGATGATCCGGAGTGGCACTCCTGGCAGCTACCAACAAGCGATAACCCGTACATTGACCCGGCTGAGATCGAAGCGGCGCGCCAGTCGTTGCCAGAGCTGACGTTCGAGCAGGAGTATTTGGCCGTGTTCCTTGAAGGACAGGGCGCCGTGTTTCGCAACGTCGCCGCGTGCCTGACAGCGCCGCTTGACGCAAAGCCTGAGCAGCACCGCGGGCACGAGATCGTTGCAGGTTTGGACTGGGCAAAACAACATGACTTCACCGCCACGTCTGTCGGCTGTGCAACGTGCAAGATCGAGCTGGCCCGCGACCGGTTCAACAAGATAGATTTTCATTACCAGTGGAAGCGCATCGAGCAGTTCTGGACTGAGTGGGGTGTCACGTCGGCGCTCGTCGAAGTAAACAGCATCGGCGAGCCAGGGTTTGAAGCGTTAGAGCGAGCCGGCCTGCCGGTGGTTGCATTTACAACGACCGCCACGACGAAGCCGCCGCTGATCGAGAACCTGGCGCTGATCTTTGAGCGTGCGGAATGGCAGTGGCAGGCTGACGCGGTATGGACGGCAGAACTCGAAGCATACGAACGCAAGGTATCACCCCTCACCGGGCGCAGCCAGTACAGCGCGCCGGATGGGATGCACGATGACACCGTAATTGCACGTGCGCTTATGGCATGGCAGGCAACTAACAGAGCACGCGTTGAAATCGTCAAAGACCCGTTCGCCGGGTGGTAGGAGCACAAATGAGCATATTCGACAATTTACGCAATTGGTTCCTGGCGCCACTACTCCAAAATGGCGGCGAAGGCATGGAGCGATTGGCGGCGGCTGAGCAGCGCCGCAATTACCGACAGGGCGTCCAGCGCCGCTATCTGAAACGCAGCCGTGCCGGGGTTGATGACAACCTGGTTATTAACTTCTCCGGCTTGATCGTTAACCGCTCGGTATCCATGCTTCTCGGCGGCGGTGTCAAGTTTGACCTGCCGGGCGAAGGCGAAACGCCGGCTGACCAGTACATTCAGGCCGTGATGGACGCCAACAAGCAGGAGATCCTGCTACTGAAGGCGGCGTTGCTTGCGAGCGAGCAGGGGACGGGATACTTGAAGATCATCCCCGATGCGATCACCTACACCATGCGCACCCCGGCAGAAGTGGACGACGCGGGAAACGTGGTGCGCCAGGCTACCGCGCAGGAAATCGTGTTGCCGCGCCTTGTCGCGCTTGACCCGGCGATCGTGCGGATTGATACCCGGCCTGATGATGTGGAGGACGTGCTACGCTACGTTATCGAGTATGTCATCGTCGAAGGACAGACGGTGATTGCCAGACGGGAAACCATCGAGCGCGACGACGGCGTGGAAATTGACGAGGCGGGAGTACCGCAGATCGTGCGTGATCCGGCATGGGTGATAGTCAACGCTGAAAGCCATAACGGGATGCCGTTTGTCGAAACAAGCCGCGAGGTATGGCCTTATCCGTTCCCGCCGGTATTGCACTGGCAGAACCTACCCAACCCAACCAGCGTCTACGGCACCCCTGACCTGACTGACGACGTGATTGAATTGCAGGACAAGTACAACTTCACCGTAAGCAACCTGTCGAAGATCATCCGCCTGTACGCCCATCCGCAGCGGTACGCGCGGCAGCTCGGTTCGACAAGCACCGTCACTATCGGCCCGGACGAAATGCCGAATTTCAATTCTGAGCATGGCGGCATCTTCCAACTGGAGCCGATCGGCGACCTGGCGGGGGCGCAGGCGTTCGCCCTGTCCCTGCGCCAGTCCTTGTTTGACATCACACAGACGGTTGACTTTTCCAGCATAGCGGACAAGATCGGGGCACTCACCAACTTTGGGCTGCGGGTGCTCTACACCGACGCACTCGCCAAACTCGGCGTCAAGCGTAGACTGTTCGGGGATGCGCTGACTGAGCTGGTCCGCCGCTTGCTGATCATTGGCGGACTCGACCCCGACCCGGGCGAGATCGTGTGGCCGGATGCCTTACCGCTCAACGCCACCGAGCAGTCGCAGGTCCTGGCGACTGATATGGCGAACGGGCTGGTAAGCAAGCAGACGGCCGCCGAATTGCGCGGTTACAACTGGACAGTCGAGCAGGAACGCATGGAAGCCGAGCGCGAAGGCGAAGATAATCTTGGTGCCGCACTCCTGCGGGCGTTCAACGCGGGTCAGTAAAGCATGCCTGAACAATCCCCAGTCCTCGCCGCCGCCGCAGAGTACAAAGCGGCACTTATGCGAAAGGAAGCCGCAGCCGTCAACAGGCTGGTGGCGGCCTACAAGCGTTCATTGGATCGCATCGAGCGCAGCGTGGAAGCACTCGTCGCGGCGATTGGCGACGACCGTCCGACACGCGGGCAACTGCTGCGAATGAAACGGTACCGCGAGCTGACAGAGCAGGTGCTTGACGAACTGCGCGGCTTGCAGGCGCTCACCCGTCATGAGATGGATCAGGCGGCCCGCATCGGCATCCAGGCCGGCGGCGTGGACGCGGCGAAACTGATGAGCGTGTCGATCACAGGCGGCGTGGGGCTGGCGGGCCAGTTTAACCGGCTGCCAGTAGCCGCGATCGAGCAGCTTCTCGGCTTCCTTGCCCCCGATGGCCCGCTTTACCAACGCCTGCAACTGCTCGCGCCTGTCACCACGGAGTACGTTGCGGACGCAATTGCTGAAGGCGCGTTACTCGGGCACAACCCGCGCCGCATCGCCGCCAGCGTCCAGCGTGCGTTTGGACGGGGGCTGACGGACAGCCTGCGCTTTACCCGCACGGTGCAGCTGTGGAGCTATCGCGAGGCGAGCCGGGCAACGTATCTTGCTAACCCAAACGTGGTGCAAATGTGGCAGTGGTCGAGCGCGCTGGATAGCAGGACATGCAGCGCCTGCATTGCGATGCACGGCTCAACGCATCCACTGAGCGAGCCGTTGCGCGGACATTACAACTGCCGGTGCTCCCCCGTACCTGTGGTGGTCGGGTTTGATCCATCCATTAAGCAGAACGGCGAAGAATGGTTTCGGGCACAGGATGAAGCCACACAGCGGGCCATATTGGGGCCGGGCAGGTTTGATGCGTGGAAAGCCGGCAAGTTCGAGTTCAGGGCAATAGCCGGCGAACATGAAGATACCGTGTACGGGCGAATGATCGTGGAACGGCCACTCAAGGAGCTTACCCGCCAATGATCGAGACAGCGCCAGACGCTACAACAAGCGATATAATTACACCAAGAACACGCATCCTGCTCATGGCGATCAGGCAGGCGCTCATCATGGTGTTAGGCGCGCTGGAAGATTACCTGGAGATCGAGCGGAGCATTGTACCGAGACGTAAGCGATAGGAGGCAACAACGATGGCAAGCGTCAGCATTTCAGGCGTAAGGGAAGCGAGGGAGTCTTTCGAGGCGATGGCTCGCAGGGTGATGGAGAACCAGGCCGCACACATTGAGATGATGGCCGCGGCATACCTGAAGGCAACCGACCTGCCACCGGACAGGGTTGAGCTTGTGCAGGAAAACCAGGGGAATAAGATCATCTGGTACTTTCGGGAGCGACAGCCGGAAAAGATCGTAACCATGAGCGCAATTGACAAATTCGACCATACAGAGATCGAGTAACCTGGAGGCCATCATGCCCGATTTCCTGAACCCCGACCCGTCCAAAGTTTACAGCGACACAGAGCCGCAAGCCGCCCCTACTGGCGCGTCGAAGTCCCTACAGGCGCTCGTTGCAATCCTTGTGTTCGCCGCCGTCCTTCTGGCGATGTTCGTGAGCTTCGATGCCGGCATCTTCATTGCACTGCTGGCAATCCTGGCGGTACTTTGGGAGATTTACAATCGCATTGCTTCTGGTGACTGCTCTCCCCCCTGAAGGGGGGAGCTTCTAGGGGTCTAACCCCATGCTCGCCAGCCCGCGAGCAAGAACATTCAGAGACGCATTGAGGTCTCTATCGAGCACACAATCGCAATGAGGACATTCATGCACACGTGTCGACAGGTTTTTAGGAACGACTTCGCCGCAGTTGGAGCACTCTTGCGTCGTTCCACGCGGGTTAACCAGCACGCACTCGCGACCAGCCTTCTCAGCTTTGTAGCGGGTGTACTGTATCAGTTGGTTCCACGCGGCGTCGCCGATGCTCTTGTGCAGCGAGCGGTAGCCGTTTTCCTGCATGTCGCGGATGTCAAGGTCCTCGAACACGACGATCTGAAATTCGTCCACCAGCCGCCTGCTCAGCTTATGAGCAAGGTCCTTACGGCGGTTGGCGATGCGCTGGTGGATGTGCTGAATGACGCGCTGATGCTTCCGGTATTCCGCCGTGCCTTTGTCGCACCTCGAGAGGCGGCGCTGCGCCTTCGCCAGCACCCGCTCGTCCTGCCGGAAGAAGCGCGGGTTGGGGACCTGCTCGCCAGTAGAGAGCGTGGCAAAGTGGGCCAGGCCGAGGTCGATGCCCACGACATGCGGAGACGGCGGCAGCGGATCAAGCTCGATTTCTACCGAGAAACAGGCGTACCAGTTACCGAGCGCGTCCTGCTTGACGGTCAGCGTCTTAACCTCGCCCTCGAGGGGGCGATGCAGCACGATTCGCACATCGCCGATCTTCGACAGATACAGGCGGTCGCCGTCAAGACGAAAGCCGTTCTGAGGGTAGGTGAAGGATTTGTACCAGCCCGCACCCTTGAAGCGGGGGTAGCCGGGTTTCTCGCCTGCTTTTACGCGGCGAAAGAACGCCTTGAAGGCCAGATCAACGCGGGTGCAGACTTCCTGCAAGCACTGAGAGAAGGCATCGTTGAGAAACGGATGATCCTGCTTCCATCCGGGCAGCATCTTGATCGTGTCGTAGCGGCTGACGCTTTCCTGTCGCTGCTCCCACGCCTCCTTGCGGGTTTCCAGCACTTTGTTGTAGACCCAACGGCAGGCATCCAGCGACCGCCGCATGGCGGTGCGCTGCGCTGCTGTCGGGAAAAGGCGGTACTTGTAGGTCAATCGCATACCCTAATTTTACACTATTTTATGTCGCCGCACAAGCGGCATAAGGCGGCTGTATCCCCCCGCTAAAGCAGGGGGTTTTAGCCGCCGGGGTTTCGATAACATATCGAATTAAGTTATCACGAAGCATGGTATAATGCAGTCAACAACTGAATAATTAGCTACTGAGTTTATCTCAGCGGCGCTCTATTTTTTGCACCACCGGTTTTTCAGCGGTGCTCTAACCAGAGCGCCGCTTTCATTTAATCGCAATTTACTGGAGGGTAGCCGAGATGGCAGACGAAGAACAGGTCGAGACGACCACGAACCCGGCAGGCGAGACGCCAGCCGAAAACACTCAGAACGACGCGCAGCAGGTCGAGACGATCAGCCGCGAAGAGTTCGAGAAGCTGCAGAAGGCGCTTAAAGAAGCCAACCGCGAAGCCGCAGAACGCCGGAAGAAACTGGAAGCCTACGAGAAGGCCGAAGCAGAACGCAAGCAGGCCGAGATGACCGAGCTTGAGAAGCTGCAGGCACAGCTCAAGGAAGCACAGGCCGAGCGGGATCGCATCGCCGCGGAGCTCGAACAGCGCCGCATCAATGACATCAAGCGGCAGATCGCCGAAAAGGTTGGCCTGCCGGCCGTCCTTGCGTCTCGCATTGTCGGCAACGATGAGGAGGAGATGGAAGCCGACGCCAAGGCCATCCTGGAAGCACTGCCGAAACCTGCCCCTGACAAGCCGGCCGCGCCGCGCGTGTCCCCGACCAATCCAGGCGGCAACGCCCGGCCAATCGAAACGGACGCGCAGAAAAAGGAACGGATCTTCGGCGCACCTGCAAATCCGTTTGATCCGGACTACATCAGGGCGCGCGGCGGGGGCGTGATTTTCAACCCTAAGGAGTAAGAAATGGCTAACGAGTCAACAGCCGCTGACATTGTTGCCCTCATCAACAATATCTACGAGGGCGCCCTGCTGACCGCACGCGAGCAGTCCGTGATGGTTGGCCTTGTGAAAAGATTCTCCGGTGACGGAATCGCTTCCCGCGTCCGCACCGACTACACCGGTGGCACTGTGGCAACCATTGCAGAGACCACCGACATGAGCGCGCAAACCTTCACCCCTGTAGCCGGCGGCACGATCACCATCGCACAGTACGGCACGCAGTATTTCATCACCGACCTGCGCATTGCGTCCGACTACAACAACGTAATGCGCGACGCCGCCAACGACTTGGGGCAGCTCCTGGCCGTCCACGTCGACACCAACCTGTGCGGCACCGCCGTGTTCGGAAACTTCACGGGCGGGACCGTCGGCACCCCTGGCGGGACGCTGACCTGGGCGCACTTCTTCCAGGCCCTTACCTACCTGCGCTCCGCCTTCGCTCCGCAGCCTTATCGTTGCGTTCTTCGGCCGGAGCAGTGGTACTACCTCGCTAACACCATCGCAGCCGGGCAGAGCGTGACCAACGCCCCGGCGCTGCAGAACGAACTGGCAAACCGCTGGTTCGTTGGCAATGCCTACGGCGTGGATATCTACGTGGATGCCAACATCGCATCCGGCACCGCAGCCGTGGCGGGCATGTTCGCCCAGGACGCAATAGCGTTCGACAACCGGCGCCCGTTCCGCATTGAGCCGCAGCGCGACGCAAGCCGCGGCGGCGGCGGGTGGGAGCTCAATGCCACGATGGTGTATGGATACGGCGTATGGCGCCCGACCTACGGCGTGAAGATGATCGGCACCAGCATCTTGCCGGCCTAACCAACCCTGATACAACCGCCGGGATAGGGTAGCACCCGAAAAGCTGCGCCTCCCAGCCTGCCCGGCGGTCCTTGGAGGATATGCGAAAGGCAGGCACGCATGACTGACAAAACAGAAAGCACCTTACCAATCAATTTGCACTGGTTCTCGAACGCTATGCACGTCTGTACCGGGTACGGCAACCAGTCGAAGCTGTTCGTCCCCCGCATCGCTAAACTCGGATACTCCGTATCTATGACAGCGTTCTACGGATTGCAGGGTGGGGCCATCGTCCACGACGGCATTTACGTCATGCCTGGCGGCCGGCATCCGTGGGGTCAGGACGTGATGGTTGCCAACGCCGTGAGCCAGCGGGCCGACGTGCTGATCTCGCTCGTTGACGCGCTCGTTATCCAGCCTGAGCGGTTCCAGGGGTCGCCGGTGAAGTGGATACCGTGGTTCCCGATTGACTGCGAGCCGATCAAACCGCTGGATCTTCAAGCTGTCAAGCAGGCGTATAAGCGCATCGTGTTCAGCAAATTTGCACTCGCTGAACTGGAGAAGGTGGGCCTGGACGCCTACTATGTCCCGCACGGTGTCGATACGAAGGTTTTCAAGCCCGTTGACCGCGTGAAGTCACGCCAGATGCTCAACTGGCCCGCCGACCGCTTCATTGTCGGCATGGTGGCAGCCAACAAAGGCTTTCCACCGCGCAAGGCGTTTGTCGAGCAGATCATTGCGTTCGCCGCGTTTCACAAGCACCACCCGGACGCCCTGCTCTACTTGCACACCGATGACGGTAGCCACGGCGGGGACGTTACCGACCTTACCGGAGTGCTGGATGCCTACGGGCTGACATACGGCTACGCCAGCGGCGCACCCATCCCCGACGAGGTCGCCGTCGTGTTCTGTGACCAGCACATTTATGCCAGCGTGGGCTTCAGCGACGCATACATGAACGCGGCCTACAACGGCATGGACGTGCACATGCTCGTATCGGCGGGTGAAGGGTTCGGCATCCCGATCGTGGAAGCGCAGGCCGCCGGATGCCCGGTGATCGTGGGCGACTGGACGGCAATGAGCGAGCTGTGCTTCAGCGGCTGGAAGATACCCAAATCGGAAGCGACGCAGACCTTCACCCAATGGCGCACGTTCCAGTGGTACGCCCGCCCCGAAGCGGTGTACGAGCGGCTCGAAGCGGCTTACCGTATGCGCGGTAACCAGGAATACCGCGACCGGGCACGCAAAGGCGCGCTCGCCTACGACGCAGACAAAGTGACCGAGAAATACTGGCGGCCCGTACTCGCAGACATCAGCGAGCGGGTGAACGCGTGGAAGGTGCCAAATGGCTAGTGCCACTATCAGCATCAAACTTGACGATGACGCATACGAGATTTTCAAGGCAACCCGCATGATCCACTGTCAGGCATTGACCTGCAAGCATCACATGGTGAACTGCGATCGCTTCGGCAGCCACGGCGACTGCACACTCAAGCGCATTTACATAAACGACTGCGGTGCTTGCCAGCAGTATGAGAGCAAGGATGAGCCGGCATGACGATTAGCATCATCACGCCCTGGCTGAACAACTCGCAACTCTGCCGTACCTACGAGCCGAGTGTGAAGGGCGCTGAAGTCATCATCGTTGACAACGGCAGCGAGCCGGCGCACGCCGCAATGCTCGCCGGCATGGTGCGCAGATTGGGCGGCGTGCTCGTTCGCAATGAAGATAACCGCGGCTTTGCCGCCGCCAACAACCAGGGATTACAGGTGGCTACCGGCGACATTGTTGTGTTCTTGAACAACGACATCGAAGCCCCGGCACCTGCATGGCTGGAACAGGTTGAGCGCGACACTGAAGCGGGGGTGCTTGCCGGACCGTCATTGCAGTACCGCCACGGTATCGCTTACATCGAAGGCTATTGCATTGCCGGGCGGCGCGAAGTGTGGGAGCAGCTCGGCGGCTGGCCGGCTGACCTGCCGGGGATGTACTGGGAAGATAACATCCTGTGCCTGCAAGCACAGCGGGCGGGTATAAAGCTCAAGCAAACCAATTGGCCCGTGTGGCATTTCAGCAATTACACGTCACGCCAGACGCCGGGAGCCTACGACCACTCAGCCGCCAACGAGCGAATATTTTTGGAGATGCTGACATGCGCATCGTGACCGGGTCCAACGCGGGCTACATACCCCGCATACGGCCCTACCTTGCCAGCCTGAGCAAGCACTCACAGCTTCCGGCGACGCTCGTTTGTGTGGGCGACTTCCCGTTCGATCCGGACCTGCCGGGCATTAACGCTGTACCGCTCAGCCACGCAGAAAACGCCGGAGCGCCAGCCGAAACACAATGCGCACAGCACGGGTCATGGCTCAAAGCGGTGCCGGGCGAGCCTGACGACGTGG
>ENA-UPSB01002120-UPSB01002120.1-bioreactor-metagenome-genome-assembly--contig:-NODE-2120-length-20041-cov-6.340088_pt1 | contig 20041 bp, 19 predicted proteins | sample MGYA00238182_ERZ773286 | MGnify/ENA primary metagenome ERZ773286 (study PRJEB29026, sample SAMN07631240) | bioreactor metagenome | isolation source: Switchgrass digestor | place: USA: Dartmouth... | reverse complement strand
AGATTCTTCGTGCCGTGGGAATGGATGCCGAAGCCGTCCGTTTCCGCCAGGACCTCGGCGGTAATCCGGGCATGCTCTTCGCAGAGCCCTTCCTTGATCAGCGCCTGCGCGCAGAATTTTTTCAGTTCCTCCAATTCTATGATTTTCGTCGTCAAAGACATACACTCACCTTTCATCAGATGCCCCAGTAGGCGGAGAAGCCTCCGTCTATCGGAATGACCGCTCCGTTTACAAAAGAGGCCGCATCGGAGCAAAGCCACAAAACCGCTCCCACCAATTCTTCCGGCTCGCCGAACCGGCCCATGGGCGTTTTTTTCAGAACCTTCTTTCCTCTTTCGGTTAACGACCCGTCCTCCTTAAGCATCAGGAACCTGTTCTGGGATGTGAGCAGAAACCCGGGCGCAATGGCGTTCACACGAATGGCGGGAGAATAGTTCTGATTGAAATGTACGGCCATCCACTGGGTGAAATTGCTTACAGCCGCCTTTGCGGCCGAATACGCAACGGTCTTTGTAAGGGGATGGAAAGCGGCCATTGAAGAAATGTTGATGACGCATCCCTTATTTGATTCTGCAAAAAATCTTCCGAAAACCTGGGTTGTGAGGATTGCCCCCATCACATTCAGATCAAAAACGCTTCTCATGTTGTCCGTCTCGATATCAAAAAAGCTGAGCGTCTCGCTGGTCGTGGCCCTGACGTCGTTGCCTCCCGCACCATTTATCAGAATATCCAGCTTGCCGAACTGGCCTTTTATAAACTCTTTTGCTTTTTCCAGACTGTCCCTGTCGAGGACGTCGGCCGTGCAGAAGATCGCCGAGCCCCCCGCCTTCTTTATTTGATCGGTAACGGTTTTCAGCGCATCTTTGTTTCTTCCGATGACGGCCACTTTTACACCGGCCATCGCAAGTTCTTTTGCGATGACGCTGCCGATTACTCCCGAACCTCCGGTTATCACGGCGGTCCTGCCTGATAAATCAAATTTTGAATTCATCGATTGACCCCCAATTACAACAAATATTGAACCGCCATAGGCTATTCGCCGGAGCAATATTCGCGATGCGTTCCGCGCTTTGCCGCACGATTCGCTACATCGTCATACCGCCGTCGATTACGATGACGCTTCCGGTCATATAAGCCGCCTCGTCACAGGCTGCAAAGGCGATGGCGTGTGCGATTTCCTCCACTCTGCCAAGGCGGCCCATGGGCTGCCTCGACACAAACATGGCCTCCATGGCTGCGGGATCCGGCGCAGTCCGGATTTTTTCTTCGATTGCGGGAGTATAGGTCGTACCGGGACATACGCAATTTACCCGGATGTTGTCTTTCACATAATCGGCGGCCATGGATCTGGTAAGGGCCACAACGGCGCCTTTTGACGCAGCGTAAGCGCTCCGGTCCACATGTCCTTTCAGCGCCGCCACCGATCCGGTATTGACGATCACGCCTCCGCCCTGCTTCTGCATAACCGGAACGGTATATTTTGAGATAAGGAAGGTGCCCTTAACGTTCACCTGCATGGTGATATCAAAGGCTTCCTCGGACGTATTGTCCACCCGGCCGGGGATCACAACGCCTGCGTTATTGACGAGAATGTCGATCCTTCCAAAAGCGTCAAGCGTATCGCGAACGATTTTTTCGGAACTCTCGGGTTTTGATACGTCTCCGGGGATGAATACCGCTTTCCCGCCGGCTTCCTTTATCATGTCGACGGTAACTACTCCGCTTTGCTTTTCGTCTGGCATCAGCGCGTTTACGGCGACTTTTGCTCCCAGCTTTGCGAAAAGCAGCGCGGCAGCCCTGCCGATACCGGCTCCTGCTCCGGTTATAAGTACCGTTTTATTCGTAAAATCCATTTCCAATTCCTCTCTTTTTTCAATTCCTCTCTTTGCATACCAATTGCCCAAAACGTTTTAATGATCGCCCTTTGACTTCGTCCAAAATCTCCTGTCCATACTTCAAGTCATTTGCTAATATACGACGTCCACCAGCCACAGAGTAAGCGGCGGGAAAAGAATAACCGCGATCAGCACCGACAGCATGGCCAGGAACAGGTAGACGGACTCTTTCAGGTATGTGGGGATCGAGCAGTTGAAGATCGAGCAGACCACATACATGACAATGCCTACGGGAGGCGTCAGCAATCCCAGAGTCAGGGTCAGGATCACGACGATACCGAAATGGATGGGATCGATGCCGATCTTATCGGCAACGGGCACCAGCATGGAGGTCAGCAGGATGATCAAAACGGTTGAATCCATAAACATCCCGGCTATGAGCAGGGCGACGACGAGAATGCCCAATATCACGGTCGGAGACTCGGATATGGAAAGCAGAAACGCCATCATCACCTGGGGAATCCGCTCCCAGGTCAGGGCATAACCGAAGCTTCCTGACAGGCATATGATCAGCATGATCATTCCCACGTCCAAAACCGTTTCCTGCACTGCCTTCATGAATTTTGCCCAGGTGATTTCCCGGTAAAAGGCAAGCCCTACCACAATCGCATATACAACCGCGAACGCTCCCGCTTCAGAAGGCGTGAAAAAGCCGAAGCGCAATCCCAGAATCAATATGATCGGGAACAGAAGCGCCCAAATGCAGTCCACCGACGTCCTTGCGATTTCCCCTAAAGGAGCCCTCTTCTCCCGTTCGGCGGGATAGCCGTACCTCCTAGCAGTAACGGCCACCGCCACCATCAGGCACCCCGTCATGAGGAGCCCGGGAATCATGCCGGCCACAAACAATTTTCCGATGGAAACCTCCCCGATGCTGCCGTATAGAATCAAGCCCGTACCGGGCGGTATCATCGTCGTGATGATGGAACTGCAGCCGATGACTCCGGCCGCAAAGCCCCTGGCATATTTTTTCTCCATCATTCCGGGTCCTATAATGCGCCCCAGCATCGTGGCGTCTCCGATGGCGGAACTGGTAACTCCGCCCATCATTGCCGCAAGCACCATGTTCACCTGGGCCAGTCCTGCCCTCATATGCCCGGTCAGGGCGGAGGCGAGCATCATCAGGTGGCGGGTGATCCCCGTTTCATTCAGCAGGTTTCCCGCAAGGATGAACAGCGGGATGGCAAGAACCGCGAAATTCTGAGTCTGCGTCAGCGTCAATTGCACCGGTATGGTAAAACTCAGGGTTTCCTGGTTGATAAAGAACAAGAACCCGGAGATTCCGATGGCAAAAGCCACAGGCATTCCAAGGAGGATCAATACGAAAAACGAAATTACAACGATGGTCATTTCATCATCCTCCTTTTGGCAATCAGCTCTTTCGTTTTCAGGAAGGTTGTCATAAGCATCAAAAGGCATCCGAGGGGAACGCTGATGGTAACCCAAGTGTAGCTCAGCCAGGGAAGGCCGGAAAAGCTCCTGTGATATGTAGTATAAGAAAGGATGAATCCATAGAACACCATGGCGACCAGGAAAACGGCGATGATGATATGATTCATAATTTTAATGTTCAATTGCATTTTCTCTGAAAATCTTTCCACGACCAAATCAATGGAGATCAGCATATCCCGGCGCATGGCCGCGTCAGCGCCCATAAAAACGCTCCAGGCAAAAAGGAAAGTCGCCATATCGACCGTCCAGGACATCGGATGGCCTAATGTCCTTGCAGCCGCAGATAGAAATACCAGGGCACAGAGAATGATCAGACAGTATTTGGCCAATGCCAATTCCACTCTGCCCAGCCTTTCATATAATTTGAAAAACATTATAACACTCCTGTCTAATCCGATAACAGCTTCCTGAAATTCTGGCTCTGTATTCACAGAGCCAGAATTTCAATTTACTTATTCACCAATTATTTTTATGAATTATTTTTTGCCGATTTCAGCCCAAATCTTTTCTTTGACTTCCGTCAGGCCAAGAACCTCATAAGCGGATTGTCCGGCTTTCTTGAAGGCTTCGATGTCAGGATCGGTATTGATGATCATTCCCTGCGCCTCCAGTTCCTTCTTTATGTCAGGAATCCTGGCTTCCATGACTTTGGAAGCTTCAAGCCCCGCCTTGTCACACTCTTCCACAAGGATCTTCTGGTACTCCTCGGGCAGGCTGTTGAACCACTCTGCGCTTACGACCTCAAAATTGATCAGCAGGATGTGCCCGGTCTCATTGGCATACTTCAGGACTTCATAGAGCTTTCCGCCCGGTATGTTCGCATAGACGAGTTCCGCACCGTCAACAGCGCCCTGCTGGATTCCGGTGTACATGTCTCCAAAGTTCATCGCCACGGGCTCGGCGCCCAGAGCGCGTATCGATTCCTGCCAGATGGGCGATCCCGGAGTCCTGATTCTCAGGCCCTTCAGATCCGCCGGGCTGTCGATCTCCTTATTGGTGAAGAAATGACGATGCGTCTGTACCCAGTTGAAGGAAAGAACTTTCAGCCCATACGATTCAACTTCCTTGATATAAGCCTGGATGGTCGGGCTTTCTTTCAGCTTTTGAACCTCCTCCAGATTATCAACAAAGTACGGGCCGTTCATGACAGCGATTTCTTCCACATACATGCCCAGTCTCGCCGAGTCGGTGTTCTGTCCGATGTTTGCCCCTTCCTTGATCTGCTCGATGATATCCTCTTCAACGCCTAACTGGGCGCCGGGATAAACCTCGATGATGAGACCGCCGTTTGTCCTTTCCTTCACGGCTTCCGCCCATGCCAGGAATCCCGCATGGAATGGCTCGGACTCAGACAGCACATGGTTGAATTTTAATATGTACTGCTTCTGTTCCGCCGCCGGCGTTTCCTCCCCGGATTCACCCGCCTGGTCGCCTCCGCCGCATCCGGCCAATGCAAATACCATCATCAGGGTAAGCAGCACCGCTAAAATTCTTTTTCTCTCCTTCATTTAATTCTCCTCACTTTCAATTAATATCGGGAAAAATGAACGGACAAGATTCACCCTTGTCGGTGAACTTAGCACCGAATGTAAGCGCTTACATTCAGTTCTGGAGAAATAATAGCAGAAAAAAAATACCATGTCAAGATAACCATGGTATTTTTTTATTCGAGCCTAGTGAAAAAATTTTCTGATACTAAGATTTTGGTAAATATTTATTTTCCCGGTTGCGGAAACGACTTTCTGAATACAAAATAATACGGAATGACGGTTTTTTGCCGCGGGCTCCGCCCTTCAAAGATATCCAGCAGGATTTTGATGGCCATTTTGCTGAGATCGACGACCCGGTTGTCCACGCTGGAAAGCGCAGGGGCGCTACATTCGCAGAGCAGGGAATTGTTGTACCCCATCACGGCAATGTCTTCGGGCACCGCAATGCCCCTTTCCGTCAGCACATTCATGGCTGATACGGAAAAGAGATCCTCGCTGGCGCAGACTCCGTCAAAGGGGATCTTCTTCTCGAGAAACTCCTGTACAGCGTTCCGGATCACGCCGGGGTCTTTCGGAAGAGAAAGGACCAGCTCGGGCCGGAAGGGAATCTTGTTTTCTTTCAGTCCTCTCTTGTACCCCGCCATTTTCGATATGCTGCTCCATGTGCCCGGCGCTTCCAGGTATAAGATGTTCTTGCGCCCGACCTTTACAAAGGTGTTGACAACCTCCTGCATCGCCTTATCTTCCTCGCACACGACGCAGTATGTATTCTTTATGTTTACGTATCCGTTGATCAGGATCACGGGCACCTGCTTCGCGATCCTCTCGATATGGGAGTTGTCATCGGTCTCCTTGAAGACGGATCCGATGAGGACCAGCGCGTCCACATGCTTGGAAACCAGCATTTCCATGGACTTCTGCTTATCCTCTTTGATGTTGCCCGTACAGGAAAGGATCACGTCATATCCCAATTCCCGCAACGCTTCCTCAATTGTGCCGACCGCCTTCGCGTAATACATGTCTATGACCGTGGAGCAAAGCACCCCCACGACCTTCATGGTGCCGAGCCCGAGGCCCCGGGCAAACACATTGGGCATGTAATTCTGTTCGCTGATGACCTTCTCAACCCGCATCCGGGTTTCCGGCGTCACATTGCCCTTCTGGTTGATCACCCTGGAAACCGTCGCGATGGAAACGCCGGCCAGCTTGGCTATGTCATAGATATTGATGTTCTTTTTTTCTTCGGAAATCTTTTTCTCTTCCATGATCCAGGTCAACTCTCCCTTTACCGCTTTTCCCTGAAATTGAAATGACGGACCGTGTTGCCATAGCATACGTCCTTTATTATTTCTCCGAGAAGCTCCTTGTCTTGATGGATTTCTCCGCTCTCCGCCCATTTTCCCAGAAGATTGCACAATATTCTCCGGAAATATTCATGGCGCGACATGGAAAGCAGACTTCTGGAATCAGTGAGCATTCCCGCAAAAACGGACAGCAGGCCCTGTCTGCAGAACGCTTTCAGCTGGCATTCAATACCCTCTTTATGATCCGAAAACCACCATGCGGCCCCGACCTGAACCCTGCCCTTAACGCCTTCTTCGGGGAAACAGCCGGCAAAAGCGCAGAGCATTTCGAAATCCGCCTGGTTTGCGGAAAAAAGGATCGTCTTCGGCAATCTGCCCATGGACGAAAGCCTGTCAAGCAACGGCATAAGCCTGCGTATCGAAAGCGGTTCACCAAGGGCGTCAAATCCCGAATCCGGCCCCAGCATGCGGTACATCTTCCCATTGACGTTTCTGATCGTGCCGAGATGCAGCTGCATCACAAGACCCAGGTCATAATACAGCCCTCCGAGGAATTGCATTACTTCGGAACGAAATGCCGTTTTCTCCCGCTCGCCGATTTCCTCGCATGCCATGGCCTTCCGGAAGGCTTCCTCCGCCGCCGCGCGGTCGTTTACGGTGAAATCCGGCTGCTCAATGCATTGATCCGCCGTGAGGCATCCGAACCGGATAAAATATCTGCACCTGTTTTCCAGCGCCTCCTCGAGATCTTCAAGCCTTTCGATCCTTTTCCCCGAGGCGCGCTCCAGTCTCCCGATCCATTCGGGAAAGCCCGGGGATCCTATCTGAAACACTTTATCGGGACGGAAGGTGGGGAGAACGCGAAAGCGGATATCCGGTCTCTTTTCCAGTTCTTCGTGGCTTTTCAGATCGTCGGCCGGATCGTCGATGGTGCAGAGTCCTATTACGTTTGCCCGTTCAAGAAGAGCGGCCGCACGAAAGGCTTCTTCCGCAAGCCGTTCATTGCACCTCTCCCAAATGGACGGAGCCGTTCTTTTATTCAGCGGCTCGTCGATTCCGAAATACCGTCTAAGCTCCAGGTGCGTCCAGTGGTATAGCGGGTTTCCGACGGCCGTTCCGAGCACTTCCGCCCAGGCCAGGAATTTCTCATAATCGTCCCCGTCCCCGGTAACGTATTTCTCCTCTATCCCCGCCGCCCGCATCAGCCTCCATTTATAATGGTCATGATCCAGCCAGACCCGCGCTATATTTGGATAATTCCCGTTTTTCAAAATCTCGGTGGCGTTTAAGTGACAGTGATAATCAAAAATCGGCAGGTCCGCCGCATATCCATGATACAATTCCGCCGCAGTATTGTTTTCCAACAGGAAATTATCGTGAATAAAAGCCATGGGAAACCGCCTCCGTGACGTGATTTGTTCAAAAAGAGGTTTGCGGGAAAGCCCTCTGCAATGCCTTATTTCAGCAGCGTGCACTCATAGCTGATCGGAAATCTGCCTTGGGCTTCCAGGATCTCCAAAACTGCGGAAACGTCACCTCCGCGGAGATTGGGAATATTGACCCCCCTCGCCAGTCTCCCCCACAGGGAATCATCCCGGTAAACCACGTCGACAACGTCGCAGTCCCAGAGGCCGTATTCCTCCTTCATGTCGTTCAGCGCGTCTTTAAGGGTGCCGATGGAATCGATAAGTCCGATCTCATACGCCTGCTTCGCGGTATAGATCCTGCCGTCCGCAATCGCTTTAACCTTCTCAAGTTCGATCCCGCGCTCTTCGGATACGATCCCCGTGAACTGTTCATAAGCCTCGTCCACAAGGGTCTGGAAGATCGCCCGCTGCTCCTCCGTCAGCGGCTCCACGATGCTTCCCATGGCCTTATTGTCGCCGGCCGTTATGGTAACCGTCTTTACTCCATATCGTTCAAGCAGTTCCGTGATATCATAAATGGTGCCGATGGTAACGCCGATGGACCCGGTCCATGTGTTTCTGTTGGCGATGATCTTGTCGGCGGCAGTCGAGATATAGTAGCCTCCGGAAGTCGCCATGGATCCCATGGCCGCATAGACCGGCCGCTTCGTTGTCTCCTTGTATTCCTTGAGCTTGAGATACAGTTCGTCGCTCTCATAAACCGCGCCGCCCGGCGAATCGACGAACAGGATCAGCCCGCGGTTTTTGGAATCCGCAGCGAGGTCGTCTATTTTATCCAGGGTCCAGCCGTGCTGATACCCGACGGGCAGGCCGAAGCTGTCGGTCTGGCCGGAAATGATGGATCCCTCCACATACATCACCGCAATATAGGGACCGCTTGCCTCAATGCCCTGGTTCTCTCCAAATATGGCGCCTTTGATGATATTTACGATGATCGCCAGCACAATAACGGCCGCCAGAACACAACCGAAGATGATAAGGCTTTTCTTCAGCCGACTCTTTTTATTTCCTCGCAGTTCCTCCACATCATATTCTCTTATTTCCGCCATTCTAAATCCTATTTCCCCTTTCCATCTCGGTCTGTGCCGGTTCTGATTACCATTTTCCGCTATTTTACCGGTCATGTCAATATAACGATTTTTTCTGTTGACAGTGTACTATGCCATATAGTACACTGGGTACAGAATATATTTTACATAAAAAGGCAAGGCTAAAGTCAACACCAGACAGGCTTCAAGAAAGGAGGGTGGCCGTTGTGTTTCAGATTGACCTGAAAAGCAGAAAATCTATCTATGAGCAGATTGTCGACAACATCAAGGAACTTATCATTACCGGAATGTTAAAGGCGGAGGATAAGCTCCCTTCTGTCCGCGAGCTTTCTAAAACCCTCACCGTAAATCCGAACACCATACAAAAAGCGTACCGCGAACTGGAGCACCAGGGATTTCTATACACGGTTTCCGGCCTGGGCACCTTTGTGGCCTCTCCCGCCGAGCTCGCCGCCGACGAAAAATTGATCGAGGAAATCAAGGATCGTTTGAGGGAGAATATCAAGGAGTTGCTTTTTATCGGCTGCTCCCTGGACAGGATCAGGAAATTGCTGGATGAATTGCTGGAGGAAAGGAGTGATTGGAATGATAAAGGTAATTAATCTGGATAAATCCTTCGACGGTTTTAAAGCCCTTTCCGATCTGAACCTCAATGTCAAAAAAGGATCCATCTACGGGCTGGTCGGCACCAACGGCGCAGGCAAGACCACGCTGATCAAGCATGTGACGGGGATTTTAAAGCCGGATCGCGGAGAGGTCCTGATCGAAGGCAGCCCCGTTTTTGAAAGTATTCCCATCAAGGAAAGAATCGGCTATATTCCCGACGACCTTTATTTCTTTTCCAGCTATAATCTGAAGGAGTCGGCGAAGTTTTACCGCTCCATCTACCCCAACTGGAACCAACAGCGTTACGAGCATATGGTAAAACAGTTCGAGCTGAACGAAAAGCGGAAGCTTTCCAAGTTTTCGAAGGGAATGCAGAAGCAGGCCGCCTTTGTGCTTACCATGTCTTCCATGCCCGACTATCTCATTCTGGATGAGCCGATTGACGGGCTGGATCCCATTATCCGCAAGCTGGTCTGGAAATACATCGTCGAAGACGTCGCGGAACGGGAAATGACCGTTCTGGTATCCTCTCACAATCTGCGCGAGCTGGAGGGCATCTGCGACTCCATCGGGATTCTTTCCAGGGGAAAGATGATGATCGAGCGGGATCTGGACGAATTGAAATCCGACATCCATAAAATCCAGGTCGCATTTAAGAATCCCGCGGGAGACCCCTACCAAGGCCTAAACGTGCTGCACAAGGAATCCCGGGGCACCGTCGACCTGCTCATCATCCGGAACAGAAAAGATGTAGTGGAAAGCGTTATCAATAAAAACCATCCCGTCATCTTCGACATGCTGCCGCTGTCTCTGGAGGAAATATTCATCTACGAACTGGGAGGTGGAGATCATGAGATCGAAAGCATCATATTTTAGCATATCAAAACCGCTGATCATTGAGAACCTGCGGCGGTTCTGGGCGATCCCGGCGCTGGCTTTCCTGGTTTATTTCCTGTCGGGCGTCTTCCCGATCCTGATGTCCTATAGCCACCTGAACGATATGGCGAGCTATATCAGGATGTCGCTTGCCAACCAGCAGCCCTTTTACATGCTCGCCCACCTGATGTTCCCCATCATAGCGGCAGTGGTCATTTTCAGGTACCTCCAGGGAGTGAGCTCCGTTTCGGTGATGCATTCCATGCCGTTTACGCGCGCAAAGCTCTATAACAGCAGTTTTCTTTCCGGCCTGATCCTGATCGCGGCGCCGATTCTGGCCAACGGCCTCATCCTGCTCGCCATCAGCAAGCCGGTATACAGGCAGTACGGGACGGAAACGGGTTTGGTGACCGATACGGTCAACCTGTTTGCCAGGGCGGACATCCTCAACTGGATCTGGGTTTCCCTGATCATCGCCTTCGTGTCCTATGCGGTTGCGGTCTTTGCCGGCATCGTGACGGGAAACGGCCTGATGCATTTTGCCACAGCCATTTGGTTCAATTTCCTGATTCCAGCGCTCTATGCCGTTTTCATCGCCTACTTCTCCCACTACCTGTACGGGTTTGACACCTCCGCGAACTGGGCAGAATTCGGCATGAAAATATCTCCGTTCCTGAACGTGCTTCAGACCGAAGGAAAATTCGGCGTCGGCATAACGGCCTTCTATATTGCAAACTTCCTTGCGCTGTACGGGATAACGGGCTTTCTCTACCAGAAACGGAAGCTGGAACGGGCGACGGACTCCCTTGTCTTCACCTTTATGGAGCCCATCATCTGCTACCTCATCGCATTCCTGGGTATGACCCTGCTGGGCTTTTACTTCGAGGTCCTGGGAGAATCCGAGCTGTACTTTTACGGCGGTCTTGCCGCAGGCACGGTGATCTTCTTTATCATCGGACAGATGATCGTCAAGAAGACACCGCGGATCTACAATATGAAAAGCCTGAAGAGCTTTGGGATCTATGCGCTGATCGCCGTACTCTTCCTGATCGGTCTGAACTTTGACGTCACCGGGTTTGAGCGGCGCATTCCGTCTCCCGACCGTATCGCCGAATTTACGATCAACGAGGACTTCGCCATCGGCGACAAGTTCGGCGCCTATTATTGGAACAGCCGTACCCTTTATAGGAATACCGGGGAGGAAGGCGATTTCCGAATGAAGGATGCGGGCAACATCGACGCCGTGGTTTCGCTGCACCGGTCTTTGATCGACAACAAGGGCAGGTTTGAAGACCTCTTTGAGTCTTCGATAAACGTCTATTACAGCAACGTCTATTTGAGATACAACCCGGACTCCGCGATCCCGCTGACCAGGCGCTATCGGGTCGATTATGACTTTTTCAAAAACAGCCCCGATTTCAAAAAGCTTTATGAATCCAAGGAATTCAAGGACCATTACAGCCCCCTCAATCTGAACTATATCTCGCTCACAGGCATCAGCATCAGCAATGATATCCCCTTCCGGGAGGCTGTTGAAATCACCAACCAGGCGGATATTCATGAATTAATGGCCTGCCTGGATCGGGACTTCCAGGCTCAGACCTTTGAGGACATGGTCAGCTTGAAGCGGCCCTTTGCCGAAGTCGCGATCCGATTTAAATACACCGATGAAAATTCCGATACGCCGGAGAGGCCTTTGGAAAATTCCGCAACCTACCGCATTACGGAAAGCTACGCCAATACGATCCAATGGCTCGCCGATCACGGATACAAAGACCGGTTCATGCGAAGCGCCGCAGACGTCGAAGCCATTGAGCTGTTCCATTATATTAAACCGGAAGATGACGGCTCCCCGGGCGTATATGTTCAGGAGGCGCCTGGATACGGCTATGTGACGAAGGAATTCGTGACCGAGACGGAAGGCTTCCGGATCACCGACCCGGATAAAATCCAGAAGCTTCTTGATACCTATGAAACGCGGAACATCAACTACGACGATTATTATTACGGCGTCATCTTCTATAAGGGGAGCGAAGAGACGCTGCCGGACCAGTACTATCTGGAACGATACGGCTATATTCCGGAACCGGCTGAAAAATATAGATTGGAGTCTTCCGCATATACCGTGCACCTCTATTTCAATGAGGGAAACATCCCGGATTATGTGCTGGAATACTTCAAGAACAGGGAGAACAAGTAGTTGATGCCGAAGAATCTCAGTTGAAGGTTCCATAAGGTAACCAATTCATAAAGGGGTTTGAAATAAATTAAAAAATAAAAGGGGTTTTAAATACATCCGACGGCCGTACAGGTAATTGTACGGCCGTTTAATTATGCAACCATACGCAAACTTTTTCTCCCCAGCTTCATATAATGAATATCATTATGATGAATCATTAAGCGATTAAATCAATGAACAGGAGAGAGATCATGGCTATTAAAATATTTATCGACCAGGGGCATAACCCGGTCAATCCCAATGCCGGGGCGGAATTTGCCGGCGTAAGGGAGCAGGACATCAACTTCCAGGTCGGCATCAGGCTGGCGGAATTACTTAACAACAACCCGAATTTTGAGGCAAGAGTGTCCAGGCCGACGATTGACACACAGCTTGGCACCAGTACCACCACCAGCCTCCAGGCCAGGGTAAACGCCGCAAACAGCTGGCCGGCGGACCTGTTTATCAGCCTGCACTGCAATATCAGCGAGATCACCACCGCAAGCGGAAGCGAGGCTTACGTATACAGCGTCAATACTCCCGCTTATAACGTTGCGACAAGGATCCTGGAGGGTCTCCACAACCAGACAGGCCTGCCGAACCGCGGCGTTCAAGCGACGACGAACCTCTATGTGCTAAGGGCCACCTCCATGCCCGCGGTGCTGGTTGAGATGGGATTCATGAGCAATCCGAGGGATCTGGAATTGCTCACAACGGATCCCCAGAGTTTTGCAAGAGGAATTTACAACGGATTGCTGGCTTACTACGGTCTGTCTTAATATACAGTAGTAACATTATTTTAAATATGTGATAGAAAAATACCTGATAATAAGCGCTGCCGTGGGCATATCCGCTAGAATTCGCTTCTTTTCGGAATACCTACGCTGCAGCGCTTTATTATTTTTATTTTTATCTTGACAGGTTTTGATCCAAAGTGTTAATATTGTATATATCGTATATATACATTATTTTTGTTGAAACTGCTAGCAGATTTCTTGAAAGGAAATTCCATGGATATCATAATCAGCAATTCAAGCGGCAAGCCGATTTACGAGCAGATTACATCCCAAATCAAGGCGATGATATTGAACGGGACGCTCCGGGAGGGCGAAGCGCTGCCTTCCATGCGGCTTCTGGCAAAGGAGCTGCGCATCAGCGTCATTACAACAAAGCGGGCTTATGAAGAGCTGGAGCGGGACGGCTTTATTGAAACGGTCACCGGCCGCGGCAGCTTTGTCGCCCGAAAGAATCTTGAATTTGTCAGAGAAGAACATCTGCGGATGATCGAGGAAAAGCTCCAGGAGGCTGTCGATCTGGCCAAAACCGCCGACATTAGCCTGCCGGAGATGACGGAAATGCTGAAGCTTCTGTATGAAGGTGAATAGCTGTTCTGAAATTTTCGTATCATAAAAGCGCCGGCCCAAAGATTCCGGGGCCGGAAATGGAGGTAGCCAGTGGATTACGCAATAGAAATCAACAACCTGTCAAAGCGGTTTGAACGGTTCCATCTGAACAATGTGAACCTTGCCCTTCCCAAAGGAAGCATCATGGGTTTCATCGGAGAAAACGGAGCCGGGAAAACCACGACCATCAAGCTCATGCTGAATCTGCTGAAGGCGGATTTGGGAAGCATCCGGATCCTCGGACTTGACCATGTCAGGGACGAGAAAAAAATTAAGGAGGCGACCGGCGTCGTCTTTGACGAGAGCTCTTTTCATGAAAACATGAAGCCGAAACAGATTTCCAAGGTGCTCGGCCGGATCTACAAGGAATGGGACGAACCGTTGTTTTACGAATATCTTGAGAGGTTCCGGCTGCCCGCCAACGAAGACATCAAAGGCTTCTCAAGAGGCATGAAGATGAAGCTTTCGATCGCGGCCGCCCTTTCCCATCATCCGAAACTGCTGATCCTTGACGAAGCCACCAGCGGACTGGATCCGATTATCCGAAACGAAATCCTGGATATATTCCGTGAATTCATCCAGGATGAAGATCATTCCATTCTTTTCTCCTCCCATATTACGGGGGACCTGGAGAAGACGGCCGACTATGTTGCCTTCATTCACGAAGGCCGGATCCTGTTCAGCCGGTCCAAAGACGAATTGATCGATGATTACGGCCTGCTGCTCTGCGGATCCGAGGATTTTAAATCCATCGACAAGAAGGATATCATCGGTTACAGGGGAAACCGGTTCGGATATGAGATACTGATCCGGAACAAGGATCAGATGAAACAGAAATATAAGGGGTTGACGATAGATTCCGTTACAATTGAAGACATCATGCTTTTTTATGTGAAGGGAGAAGAATCCATATGATCGGCTTGTTATTGAAAGACTTTTACATTCTGAAACAGTATTTGAAAACCATGTTGCTCATGGCGGCGTTCTTTGTGCTGATCAGTACGGGACTGGACAATCCGGCCGAATTTATCAGCGGCTTCATCGTTCTGATCTGTGTGATGATGACGATTACTTCCTTTTCTTATGACGCTCTGGCAAATTGGGAGCGCTATGCATTATCCATGCCGGTCACCAGAAAAGAAATCGTTGGGTCCAAATATCTGCTGTCCCTCATTCTCTGCCTGGCAGGAGCCGCAGTTTCATTTCCCGTCTCTCTGGCGGTTCTCAAAATGACCGGCCCCGTGGAAGGCTTCGGCATGTCGGAATACCTTTATTCCTCTGTGGCGCTCATCAGTATCGCTTACTTATACATCGCCGTTCTGCTTCCCCTGATCTTTAAATTCGGAGTTGAAAAATGCAGGCTTATCATGATTGCGGTCTTCGCCGCGCCGACGGCTGCCTTGATCGCGCTTAGCAAAGCGGGAGTATCCATGCCGTCGGAAGCCTCTTTGAAGGCCTTCATCCAGCTCCTGCCGGCACTTGTAATCCTGCTGAACCTGGTCTCCTATTTCATTTCAGTCCGCATATTCAGCGCAAGGGAAATCTGATCCATTAGAAAACCCGGGGCAATGCCCCGGGTCACTTATTGCAAATTTTTAGCACCTCTAACCGCTATTACAGATCGGCGGTCACAGGTTCCGCGTAAACACACGAGATCTTCGTCGCAGAGTCCGGTTCCCAATTCCCCGTCCTTTCATTATACCGGTATGTAATCTCTTTCGTTCCGGCCAGATTGATATAGCTGTTCTCCAGTTCCAGATAAATGACCACCGTATCCGTACCCTCTTCAACGTCGATCCGGTGCTCCAGGATCCGTACACTGCTGCGGATCCAGTCTGCGGGAATATCTTCGAAAACATTATAGTTATTTAATACGACGCTGTTGTCCGCACCCGCGGATATGAGCTTAATTTCCTCTTCGCTGCGTGAAACGGCGGTCTTGCTTTCCTCGCCATCACCGGTTTCCGCAGGGTCGACGCCTTCGGTTTCGTTTTTGTCGCCTTTCTGTTTTGCCGTTTTGGCTTCCTGCCCGGAAATGCCGGTTCCATGCGCCGCAACTTCGGCTGCCAGTATCGCCTTATTATCCTTATCGGCGTCCCCGTCTTTCCCTTTATCCTTCGAGTCGTCGTCTCCCAGAAATCCCAGGAAAGGCAGTCCGGAAAGGCGTCCTGTCAGGCCGGAAAACCGCTCTATCAAGCCGGCCAGGCGTTCGTCCAGACCGAAGGGCAGTTTAACTGCCAATTCAGGCATATCTATGGGAAGCTCAACCGCAAGCCCGAAGGGAAGCTCGATCCTGTCGGGAACCCTGTCCCTGACCATTGCGGCCACATTTGAATAGGCTTTCTGGTTTCTGACTTTTTCGGGAACGATATCATCCCCGAAAACCACAAAGGAAGCAAAAACGATCAGAAAAACGGCAACAATGGACACCGCCGTTCTTATAAAGGACCGCTTCTTCTTCCCGGCTTTTTTCTTATCGGATTTCGGTATGCGGGGCACCTTGGCTCCGCAGTTCATACAATAGCTGCTCTTCTTTTTTATTCTTTTTCCGCAATTACTGCAACGCATGGTGCCATCGATCCGCCTTTCCGGCAGTTTTTCCCAAAAGTAAATAATGTGCCATTTTAATGGCACATTATCATTATATCCATAAAATATTTAATTATCAATTCCGATATCGGAACATTTTTAAATTTTTTATGAAATATTTTTAATTATTCTTCTTTTTATCGAATTTTTCTCCGGCACCGATCAATTCATCCAACTCCTCTTCCGACAGGGAATCAAAATCGACGGGTTCCTCCGGCGGTTCGTCTCCGAGAATCGGCACGGCGACTATGATGTTCCGGGCGTCCTCCAGCGCCTCCCCGGGAACGTAAATATCGATGGGATAGGCGCTGCTTGAGCCCATGAAAATCTCCAGGAAATTGCTTGCACCCCTGAATTTCTTTATGGAAGGGATCCCCTCGCTTCTCAGCTTTGACTCGAGCAGGTCCGCCTCAAAGCTGTCCTTGGCGGTGCAAAGATAGACTCCGTACCGCCACTCCTTGCCTTTTTGATCCTCTTTAATTAACATCCTACCATCCCCGCCGGTTATTCTTTCCTCAGTGCGTTTCAACGAGCCTGCGCCGCATTATAACGCCTTATCGGCGATCTCTGCAAGCAGCCTGTCTTTAAATTCACTTAATTTCATGGAGCCAAGCTCGCCTTCCTTGCTGGAACGCACGGCCAGTTCTCCGGACTCCATCTCTCTTTCTCCGATGACGCCGATATAGGAAACCCTTTCATTTCTGGCTTCCCGGATCTTATAGCCTATTTTCTCATTTCTTCCGTCGACTTCAACCCTAAGGCCTGCATCCCGCAGCTGTTTCGCGACTTCCTCCGCATAATCGTTGAACCGTTCCGTAACCGTCAGCAGCTTCACCTGCACCGGAGCCAGCCACAGCGGGAATTTGCCCGCAAAATGCTCGATCAGGATGCCGATAAAACGCTCGATGCTGCCGAAGATCACCCTGTGTATCATAATCGGGATATGCTTTTCCCCGTCTTTTCCGATGTATGTCAGACCGAAGCGCTGGGGCATCTGGAAATCCAGCTGGATCGTCCCGCACTGCCAGGTTCTGCCGATGCTGTCCTCCAGATGGAAGTCGATCTTCGGCCCGTAAAACGCGCCGTCTCCTTCGTTGACCTTGAACGGAATTCCCTTCTCGTTCAGCGCCTCTTTCAGCGCGTTTGTGGCCATTTCCCATTCTTCCGCCGTCCCCATGGAATCCTCCGGACGGGTGGAAAGCTCGACATGATATTTGAATCCAAAAATATTATAGACATAGTCGATGAAATCGATAACGCCGACGATCTCGCTCTTTACCTGCTCCGGCAACATAAAGATATGGGCGTCGTCCTGGGTGAATGTCCTTACCCTCATCAGCCCGTGGAGAGCTCCCGAAAGCTCATGCCTGTGAACCTGCCCCATTTCCGCAAAACGCAGCGGCAAATCCCGGTAGCTGTACATCCTACGTTTATAGGTCAGCATAGCGCCCGGGCAGTTCATGGGCTTCACGGCGAAATCGCTGTCGTCGATCTTCGTGAAATACATATTGTCTTTATAGTGGTCCCAGTGCCCCGAGGTATGCCAGAGGGACTCACTCAGGATCAGCGGAGTCTTGATCTCCTGGTATCCTCTTTCCCGGTGCGCCTGCCGCCAGAACGCTTCCAGCTCGTTTCGGAGGATCATGCCCTTGGGCAGGAAGAATGGAAAACCGGGACCCTCCTCATAGATGGCGAACAGGTCCATTTCCTTTCCAATCTTGCGGTGGTCCCTCTTCTTGGCTTCTTCCAGCCTTTCAATATATTCATCGAGCTGCTTTTTCTTCGGGAATGATGTTCCGTAGATCCGCTGCAGCATCTTGTTCTTTTCGCTGCCTCTCCAGTACGCGCCGGCGACGCTCATGAGCTTTAACGCCTTCACCGCGCCGGTGGAAGGCATGTGCGGGCCTGCGCACAGGTCGGTGAACTCCCCTTGCTTATAGAAGGAAATTACCGCGTCCTCCGGAAGATCCCTGATCAGTTCGACTTTATACGGCTCCTGTCTCTCTTCCATGAAACGGATGGCTTCCTCTCTGGGAAGCTCAAACCGCTCAACCGGATAATCCTCCTGAACGATTTTTTCCATCTCCTTTTCCAGCGCGGCCAGGTCTTCTTCGGAAAAACGGTGTTCCAGGTCAAAGTCATAATAAAACCCGTTGTCGATGGCAGGTCCGATCCCCAGCTTTGCTTCCGGGAACAGACGCTTCACCGCCTGGGCCAATATATGCGAACTGGTATGCCGGAAGGTGTGGTTTCCATCCTCGTCTTCGAATTTCAAAATCTCCAGTTCACTATCTTTATCAAGTTTATAATTCAATTCACGCGTTTGTCCGTCTACCTTTCCTGCCATGGCTTCCTTTGCCAGGCCGGGATGGATCGCCTTCGCAACATCCAGTATTGTTGCGCCCTCTTCAACTTCTTTAATGCTGCCATCCTTTAATGTAAGTTTTATCATGAAATACCTCCTGGTTTTGTCTCATTCACTCACGAGAACAGTCTCGCAAATCTATATTATCATTGCCTGTTCGGCTAAAAATGCTCAGTAATACTATTATATGCCTTAAGACTTATTTGTCAAGGAAAGCACCGTCCGCCGGTGCGGGATACCGCAGTTAAATCCCGGTTAAAACGGTAAGTTGCCCGGCCAGATTTCCTCCGGGTTGACTCCGTACACCTGAATGACCTCAAGCAGGTCGCTGTTGGCGATATCCTTCGGAGTGACAAGCCAGGTGCCGTCGGAATCGAGATCATAGCCGAAGCGCTTATAAGGATACCAGACCACATGGGAACACTGGGTTTTTTTAACGGTATCGGGCTCCTTCTCCGGTATCCCCGTAAGCAGCCCGTAAGGAATGTCGAGCAGATTTGCCTTTGCAAACTCTGCAATTCCTTCCGTATCGGCATTTTCATCCTTTAATCTCAAATGGATGAAGCTGGGATAGGTTTGCCATTTTTCAACCTTCTGAAAAACGGAAGGGTTCCCAAGAAGAATCGCTTCCAGGGTTTCTCTTTTTTCCGCGTCGGTAACGATGGCGGCGTGCCCGTGGCGCCAGCCCAGGGAATGGGTGGCTTTCGTTATAAAAATGTCGCCGTTTCTGATATCGGGAATTTCAAATCCCTTTCGCAGTTTCCCGTCTTTATCCCGGATTCTTTCGTCGTGGACAATCCAGGCAGAGAGCCGGCATTCATAGCTTCCCGAGGAAAAGAAATTTTCCTGGTACCGTTCAAATACTCTGATCCGTTCGGCCAGACCCGCATGCTCGCTCAGCAATTTGTCCACGGCGGGGCGCCCTAATCCGGTCTGCAGAAAAATCGTATGATAATCCTCGTCTGTCAGAGAATGACCGGCTCCCGGGTCATTTGCACCCGTCAACTCAACTTTGCTCAAGATGGGACCCAGATCAATCTTTGGATAATCCGGACGCCATGAGCCTTCGTCCTCAATGGCCCAGTCCAGCAATTCCGTCACAACTATGATAAAAACCAACAAGGCGGCCAGTTTTATGATCCGCCTTAACGTTTTTTCCCTAAATTTCCGGTCAGAGCCTTTTCCTTGCCGCATAAGGCATCCTCGTCATCTTCAAATCGGACTTTTCGTATAGAATATACCCCTTTTAGTATGAGTGATTCAGTATATTCTAACACTTTTAAAATGAAGTTGTAAATATGTCTTAGTGTTCAGTTAGTGTCAAGTAATCGTTGGCAATTTTTTTGTTCTTCTGTATTTCTGTTCTA
>ENA-UPSB01002112-UPSB01002112.1-bioreactor-metagenome-genome-assembly--contig:-NODE-2112-length-20104-cov-5.637388_pt1 | contig 20104 bp, 15 predicted proteins | sample MGYA00238182_ERZ773286 | MGnify/ENA primary metagenome ERZ773286 (study PRJEB29026, sample SAMN07631240) | bioreactor metagenome | isolation source: Switchgrass digestor | place: USA: Dartmouth... | reverse complement strand
ATGGCAGAAATTATGCATGGTTTTTAAGGTATTCCGGATATTTTTACAAAATAAAACAGTGACTCGAATGAACTCAAAAACAATGTCCTTTCCCCATGAAACAAAAATAACTGATCAGGCGTCTAAGACAATAAACAAAATTTGTTATGGAGTTGATACGATGAAAAGATTGCTTAAAACGATTATCAGTGTGTCTTTGTCCATAGGTTTGCTGGCCGGTTGCAGCACAGGAAGCATGTTTCCCGGTAACATACGGTCGTATGACAGGGGAAAGATAGATGAACATGTGGTTCGGGCAAATAATGACTTTGCTTTCAATGTCTTCAGGCAGCTGGACAGCGAGGATGGAGAGAAAAATATATTTATATCCCCCTTAAGCATATCTGCTGCCCTTACCATGGCATACCAGGGTGCAGGCTCGACCACCAGGGATGCTATGGCTGAAACCCTGGGTTATAACGACATGGAAATCGAAAAGATCAATGAAAGCTTTAAAAACCTTTTGGGGATGCTGAACAGGAAAGACAAGAAGATCGAGATTAACATCAGCAATTCCATATGGTACAGGCAGGGACGGAAGATTAAGGATGAATTCTTGTCTGTAAACAAGGACATATTCGGCGCATCCGTCAGCGAACTGGACTTTTCGGACCCGGAAAGCGCGGATAAAATCAATAGATGGATTTCCGATTCGACAAAGGGAAAGATTGAAAAAATGATAGAACCTCCGATACCGGCAGATGTGGTAATGTATCTGATAAATGCCATCTATTTCAAAGGAGAATGGACCGAGAAATTTGACAAGAATCTTACCTTTAACTCAGAGTTCCATTCCGGGAACGGCAGGGTAAGCGATATCATGATGATGTATAAAAACGGCAATGCAGAGTATGGTGCAGGTGATCAGTGGAAAGCGGTAAGGCTGCCGTACGGCAAGGGCAGTATGTCCATGTATTGCATATTGCCGGAGGAAGGGATTTCGGTCAACGACTTTATCGCTGATATGAATACGGAAAAATGGGAGCAGATAAAGGGAAGCATTTCTGAAACGGAAGATGTGGTTCTCCAGATACCCCGCTTCAAGATTGATTATGGAATAAAGGAATTAAAGGACAGCCTGACAGCAATGGGTATGGGAGAAGCTTTCACTGGCGGAGCTGATTTTTCGGGTATACGGGAGGACATTTATATCAGCAGCGTAATGCACAAGGCAGTGGTGGAGGTAAACGAGGAAGGAAGCGAAGCTGCAGCGGCTACTGTGGTGGAGATGACGGAAGCGGCTGCTGCGGAACCCATCATGTTCATAGCCGACAGGCCTTTTGTATTCATTATCGCTGATGATGAGACAGGCTCTGTCCTGTTCATGGGAAAAGTGTTTGACGGGGCTGATATTGGATAATTTGATAAATAAAGAACGTAAATTCCTGAATATTCAGTATATGATTCTACATCAAAATGGCATGAATTCAGCCAATTGAAATGGATGATTGTTGTTCCGAAAGGATTCAAAGGATGTACGGAATTGTCTGAAATAACTGGATTTGCCCGTGCACCGTGAATCTTCATCTCACGGGTCATTCCAGCCGTCTCCACAATCAATGCACCAATTATTATCTGAATTCATTCTTAACCATGTAGGCTGCATGAGAAGTTTTTCAGCAGCCTTATTGATTGCTCTCTGCAGCCCTGGGCGGTCGCACCGGCATAAAGGAAAAAATTGCTTACTCAATAATTGACCTAAAAAACTTATTTACAATCCTGTGATTCTAAGTTAATATTCAACTATACGGGAATATCTTCAGCACTACGGTTACAATGCCTTGATGAGCTTAATCCGATGAATGTTCTGCGGGTAGATATTTTTGGCAGTAGGAGGTTAATCATATGGAATTCAAGCTTTTATCAGAAAAAGAAACACGCAGATATTGCGAAAAGATAAGAATGCCGGAAAGCGCAACCAAAATACTCATGGGAATGGTGGCTAAAATTAACAGCGATGAGAAGCTTTTGGAGATATATAAAGACTTTTATACCAGTTATATCGCCAGCGGATACTGGACAACCATATGGGAGCCTTTGAACATCCATCCATATGTGGAAGCTGCTTTTGGCAATCATTCAACCCTGTTCTACCTGCATGCGGCCTTGGAGAGGCTGCCCTACACGGAGCAGAGGTATTCTGAACTGGGAATAGGTGATGAAATATTTGTCAACACCCTGAGCGATATCGGCGTGTGGGTGCAAAATGCATATAACCTGGTAGGATATTACTGCATCAGGAATTTCAGCTGGATATGGAGGCATCTTGAGGCCAGACTGTTCAGGATAGGCAGACTTCAGTATATTGCATTGCCTTTCAGTGGGGACGTGAAAGCATTCTACAGCTCCAGGAAAAACAAGCTTCTTCTTTTGTGCAACAGCGGTATGGAACTCAGAGCAAACGGAGATATGCAGGGAGTCTGTGGAAAGGAAAAGACCGCGGACGGCTTTGTTACAGAGTATGAGGAGACAGAGGAGTATTTTTTTGGCAATCCGGTAACTCCATACGGCAAAGCATTAAGAACTCCGGTTAAGCTAATGAGGGACGAGTGGGAAAAGGTCCTGGACAAAGGCGATTACTTGCTGGAAATACATATCCCAAGAGGCGATGATTTTGGAATGGGTGCAATAAAAGACTCATACCTGCATGCAAAGGAATTTTACAGGAGGTATTTTCCAGAGATAGATTATAAGGGAATGTTTTGCCATACATGGCTGTTTACGCCCCAGCTTCAGGAAATGCTGCCGCGCAGCAGCAAAATTGTGGCATTTCAGAGGCAGTTTTACCTTTATCCGACCAAAGGTTCTGTGAATTACCTGTGGAACTTTGTTTTCAATGAGCTCACAGAAAGAAAGGATGCAAAACCGGATACGTATTTGAGGAAGAAGGTGCTGGAATATCTGGATGAAGATAAAGAGATCTTTGACATGAGGGGGATTTTCTGGATATAGGCAATGAGTTTGGCGGTACTTCATATATGGACAAGTATGACGCCGGGGAGTACTCATTCCTGCATGATGCAGAATAGAGGCATCTTTTGTTAAATCATCAGGGAAAGAAGATACAAACTGGCTTCTGTAATTTTAAGCCCTGAGATAAGCAGAGACTTTATTTCTGTTATTGGATTTGCGCGACATGTATTAGGAGTTGTATAAAAAATATATTGTGTTGAGGTCATATATGCTGAAAAACCTGGCGGATGCCGTAGCGATTTTAGTAAAAAGATTACGATATAAAATCAGCACTGCTGATGAAGTGACCATTAGCAGGGGGTATGTAGCACTTTCCAACTACACTTCAGGAGTCATAAACAATCTCATAGGGGCCAACTTCCTGACGGGTTTTTTGCTTCTGCTCAACGCAGACGATAGCTTCATGGGTTTTGTAACCATGGCAGGGTACATTGGAAATCTGCTTCAGATTCTGTCCCCTCTTTTGCTGGAAAGGTTTCAAAGCCGCAAAAAGCTTCTCATATACAGCAGGGCTGTGATTTATTTCCTAAATATTGCAGTGATCGGGATGGTTCCCCTAATTCCCTTCACCAACCCGGTAAAGCTTATGCTTATAATTGTTATTATCCTGGGCGTTAACCTGATTAATGCAATTACTGCACCAGGGTTTTCGGTGTGGCATATAAAGAGCATACCGGATTATGTCAGAGCAAAGTATTTTTCCACTTTCAACATGATAAACGGTATAATCATATACACGGTGGTGCTGGGAGCAAGCTGGGTTGTTGACAATTTCAAGGCGTCAGGCAATGAACTGCAGGGCTTGCTGGTCTTGAGGGTGTTGGCTCTGATTCTGTGCACTTTGGATATTCATTTCCTTTTTAAAATAAAGGAATATCCAAATCAACAGACAGAAGCCGGAATCAATCTGAAAGACATATTGATAAATCCCTTTAGGGAAAAGAAATATCTGGTAACAGTGATGATAGCGTGTCTATGGTCATATTCGGCAAACATTCCCGGACCGTATTATAGTATGTACATGCTCAAAGACATGGGAGTCAGTTACTCTTTCCTGAATATCATCAATATGTTCAACATACCGGCGCTGATTTTCCTGGCGCCACTGTGGAGAAAAAGGGTTAATTCCACTTCATGGTTCAAGGTGCTGTGCCTTTCCATGGGCTTGTACCTGCTGCATTATGCAGGGCTTTCCTTTGTCACCGGGGAAACTTTGTTTTTGTATCCTGTTTCGGTAATATATGCGTTTATGATAACACCCGGTATAAACCTGGTCTTTTCCAATATTCCGTATATTAATATTCCTGAGAAGGATCAGACTGTTTACATAGGGTTTTACTCATCCATGAACAACCTGGCGGCCCTGCTGGGGGTTACGACCGGCAAGGAGTTTATAAGGATGACGGAGGGTAAGACAATATCCCTTCTTGGAATATCAATGCAAAACAAACAGTATATGATGCTTTTAACGGCAGCGGTCATGATGGTTTCAGCCATACTGATCTATTTTTTGCAGAAGAAGTCTGAATGCGGCAGTATGGATAAACATAAGGATTCAACAAACGATGAGTTGGCAGTTGAAAGTCAGCAGAGGCGTGCGGAATAGAAAACGTTGGGTATGCTGAGTTGATTACTTTCTATGGAATTTCCCCCGAATTAATGGCAAAACTATAGCATACTGAAAATATAAGCAAGAAGCACTATACAAAAAAATAAAGCATTTTTATATTCATATTCAGGACAAGCAAAAAAAGAGGTGATGCATTATGAGCAAATTCATTCCCGAGATAGACGGGAACCTGAGGAAACATATGGTCAGAGTCCCGGAAATTATCAATGAAGCAAGCGGTATAAGGATTTTCGGAAAACTTATAAAATCCCTGGTTTTCACGACTGATGTAGCAATAATAAAAAACTGCAATGCCAATGCCGTTATCGCAGTATATCCTTTTACACCCCAGCCCATAATCACCCATTCAATTATTACCGCTTCCGATGTCCCCGTATTCTGTGGTGTAGGAGGGGGCACCACCACCGGAAAGAGGGTTATCAACCTGGCCCAGGATGCAGAATTTCAGGGAGCGATAGGGGTTGTTGTAAATGCTCCTACTCCGAATGAAATTATAATGAAACTGAGAGAGAAAATTGATATTCCGATCGTTGTAACGATTGTGTCGGAGAAAACTGACATCAGGGCAAGGGTGGACGCCGGAGCTACCATACTGAACGTATCAGGGGCTTCCAACACTGTGAATATAGTGAAGCGGATAAGGGACAAATTTCCTGAAGTGCCGCTGATTGCCACAGGAGGACCGACTGAAGAAACCATTTTCAAAACCATTGAGGCCGGTGCCAATGCCATAACTTATACACCACCGACCTCCGGTGAAATTTTCAAAACGCTCATGAACAAATACAGGAATGAAGCCGACATAATATAACTTTCCCGCTATAACGGAAAAGAGGGCACATGAGCCGGTCATGGCAGGATTGAAAAAGGTTGAGGCGCGTTGTATCGCATCAACCTTTTGTATTTTGCATGGTAATTTTGTCTGCTGACATGAAAATATCATTAATCTTCATGACTGCCTGCGCTCCGCTTGCCCAACCGGTCCATGTCAGTTTAGAAGGCTCCTTTTAAGTTCCTCGTATCTGTCCCTGAGGGAAGGCTCCATTTTATGCTTCATGCCTGCATTGATTGCAATGATGGAATCCCTGTATGCACCGGCCTTTACCAGTGAATCGGCAAGGTTATACCAGAGATGGGCATCATCGGGGGTTTGTCTTATTTTCGTTGCATAGTAGGGAGCTACCCTGTTAAAATAGTATAAAGCAGGGTTTTTGGCAGGCACCAGCTCCGAACCGTTCCATCGCAGAACTTCAATATCATAAGTGTTTTCATCCTTTTTGTTCCATAGCGCCAGCCATGTTTTAGCCTGGGAGTCTGGCCCTCTGGATGATGGCAATAGTTCAATTCTGTCATAGCTGCGGGCGAAGAGCTCTATGAAAGTACCGTCATCCAGGGAGTAAGCGTAAAGGGTCGGTGATTCATTGCCTGAAGTAACTCCAAGCAAAAGCTGCCTTTTGCCCTCGCCGGTTAAATCAGCTGTGTCCCTGTAATCCAGTGAATCATAGCCATAACAGCTGACCTCGCCATTCTTGCACCAATACTCGTCCTGCTTTTTCAGGAACAGGGTTCTTATTTCATTGTCCATCAGGAAAGATATTATCAGCCCTTTTTGGGGACTGCCGTCAAGGTTTGCAAATTGTACTTCTTTGGCACCGTAGGGGTGTTTGGGAGTTAAAAGCCTCGCATTTTCAGGCATAAAACTTTTCACTATGGATAAATAGTCTTCGGTTTTTGATTTTTCTGCTATCTGAGATGCTATTTTGGATACCGTACCTGACAATCCTCCGAGCAATGTATGCAAAGTAGCTGAAGGATTCGACTTTCTCATTGGTATATGTATTGAACGAGGTCTCAGAATGAGTTTTGGTTTCCCGTTGCCAAACAAGGAACAGTTGTAAGCTTTCCTGCCCGGGAAAGTGCAATGGCGATGTTTTGGCATTAAAGCTCTTCCGGCCAGGAATAATCCGGCTAGTTGTATCGGAAGCATACTATCTCCCCTTTGAATCTATTCTGTACTTATTATATGCCCTGGTTTGAAAAAGGTTAAATTTTTCATGGACTCAGCCATGATACAATCATAACGGGACACGGTGTCTGCCTTATGTTTAAGGCCGCCTTTTCTGTTTGCATGCCTTTACGTTGGCAGTCCTGCTATTACACAATTAGATTAAGGCAATACAAGCATACACCGTCTGTTAAGTTATTGTGTGGGGAGAAAAAGATGCTTCTATGTATAAATACGGATTATCTTCCGGAAATAATGAATTTCGGTCATGTTGATTATAACAAGCTATGGATTCACTTTCAGAGGATAACTGACGAGCATATATTATACATAATCATCAGCGGGAATTTGTATGTCAGGGAGGGCACGGAGGAATATCCCCTGTCTAAAGGGGATATGTTCATACTTGAGCCGAATATCCATAATAAAGGTTACAAAGCTTCGTGCTGTCATTATTTTTACATACATTTCAAGCATCCCGGTGTATGGCGGGTTACGGGCAGATCGGACGAGGAAGTGCATGAGGAGATGCTTAAAAGGCGTATTTCTTCTTTTGCTAACTCCGAAACTGCAGAAACTGCAAAACAACCGGAAGATATTGAATACCAGGGGCGCTATATCAAGGATATGCATACCGATAAAGGCTCTTATGCGCCTTCGAGAAAAGCCAAGATAACTTTGATACTGCATAACCCTGATACAAATCCTCTGGAGGGGAAAATAAAATGGTTGGATGAAACCGTTTATGAAACAGACAGGGGTTTTTCCCTTGAGGTTGACCGGAGTGTTGAGATGGATTTTTCATGGGAAGTTCCAGAAGACGACTTCATCGGCTATGCTGTAGAAGCCGCATTATACTCCGGTGAAAATCTCTTGGATTACGAAATGACGGCTTTAGATGTATCTTCTGGAGGGACGGAAGGAAAATGGGATGTAAAGCTATGGAAACTGACCACTTTCAAAAAAATTGGGATGAGTCCGCTGGTAACTTTGTATCCAGGTATGCTGTTGATGGATTCCGGGCTTACAATAATTGAACCGGTGAAAAGGTTTTTGGATGGCTGCGGCGATGGGGCCGGGAAGATGAGACTCATGAAAGCTGCAGAGGGCGTGAAAGAATAAACTCTTGTGACAATGTCTCCCAGGAAATATAGTTGACTTGAACACCGGCATAATATACCATTGAATTTATGATCAGGCGTGCAGGCATGGTATTTTAAAACCAATACGTGTATAATTTGACCGATGGTTTTGAGGGGGGTTGACTGTGAAAAGGAAGACGTTAATATTGTGCAGTATGGTTGTATTGGTCATGGTTTTATTGGCAGGCTGTGTTCCGGGAGACGGTGCAAACACAGCTGATAACCCGGCGGGTTTTTTCTGGGGAATATGGCACGGATGGATTGCTCCGATTTCCCTTATTTTAGGTTTGTTCAAAGAAAACATCAGGATTTATGAAACGGCAAACAAAGGCTGGTGGTATGACTTTGGCTTTTATATTGCTGTTATCAGCGGATTTGGCGGGATTTCCCTGTTTCGCAAAAAGAACTCAGGCAAAAAGTGAAAAATAAAACATGAGATGACGGGTGAATAAAATGGAATTTTTGGATTTCAAGGCATTGGGTGCCGACTGGATCTGGAATGAAAGCGCGGGTACGTTAAACAGCTATGTGAGGTTTATCCATGAGTTCGAGGTGAAGGAAACCAGAGGGATACGGATTCTGATATCTGCGGACACCGACTATGCAGTCTATGTGAACGGCCAGTTGGCAGGCTATGGTCAGTATGACGATTATCCCTTTTACAAGGTTTATGATGAGATTTGCATCGATCCATTGATAAAAAAGGGAAGGAACAGGCTGTGTATCCATGGATATTACCAGGGGGTGGGCAGCTTCCAGTACTACAAGGCGGATGCCGGGATTATTTTTGCTGTCCTTTGCGGAGAACAGGTGCTGGCATTCAGCGGGGAAAATACGTGGAGCAGCCCATGCCCGGCTTATGAAAACGGTGCCATGGAAAATATATCTCCCCAGTTGTCCTTTACTTTCAAATACGATGCATCAAGGGAGGATGGCTGGCTGGACTTTAGCTATGAAGCAGGGAACTGGGGGAAAAGCACAGTGGTAAACAAGAACAGAAATCTACACCCAAGGCCGGTGAAAAGGCTCATTACCGAAAACAGGACGGCATCCAGGCTGTGCGCCCAGGGATTGTTTGTCAGGGATAAAGGAGATTGGGATATTGGCCTTATTATGCAGAGGGACTACCTGTCTGCCAGGAGAATAACTGAAATATCCGATTGGAAAAAAGATGAAGTTGTGCTTCCAGGCCCGGAACCTTTTTGCATAAAACAGGAACTGACACAGGGTAAAGGGGTATATCTGCTCTTCGACCTGGGCAGGGAAGAGGCAGGCCTGCTTGACATGGAAGTGGAGACTGCGGAAGGCACCGTTTTTGAAATAGGGTATGGTGAGCATCTGGATGATCTCAGGGTAAGGAGCTATGTCGGCGCAAGAAATTTTGCCTGCCGGTTTGTCAGCAAAGAGGGCAGGCAGAGTTTCACCCATTATTTTAAAAGGCTGGGTTGCAGGTATGTGCAGCTTAATATCAGCAATATCAGAAGCGATATAAAGATATTTTATGCAGGCCTTTTGCCTGTGAGATACCCCTTGTCCCGTCAGCCTGTCAATATAGAAGACAAACTGCACAGGAAGATATATGAAGTGGCGGTGAGAACTCTGGAACTTTGCATGCACGAACACTATGAGGATTGTCCCTGGAGGGAACAGGCGCTATATGCCATGGATTCCCGCAATCAGGCCTTATGCGGGTATTACTGCTTCAATGAGGCGGACTTTCCTGAGAGTTGCATAAGATTGCTGGCTTTAAGCCTGAGGGAAGATGGACTGCTGGAATTGTGCGCCCCTGCCAGGGCTCCGATAACCATACCGTCATTTACTTTCATATGGATAATGGAACTGTATGAGTTTTGGATACACAGCCAGAGAACGGAATTCATCAGGGAAATGTTCAAAACGGTGGAAAAGATATGCAGCTCGGCTTTAGAACGCGTGGAGAGCGGGCTGATTCCATGCTACGGAGATACCGGTTACTGGAATTTCTATGAGTGGGCGGAAGGCTTGGACGGCACACCTATTCAAAGGACGGAAGCTCTGGAGAAAAGGTTTGACGCTCCTCTCAACATGCTTCTGGTGATTTCTTTAAACAGTGCAGCAAAGCTGGCTGAGGCGATAGGCCAGGAACGGCTTTCCAGGTACTGGGCGGAATGGACGGATAAATTGAGAAAAGCAATCAGAGAGCATTTTTATGATCCCCGTTCCGGCTTATACTACACATATATAAAGGACGGGGAAGGTTACCATCTTTCTGAACTGACCCAGGCTTTGGCTGTCTGCAGCGGATGTGCCAAAGGAATGGAAGCGGACAGGTTAAGAGAAGTGTTGGCTGATGAAAACAACGGCCTGGTCCGGATCACGCTGAGCTACAGGGCTTTCAAATATGATGCGCTGCTGATGGATATCGGGAGGTACAAACAATGGGTTTTGGATGATATCTCTGAGATTTGGGGCAGCATGCTGTTTCATGGGGCAACCAGTTTCTGGGAGACAGAAAAGGGTGCCGGAGATTTTGATGATGCCGGGAGCATGTGCCACGGATGGTCGGCGATACCGGTATATTATTACCACAAGCTCGGTATAGCCGGTGGGAAATGACGGATGTTTCCGGATGCGGTTCTGAGCCGTATGCATTAAGTTTTATGTAAGGATGGCCATGGGAAAGATGTACATGAAGTTTTTTATGGAAATATATACATGAAGTTCTGCAAAATGAAGTCTTATGGAGGAATAAATGGAAAAACCGCTGAAAAGCGGCTTTAAAAGTTTACAAACAAGCTTGAACTGGTCCCACACCATTTTTCCCGAAGTTTTGGCTTTTCTATTTTTCCGGTCGGATTGCGCGGTACCTTGTCAATAATGATCTTCCATGGCCTTTTGTACTTGGGCAGTGCCTGGCAGAATTTGAGCAGTGCGGACTCATTGACTTTCTTTCCGGGTTTGGGTTCAACTATTGCCAACGGTACTTCAACCAAGCGATCATGAGGCATTCCTATCACTGCCACATCCTTTACATCTTCATGAGTCTGCAGAAAATCTTCGATTTCCACCGGGAAGATATTCTCGCCTCCGGATATGATTACGTCCTTTTTTCGATCAACAAGATATATAAAACCATCCTCATCCATGCGGGCCATATCACCCGTGAAAAGCCAACCGTCCTTCAAAACCTTTCTGGTGGCTTCCGGATTTTTGTAATATCCTCTCATGACTCCGGGACCTTTTACGCAAAGCTCTCCGACTTCATTGCATGCTACGGGATTTCCTTCCGGATCCACAATTTTTACCTGCCAGTTGTAACCCGGAATCCCGATAGCCCCCACCTTATGTATATTTTCTATGCCAAGATGTACGCATCCAGGACCGGTGGCTTCGCTCAGCCCATAGTTTGTGTCATACAGTTGATCGGGGAAGTATTTCTTCCACTGCTTTATTAGGCTGGGAGGAACAGGCTGTGCTCCTATGTGCATCAATCTCCACTGCCGGAGATTATAATTTTCCAGCTTTACATTTCCATTCTCTATGGCACAGAGAATATCCTGAGCCCATGGGACCAGGAGCCATACGATGGTCGCTTTTTCCTCCGAAACCGCCTCCAGTATCCATTCGGGTTTAATTCCCCGCAGTATGACGGCCTTTGAGCCGGTGTACAGACTGCCGAACCAGTGCATTTTAGCTCCGGTATGGTATAAAGGAGGAATACATAGGAAATTGTCTTCATGGGTATGAAGATGGTGCTTGCTTTCGGAAATGCCAGCTGACACAAGATTTCCATGGGTAAGCAATATGGGCTTTGGTGTTCCTGTGGTACCGGAAGTGAAATAAAGTGCCGCATCTTCATCATCAGAAATCGCTATTTCAGGAGGATTACCATGGAAATTTTCTATCATGCTGTAGAAGCTTTCCGCTCCCCTTGGCGGAGAATCTCCGACAAATACCAGGCTTTCGATGTATTCCAGCTTATTTCTGATGTTATCAATCTTATCCCGAAACTCAGGACCGTAAATGAGAACCTTGGATTCGGAAGTATCAAGGCACTTCCTGATTTCCTCCTCGGTAAACCTGAAATTTAACGGAACTGCCAGCGCCCCTGTTTTCAATATGCCAAAGTAAACCGGAAGCCACTCCAGGCAGTTCATCATTAGAAGAGCGACTTTGTCTCCCCTGCGGACACCTTTGGCCAACATGGCATTTGCAATTTTATTGGATGTATTCTCGAACTCCGACCAAGTGATTTCCCTGCGGATTCCTGACTCGGGTATGCGCTCGATCAGGCTGACTTCATCCGGATATAAACGCGCGTTGCGGGAAAGAAATTCCGTGATAGGCATGAAAAAACAACCCCCATTCTACCATTCTGCATTAAATCTATATTTAAACCTTACTGTCTACCATGCTTTCCATACTTCCAACGCTTTAGCCGTAATTTCCAGCTGGTATTAATTATATCACATAATCATATTATTAATTATAAACATTTGCAATGTCAACTGAAAAATTACTATAATTAAAAATAAACAATGGGAAAGCTTTTTTGTGGGATACCTTACATATAAAGGTTTTACGCGTTGTACTCATGATTCTTTCCAAATGCAGAACGCTGCAGAACGGGGGATAAATTCACCGTCTCCTTGATATTCGCTTTTTGCTGGATTTTTCTATATTAATCCTTTTACCTCTTACGGTATTATTCTTCATTGATTTCAAAACTTCCGGCGCATACTCTGCCGGAACTTCTACAAATGTATACTTGTCAAAGATGTCTATCGCACCTATAAGCTTTCCGGGAAGGCTTGTATTGGAAACGATGCTTTCAACTATATGGTGTGGTTGGATTTTATTCTCCCTGCCTATGTTGATAAACAGCCTTACCATACCTTTCTCCGTGACTGTATCTATGTCATCTGTTTCGAAGTTAGATTCAGACAATGGGTTGCCTTGTGCTGAAAGAATTTTAAGCAATGCAGCTGCTATTTATATAGTCGATACCATTGTCATCATGGGAGTTGACGTCTTCCAGAAAATTGTTCACATAAGCTGTATATTTGGCAAGGTCTCCTTCTTTCAAAGTTTCTCTTACTTTGTTCAGTAAAAGTCCCGTTTTTTTCTCTTCCACATCTATCAGGGAGGGAGGTCTTATAAAAAGAATATCGGATTTTGTGTATCTTTTTATGTCTTTAAGTTTGTATATTTCCCGTCCTACGACAAAGGAAAAGGCTTTGCCTGTTTTTCCTGCCCTGCCGGTTCGACCTATCCTGTGTACATAGTACTCCTCATCATTGGGTAAATCGTAGTTAAACACTGCTTCCACATCATCTACGTCTATTCCCCGGGCAGCTACATCAGTGGCGACCAGGATGTCAATCTTGCCTTTTCTGAACTTATTCATAACCTTGTCCCGCTGCTCCTGTCTCATATCTCCATGAAGAGCTTCAGCTGCATATCCTCTGGATTGAAGGCTTGAAGCCACCTCATCCACTTTCTTTTTAGTATTGCAAAAGACCAGAGCCAGATTAATATCATTGGTATCTATGAGCCTGGAGAGCACTTCCAGTTTAGCAGATTCGCTAACCTCAAGATAATACTGCTCAATTCCGGGAACAGTAAGCTCCCGGTGAGATGCTTTTACATGCACTGGATCTTTCTGATACTTTTTGGTAAGTTCCAGGATCTCCTGGGGCATTGTGGCGGAGAAGAGTATAATCTGCTTTTCTTCAGGCACTTTTTCAAGGATGGTGTCGATATCTTCGCGAAAACCCATGTTGAGCATTTCATCTGCCTCATCGAGCACTACCATCTTCAAATTTCCAAGTTTCAGAGTTTTTCGCCTTATGTGGTCCATTATGCGCCCTGGTGTACCAATTATTATCTGAGGCCGTTTTTTCAAGGCAAATATCTGGCGATTAATGGGCTGACCGCCATAGATGGGCAGTATGCCGATACCTTTTTTATATTTGGACACATGGGTTAACTCTTCAGATATTTGTATTGCCAGCTCCCGGGTTGGGCATATGATCAAGACCTGGATATCTTCTGACTCCCGTTCTGCCATTTCTATGGCAGGTATGCCGAAAGCACATGTTTTTCCTGTACCGGTCTGAGCTTGGCCTATTACATCTTTGCCTTTCAGTATGTGAGGTATGGCCAGGGACTGGATGGGGGTAAGCTCTTCAAACCCCATATCAGTAATGGCTTTCTGTATTTCTTCAGAGATGCTCAGTTCTTTAAAAATCAAATCTTCCATATTCAAACCCTTTACTCCTCCCGATTATTAAACTTTATTATCAGTATTTGCATTACCACGAAATGAATTCAATTTTATGAGTCTCGGTGTCTTCTTTCATAGTTACTATTATTATTCACCGTTTGAAATTTTATAAAGGATCTAATTATACTATGAATCACCATCGATAAGCAATGATAAAGCGTATGATTGACATTAATTTCTGTGTATTATAAAATTCCCATAGAATGGAGATTGCAGGTGAATCAAATAAAAATGGAAAACTGGATTATTCTGGGCAAGCTTGGCATACTGGTGTATTGCTGTATAAAATATGTTGAAGGTCCAATGGAGAATACAGCTGCTGTTATATTCTTTATCTTGACCTATGTCATTTTTAACATGCTTGCCTATGTACTTAAGCCTTTATTATGGAAACGCATTATGTTCATTCTATCCATTGTTTTGCTGTTATTTTGTTCTGTGTATGTTAACCCTCTTTTTGTTTTATTCCTGCCTATGGGTGTTTCCGATGTGGTTCATTGCACTGTAAATGACATGCGGTTTGTAATGGTTGCCTTGCTTGTATATTAAATCCTTACCTGCAGAAATCATAGCTGAGTATACACTGGTTTTGATTCTTAGTTTGGTGCTTAATATTATTGCCTTTACTGCTTCAGGCAGGATAAAACAGTTGTCTCTTCAAAATGATGAATTTAGGCTGAAGATTGACAGTCTTTATAGAAAAATGGACGAAGAGGAAGAGTTCAAAAGGCAGATCAGGTATCTTTCCCAGTTGGAAGAGAGAAACAACATAGCGCAGCAGATACATGACAAGGTAGGCCATGCGATTTCCGGAAGCCTGATACAGTTGGAAGCAGCAGCGTTGCTGGTGGAAAAGGATGCAGAGAAGACAAGGAGCATAGTAAAAAACGTGATTGGTACTCTCAGGGAGGGAATGGAAAGCATCAGAGCCACCTTGCAGAACATCAAACCTCCGGCAGAACAGCTTGGGATTAACAGGATAAAATCCCTTTTGGATGAGTTTACCATGAGTAACGGAATAAAAACGACTCTTAAGTTTTCCGGAAACCTGGCTCTTATCACCTATATGCAGTGGAGAGTAATATATGAAAACATCACAGAAGCCTTAACCAATGCTGCCAAGTATTCCGGGTGTTCTGCCGTATCAGTAAGCATAGATGTACTGAACAAAATAATCAAGGCTGAGGTCAGGGATAATGGTATAGGAGCGGTGACCGTAAAAAAGGGGATGGGTTTAAGAGGAGTTGAGGAACGAAGCAGTAACATGGGAGGAAAAGTGATAATCGACGGATCCATGGGATTTTCCATAATAACCATACTACCTGTAGAAGGAGGAGAAAATGGGAATTAGGGTGCTGATAGCGGATGATGATGCCCTTGTAAGGGAAGGGTTAAAAATCATTCTTGAGATGGATGAAAGGTTTGAAGTGGCAGGCTGTGTGGAAAATGGTTCCCAGGCTGTGGATTTTTGCTTTCGGGAACCGGTGGATATAGCTCTTTTGGATGTCCGAATGCCTGTGATGAACGGATTGCAGGCAACCAGGGAAATAGCGGAACGCACGTCAACCAAACCTGTGATTCTCACCACTTTTGACGATGATGAGTTCATAGTAAAAGGAATCAAAAACGGAGCCAAAGGATATCTGTTGAAGAATACCCCGTCGGATAGAATGAAAGATGCCCTGAAGCTTATATATGACGGTGGCACTGTTATGCAGGATGTGGTGCTGGAGAAGATCAGGGAAGGACTGAATCAAAACAATATAGGGAAAATAGAAACCAAAGACTTTACCGAACGGGAACTGGAGATCATGCAGCTTATATCTAAAGGGCTGTCAAACCGGGAAATAGCTGCTCAGCTTTATATATCCGAAGGTACGGTCAAAAACTATATTACGTCTATACTTGACAAGACGGGGCTGGAACACAGAACCCAGATCGCCATCTTCTATTTAAAAGGCGGAAAAATATCATGAATTTTCCATGACTTTAGTCATATGATGAAGTGACCTATTGTACTTATACAGGGGTCACTTTTTTAATACATTTGTATTGTGGGAAGTGAAATGGATTTGCTTGGGAAACAACCGGTTCATTGACTGATTGTTGTTCCTTATCTGTGATCCTATATGCCGGCTTGCCAGATGCATATGACTTCATACATATCCTATAGTCAGCCGGATTCAAGATGATTGCATATGGCAGTGCCGAGATGTCAAATAACTATAAGGAAGTGGTGTTTGTGATAATTGTTAAAATTGATGGACTGACCAAAAAGTACGGCGACATAATTGCAGTGGACAATATCAGCCTGGAAATCCAGGAAGGTGAAATACTCGGGCTGCTTGGCCCCAATGGCGCAGGGAAAAGTACGACCATAAACATGATAACCGGTCTTGTTTCCATGGATAAGGGGAAAATACTGGTCATGGGCAGAGATATAAAAAAGGATGCCAATGAGATAAAGAAAAACATTGGGATAGTACCACAAGATATTGCAATATATGAGGACCTGACCAGCCTGGAGAATGTTATGTTTTTCGCCAGTCTTTACGGATTGAAGGGTAAAGAGCTTAAAAGACGGGCAGAAGAAGCCCTGGAATTTACAGGACTGAGCGATAAGGCTAAAAGCTTTCCCAAAGACTTTTCCGGAGGTATGAAAAGAAGGCTCAACATTGCTTGCGCAATAGCTCACAGTCCAAAGCTGATTATAATGGATGAGCCCACGGTAGGAATAGATCCCCAGTCCAGAAACCATATACTCCAATCGGTAAAAGTGCTTAACAGCAGGGGGACTACCATCATATACACCAGTCACTATATGGAAGAGGTTGAAGAAGTATGTACAAGAATAGCGATAATGGACCATGGAAAAGTTATCGCTGAGGGTACCAAAGAGGAGCTAAAATCGATCATTACCGATAAAAGGTCCGTTTTGATATCCTTTTCGGGATCAATGGAGAGAATTGACGAAGCAGAGCTCAAAGGGATATACGGTGTTAAGGATATAGAAATTGAAGAGAATACCGTAAAGATCAGCAGTCTCAGGGATGTGGACAACCTGGACAAAATAATCCTTTACTTTACGGAAAAAAACATACCCATAAGAAGCATAGAAAGCAGAACCCCTGATCTGGAAACTGTTTTTCTCACCCTTACAGGAAGAAAACTTCGAAACTGATTGTATGAGGTGTGGAAAATGAATCTTGGCAATGTGTTCAAAATATTCAATAAGGAAATGTTGCATAATATGCGGGAAACCAAAGGAAACGTCATGATGATACTGTTTCCCATCATTTTAATAGTTATCCTGGGCATGGCCCTGTCGCCTGTGTTCGGCACGCAAACCGAGATCGGTGAAGTGAAAGTTCTGTACACAAAAGCTGAAGACAGTGAAATTTCAGCAGGGTTTGAACGTTTCATGGAGTATGCCGGCAAGGTAGGAATGAAGTTTGAAGAGACTGACGATATCGAAGCGGGAGTTGCCAGCGTAAAACAGGCGACATATTCATGTTATGTACTTCTGAAAGATCATCCGCAGGAAATAATATTGTATAAAAACAATCGTTACTATTTTGAAGCAAACCTGGTTGAGACAATGCTTCGCACTTTCGTTGAAAAGTTCAACGTCATATCCGCAGTTGCATCAGAAAATCCTGTCATGCTGGAAAAAGCACTGGAGGAACCCAAAACGGGATTTACGGATGTGAAACTGCTGAACCGGGAGAGGCAACCCGGATCGCTTGATTATTATTCGGTCACCATGCTTACGATGATACTGCTGTACTCTTCCATGACCGGCTACTGGAGCGTAAAAAATGAGCAAAACTGCAAAACAGGGAACAGAATGCTGTGCAGCCCCATCAACATGAGGGAAATCCTGGCGGGCAAGACCTTGGGAAGCATAACGGTTACGATAATACAGGCTTTTTTGGTGCTGGCATTCAGCAGGTTTGTCCTAAATGCCTACTGGGGCGACAATATTTGGCCGGTAATTGCTGTTATTGTCTCTGAAGCCATAATGGCTGTAAGTATTGGTATAGGGGTTGCATTTGCCATAAGGAATGAAGCTGCATCTTCGGCAGTTCTCAATACTGTAATTCCTGTGATGGTTTTCTTCGGAGGAGGGTATGTGCCCTTTGAAATACTGGGAAAGGCGCTTCAAAAAATATCGGTGATTTCACCGGTGAGATGGACGAACCGGGCTATATTCAGCGCAATATACAGCAACGATTATTCCATTGTACCCGTTGCCGTCATGATAAACCTTGGCATTGCTGTTTTGTTTATAGTCGCTTCATCCCTGGTATACAGAAAGGAGGCTGTCTGAGCATGAGAAATATGCTTTTGATTACTGTAAATACTCTTAAAATCACTTTCAGAAAGAAAGGCAACTTTGTATTGTATCTGATTTTGCCCGTTATAGGGATTATAGTCTCACTGGGAATTTACGGGAGTACCGGAACCGGTTCGGTGAATATAGGAGTAATAAACAATGACAACGGGATATTGTCTGCAGACATGATAGAGTATTTCAACAGAATTGAAAAGTTCCAGTTGAAAGAAATGGATAATGAAGATTCTGAAAGGCTTTTGCTGGATGGTTCGGTAAGCTGCCTGATGGTTTTCCCGGAAGGCTTCACCGAAAGCTTTTTGACCGGATCACCCAAAAAAACTGAGATCCTTTCCATAAAAGGGAAAGAAACCACGATATGGATAGAAAACGCAATAAACATGCATGCGGGAAACATTTACAGCCTGGTCGAGGCATCGGAATTTAAAAAGGACGTTTTCGACAGACTGTATGAAAACTATAAAAAGCAGAACCTGAAATTAAGGATTAATAAGGTTGATGATCAGGCAAACAGTAAAATGATGACCAATCAGACCTTAGGTTTTCTGATTTTGTTTGTAATGTTGGGAACAAGCATGACCTCGGAGCTTATACTCAGGGAAAAAAGAAACAGGACCTATTTCAGAATCTGTTCATCTCCGGTAAGCTCAAAAGTGTATATATCCGGCAATGTAGCAGCAAGCATTTTGATTGTGCTGGTGCAGATATACCTGACCCTGATGCTGATGAGATGGGTGTTTCGCATAGATACCTATGTTCCGGGCTGGCAAATGCTTATGATACTTGTGTGTTTCGGCCTGTCAGCCATAGGAATCGGCACCATGATAGTTGCTTTCAGCAAGTCTTCATACCAGGTGAGCACGTTTTCAACCCTTGTTATTACTCCCATGTGCATGCTGAGCGGCTGTTACTGGTCTGTGGAGTATATGCCTGATATAATGCAGAAAATATCCTGGTTTATGCCGCCCCGATGGGCGCTTGATGCAGTGGAAAGGCTCCAGAGAGGCACTGAATTCGGGAACGTAATGATAAACCTGGTGGTGATGCTGGCTTTTGCGGCCGCTTTCTTCGCAATATCCGCATACAAGTTCAGCATCAGCGACGATGTAAGGACTTTTGTATGAAAGTTTTGAAATGCGTCCATCATTGCATGAATCCTTTCTACACAATCAATAGATCCATATTAGCTGAATTCATTCCATAAAAAGCGGTTTGAATTCAGCTAATTTGTATGGATGGTTGTTGTTCTTTCACCGTCCCTAGGTTTATCCAATGCCACCTCAAGTTTACTGCTATTACCTCTCATATTTACAAAGTGCTGCCAGCAATGAAAAAATTTAAAAAGTTTCAATTCGTGGTTGTAATTAATGGGATAATGCAATATAATTATTACCAGGTAATATAATATGGTGATAACTTGATATTAAAGTAACATGACGCCAGGAGAGGTGATAGCATGAGCAAGGGGATTGAAGTGTTTATCGAGAAAGGCAGAAGAGTAATTAGGGGACTGGGATATTATGAGACCAGGGAAGTGAGGGATCTAAGGGAACTGGTCAAGGAAAGCGCCCGAATATATGGTTCTGCTCCTGGTTTTAAGTTTAAGGACAGGGCCGGAAATATCATCTGCAGGACTTATAGGGATTTGGACAAGGATATTGACTGCCTTGGCACGGCTTTGATCTCATTGGGCTTA
>ENA-UPSB01002111-UPSB01002111.1-bioreactor-metagenome-genome-assembly--contig:-NODE-2111-length-20116-cov-5.876228_pt1 | contig 20116 bp, 19 predicted proteins | sample MGYA00238182_ERZ773286 | MGnify/ENA primary metagenome ERZ773286 (study PRJEB29026, sample SAMN07631240) | bioreactor metagenome | isolation source: Switchgrass digestor | place: USA: Dartmouth... | reverse complement strand
TCCCCGGCCTCGCGGAACAGGCTTTCGGGGCAGGCGAAGCGCCCCGGCCGGAGACCCGGCAGGAGCCCGAAGTCCCGGCGACCGCCACGCAGCGTAGACTGAGGGCCGGTACTTACTCGACCAGGGGTCTCCAGGGCGGGTACTCGACCCGCGGCTGAACTGGCGTGCGACGCACATAATCGGGGGCCGTCCCTCCGTCATCCGGGATGACTCAGGGACGGCCCCTTCGGCTGCTCGGCCACGGCCCGGGGGCCCCGGTGGCCGCCGGTTTTCTCATGTTACCACTAGAACTTGTTGTCGCGCGGTAGCCTCAACCTTTTATTTTCAGCTTCGAAACATCAATGGCACTTCCCCATCGGCCGAAGAGTTGGTACTATAGTGCGTGAGGACGATCTGAATATAGTACAGTTGTGTACATGCCATCCCCCGGTGTGCTCATTCTGTGATAGTTTTCACGATCTTGGCCGGGGCGGACAGCCCACCGCCCGCCGGCCAGATGGCGATATGCGGAGGGATCAGGCTCACCTGGCCCCGCGCTTCCCCGGGGCCTTCTCCAGCAGGCTGCCTGCGCCCTCCACCCGGCCCGCGCTGGGCCGCATAGGAAGATGGAGGTGCTGTTGTGGCGAAGTTTTCCAAGCTGACCCCGCCCGAAGGCCAGAAGATCACGATGGTGAACGGCCGGCTGGTAGTCCCTGACAACCCCATCATCCCGTTCATCGAGGGTGACGGCACGGGGCCCGACATCTGGGCGGCCGCTCAGCCCGTTCTCGACGCTGCAGTGGAGAAGGCGTACGGCGGCAAGCGCAAGATCGCCTGGTTCGAGGTGTACGCCGGCGAGAAGTGCCTGAACAAGTTCGGCGAGTGGCTGATCGATGACACCGTCGAGGCCATCCGCGAGTACCGTGTCGCCATCAAGGGCCCCCTGACGACGCCGGTGGGCGGCGGAATCCGCTCGCTGAACGTCACCCTGCGGCAGATGCTGGACCTGTACGCCTGTGTCCGGCCCGTGCGCTGGTTCCCCGGCGTGCCCAGCCCCGTGAAGGAGCCGCACAAGACCGACGTGGTCATCTTCCGGGAGAACACCGAGGACATCTACGCCGGCATCGAGTGGAAGGCCGGCACCGCCGAGGCGCGCAAGGTCCAGGCCCTGCTGGCCGAGGAGATGGGCGTGAAGTTCCCCAACAGCGACAAGAGCGACATGATCGGCGTGGGGATCAAGCCCGTCTCGGAGTTCGGCTCCAAGCGGCTCGTCCGTGCCGCCATCCAGTACGCCATCGACAACAAGCGCAAGTCCGTCACGCTGGTTCACAAGGGCAACATCCAGAAGTTCACCGAGGGCGCCTTCCGCGACTGGGGCTACCAGGTCGCCACGGAGGAGTTCCGGCAGTATGTCATCACCGAGGACGAGCTCTGGTCCGATGAGTACAAGGGCAAGATGCCCGAGGGCAAGATCCTGATCCGCGACCGCATCGCCGACATCACCTTCCAGCAGCTCCTGCTGCGTCCCGACGAGTGGGATGTGATCGCCACCCTGAACCTGAACGGCGACTACCTCTCGGACCACGTCGCGGCCATGGTGGGCGGCATCGGCATCGCACCCGGCGCCAACATCTCCTACAGCGACGGTTACGGCCTGTTCGAGGCCACCCACGGCACGGCGCCCAAGTACGCCGGCCTCGACAAGGTCAACCCCGGCTCGGTGATCCTCTCCGGCGAGATGATGCTCCGCTACATGGGCTGGCACGAGGCCGCCGACCTCATCATCAAGGGCCTCAGCGCCACCATCGCGCAGAAGACGGTGACCTACGACTTCGCCCGCCTCACCGAGGGTGCGACCGAGGTCAAGTGCTCCGAGTTCGGACGCTTGATCATCGAGAACATGTAATTCAATTAGCATGGGACAGGGAAGGGGCATCAGTTTGATGAAACGCAGTAAAATCGCGATTATCGGCTCCGGCTTCACCGGTCAGGGAACCGCACTGTTCGCTGCCGCCCGCGACCTGGGCGACATCGTGCTCGTCGACCTGCCGGCGCGGGAGAACTACGCCAAGGGCGTTGCCTTGGACATGATGGAGGCCATGCCCGTGTACGGCAACGACACCCGGCTCACCGGCACCGCCGACTACGCCGAGATCGCCGGGGCCGATGTGGTCGTCATCACCGCGGGCGTTCCCCGCAAGCCCGGCATGAGCCGTGAGGACCTGGTCAACACCAACGCCGGCATCGTGAAGGACGTTGCCGAGAAGGTGGCCAAGTACGCGCCCGACTCGGTGATCATCGTCCTCTCCAACCCGGTCGACTCCATGACCTACGTGGCCCTGAAGGCCTCGGGCTTCCCGAAGAACCGGGTCATCGGCCAGTCCGGCGTCCTGGACACCGCGCGCTTCCGCACCTTCCTGGCCAACGCCATCGGCTGCTCGTTCCAGGATGTGGTGGGCTGCGTGCTCGGCGGCCACGGCGACGACATGGTGCCCCTCGTGCGGTACACCTCCGCCGGCGGCATCCCCGTGGAGCGGCTGCTGCCGAAGGAGACCATCGACGCCATCGTCGAGCGCACCCGCAAGGGCGGCGGCGAGATCGTCAACCTCATGGGCACTTCGGCCGGCTATGCGCCCGGCATGGCCCTGGTGGAGATGATCGAGGCGATTCTGAAGGACCGCAAGCGCATCCTGCCCTCCATCGCCTACCTGGAGGGCGAGTACGGCTACAACGATATGTGCCTCGGCGTGATGACCGTGCTCGGAGGCAACGGGCTCGAGCGGGTGATCGAGCTCGATCTCACCGACGAGGAGAAGGCTGCGCTCGACAAGGGCGCCCAGGGCGTCAAGCAGCTCATCGAGATGCTGAAGGCGGGGGTCCTGGCGCAGTAGGCCGATGATACGAACCGGGGGAGGGAAGGGGATCGTGTCACAGCTGAAAGCGACCCTGGCGAGGAAGATCGAAGAGCATCGCCCTCGGACACAGCGCCTGCTGAAGGAGTTCAGCCACGTGGTCATCGATGAGGTGACCATCGAGAAGGCCATCGGCGGGGCGCGGGATGTCCGCTGCCTGGTCACCGACATCTCCTACCTGGATCCGCTGGAGGGGATCCGCTTCCGCGGCAAGACCATTTCCGAGACCTTCGACTCGCTGCCCAAGGCCGCAGGCGGGGAGTACCCCACGGTGGAGGCGTTCTGGTACTTCCTGCTGACCGGTGAGGTGCCGACCCAGGAGCAGGTGGACGAGGTCATCGACGAGTGGAAGCAGCGGCGGATCGTGCCGCCCTACGTCTACGACGTGATCCGGGCGCTGCCGAAGGACAGCCACCCGATGACCATGCTCTCCGCCGGCATTCTGGCGATGCAGCGCGAGTCCAAGTTCGCCCAGTACTACCACTCGGGCGAGTTCAACAAGAAGCGGGCCTGGGAGTACATGTACGAGGACGCGAGCGATCTCGTGGCCCGCATCCCGATGATCGCCGCGTACATCTACCGATACAAGTACAAGGACGACGTCCATATTCCGCCCGACCGCGACCTGGACATGGGCGCGAACTTCGCCCATATGATGGGCGTGCCGAAACCCTACGATGACGTCTCCCGCATGTACTTCATCCTGCACTCCGACCACGAGTCGGGGAACGTGTCCGCCCACACCGGCCACCTGGTGGCCTCGGCGCTGTCTGACGCCTACTACGCGTACTCGGCGGCGCTGAACGGCCTGGCCGGCCCGCTGCACGGCCTCGCCAACCAGGAGGTCCTGCGCTGGATCATGGACTTCCAGAAGAAGCTGGGCGAGGGCGTCGAGCCGAACCGGGAGAACGTCACGAAGGCGCTGTGGGACACGCTCAACGCCGGCCAGGTCATTCCGGGTTACGGCCACGCCGTGCTGCGCAAGACCGACCCGCGCTACACCGCCCAGCGGGAGTTCTGCCTGAAGCACATGCCGGACGACCCGCTGTTCAAGCTGGTCAGCATGATCTACGAGGTCGCCCCGGGCGTGCTGATGGAGCACGGCAAGGCCAAGAACCCCTGGCCGAACGTCGATGCCCAGTCCGGCGTCATCCAGTGGCACTACGGCGTGCGGGAATGGGATTTCTATACCGTGCTGTTCGGCGTCGGCCGGGCCCTGGGCATCATGGCCAACATCACCTGGGACCGTGCCCTCGGCTACCCGATCGAGCGCCCGAAGTCTGTCACCACCGACATGTTGGAAGAGTGGGCCGCTGCCGGCGGCCGCAAGTAGGGACCGTGTTGTGCCTCTGCCCCGGGAGGAGATGCAGCGCGCATCTCCTCCCGGGTTCTTCTTCCTCCGCCGCGCAGGCACCCCGCACGGGCGGGCGGAATAGGATTCGGAGTGCAAATCGACTGCAGGCCGCATCTCAAGGCGGCCAGGTCCGTCAATACAGGAAGATAGAGAACGAGCCGTACAGGAGGTGTGTCGATGCCGGCGGTTGTGCCACGGTCTGTGGGCGCGGCCCTACTCCTCGCGGCGTTGCTGCTCGGCCGGCCGGCCGCGGCTCAGGAAGTGCGGGAGGTCCCTTACAGCCAGTTCGTCCGTGACGTTCAGGCGCGGCAGGTCGAATACGCCCGCATCACCGGACAGCGGCTGGAGGCGGAGTACAAAGACGGTTCGCGTGCGGCGGTGACCCTGCATCCCGCAGAGGCCCGGCTGCCGACGCTGCTCATACAGTACGGTGTCCGGGTTGAGTACGCACGGCCCGGGGCCCCGGCCCCGCTCAGGACCGCGGTGCGCTGGGTGCCCGCGCTCCTGGTGTTCGGCTCGATCCTGTGGATGGTCACCCGGCGTCCCGAGGGCAGCACCGGGAGGCTGCTGTCCGTGCAGCAGAGTCCGGCGCGCCTCTACCACCCGGGCGAGGGCGGCGTGACCCTGCAGGACGTGGCCGGGCTCGACGAGGTCAAGGCGGAGCTGCAGGAGGTCATCGACTTCCTGCGGGAGCCCGAGCGGTACACGGCCATGGGCGCCCGCATCCCCCGGGGCATTCTGCTGTCCGGCCCCCCGGGCACGGGAAAGACGCTGCTCGCGCGCGCCCTGGCCGGCGAGGCGGGTGTGCCCTTCCTCTCCGCGTCGGGCTCCGACTTCGTGGAGGTCTTCGCCGGCACCGGGGCCGCCCGGGTGCGGTCGCTGTTCGCGCGGGCGCGCCAGTCGGCCCCGTGCATCGTGTTCATCGACGAGATCGACGCCCTGGCCCGCAGGCGGGGCGTCAGCGTGAGCGGCGGCGCCGAGGAGCGGGAGCAGACACTGAACCAGCTGCTGGTCGAGATGGACGGGTTTGAGAGCGGCGACGGCGTGATCGTCATTGCCGCGACCAACCGGCCGGACGTGCTGGACCCCGCGGTTCTCCGCCCGGGCCGGTTCGACCGGCGCCTGACCGTAGATCCGCCCGACCGGAAGGGGCGGGAGCAGATCCTGGCGGTGCACGCCCGGGCGAAGCGGCTGAGCCAGAACGTGGCCCTGGCCGAGGTGGCCCGGCTGACGCCCGGCTTCACCGGCGCAGACCTGGCCAACCTGCTCAATGAGGCGGCGCTGCTCGCCGTCCGGGCGGGCCAGCAGGAGATCGGGTGGCCCCAGGTGGCCATGGCGCTGGAGCGGGTGACGAGCGGCGGGCCGCCCCGCCGGATCCGCTGGGCCCCGGCCGACAGGATCCGGGTCGCCTACCACGAGGCCGGCCACGCGCTGGTGGGCATCTGCCTGCGGGGGCGGGGCCGCCTGGTGCGCGTCTCGCTGCTGCCTCACGGGCGCTCGCTGGGACACACGCTCTTCCGGGACGGCGAAGAGGAGCGGTACTTACTCGGCCGCCGGGATATGCTCGACCGGCTCACCGAACTCATGGCGGGCCGGGCGGCGGAGGAGCTGGCCCTGGGCGAGCCCAGCGCCGGCGCGGCCGACGACCTGGAGCGGGCCACCCGGCTGGCCCGCGAGATGGTCACGCGCTGGGGCATGGACCCGGACATCGGCCCGCTGCGCCTGGAGCACGAGGTCGAGGGCGAGGAGAGCCAGCGGCAGGCCGACCGGGCGATGCAGGCCCTGGTGACGGAGGCCGGCCGCGCGGCCCGGTCCCTGTTGGAGGCCCGCAGGCCCGACCTGGAGCGGCTGGCCGCAGCCCTGCTGGAGCGGGAACGGATGGAGGGCGCGGAGGTGGAGGCCCTTCTTGAGTTGACATCCGGCGAGAACCCCGATATAATCTTGGCTAATACTTCAGGCGATGAAGGGAACCAGTAAGAGGGCGCCAGCCCCATGCAGAGAGCCGGGCCGTGTGGTGCAAGCCCGGCTGGGCGCTGACCTCTGAACCCATCCCGGAGCCGGCGGCGATGAGCCGTCCCGGGAAGCCCGGCCCGTTATCCCCGGGGGCGCCTGGATTCGGGCGCTGGCGAATGAGTGGGCACGCGGGCGCAACCCGCGGGGCTCAGGCTGGTGGTACCACGGGAGAACACCCCGTCCGGCATGGACGGGGTTGTTTTTTTTTCGGACGACGTTCTGAGGGAGGCGGCGGGTTTGCGTGCGCGTCTGCGGCAGTGCAAGCGAATCATTATCAAGGTGGGTACATCGACGCTGACCCATCCCGGCGGCCATCTGCACCTGGGCCGCATGGAGGCGCTGGTGCGCCAGATCGCCGACCTTCACTTCGAGGGGCGGCAGGTCATCCTGGTGACCTCGGGCGCGGTGGGTGCGGGCCTGGGCCGGCTGGGCCTCTGCGAGCGGCCGGCCGAGGTTGCGGCGAAACAGGCCCTGGCGGCCGTGGGCCAGGGGCTGCTGATGCAGCGGTACGAGGGGCTTTTCGGCGAGTACGGGCTGGTGGTGGGCCAGGTGCTGCTCACTCGGGAGGACCTGGAGGATCCGAACCGCCGGGAATCCTCCGCACAGGTGATGGAGCGGCTCCTGGAGTGGGGGGTCATCCCCATCGTCAACGAGAACGACACGGTGACCAGCGAGGAGATCCGGGTGGGCGACAACGACACCCTCTCGGCCCGGGTGGCCGCACTGGTCGGTGCGGACCTCCTCATTTTGCTCTCGGATGTGGACGGGCTCTACCCGGCGAACCCGCAGCTCCATCCGGGGCTCTCCCCGCTGTCGGTGGTCTCGCCGGACGACGACCTGGAGCGCATGGCCGGCGGGCCCGGCAGCGCCAACGGCACCGGGGGAATGGTGACGAAGATCGCGGCAGCCCGGATCTGCGCCGACCACGGCATTCCGATGGTGCTGGCCCGCGGCGAGCGGCCGGGCGTGCTGCGGCAGATCACGGCCGGCGAGGAGGTCGGCACACTCTTCATTCGGGAGGGATAGGCAATGGACGTGCGGAACATGGCCCGGGCGGCCCGGGCGGCCCAGCGGCGGCTGGAGCAGACCTCGGCGGAGGAGCGCAACGCGGCCCTGGAGGCGATCGCCCGGGCCCTGGAGGAGCAGGCTGGTCAGATCATCGCGGCCAACCGTGCGGATCTGGCCGCGGCGGAGGAGGCGGGGCTGCCTGCCCCGATGATCGCCCGGCTGCGCCTGGATGAGGGGAAGCTGGCGGGGGTGATCCGCGGCGTGCGGGCGGTGGCCGAGCTGCCCGACCCGCTGGCGGTGGAGCCCGAGGGCTGGATCCGCCCCAACGGGCTGCGCATCCAGAAGGTGCGGGTACCCCTGGGCGTCGTCGGCATCATCTACGAGTCGCGCCCCGGCGTGACGGTCGACGCCGCCGCGCTCTGCCTGAAGGCGGGCAACGCCGTGCTGCTGAAGGGCGGCAAGGAGGCTGCCCGGTCCAACGCCGCGCTGGGCGAGGCGATGGCGGCGGGCCTCAGGGCCGTCGGGCTGCCGGTGGAGCTGGCGCAGGTGCTGCCCTCCACGCGGGAGGCGGCGCAGGAACTCATGGCGGCTCACGGACTGGTGGACGTGCTGATTCCCCGGGGTGGCGCGGGCCTCATCCGGGCGACCGTTGAGCAATCGCGGGTGCCGGTGATCGAGACGGGCACGGGCGTGTGCCACGTCTACGTCCACGCGGCGGCCGACCTCGGCATGGCCCGGGAGATCGTCATCAATGCCAAGTGCTCCAACCCCGCCGTCTGCAATGCGGCCGAGACCCTGCTGGTGGACCGCGCGGTGGCCGAGTCCTTCCTGGCGGACGTGGGCCCGGCGCTGGCGGCACGGGGGGTGCGCCTGCGGGCCTGCCCGGAGTCCCTGGCGATTCTGGAGAAGGCGGGCGTCGGAGCGGTGGAGCCGGCCACCGAGGAGGACTGGGCGGAGGAGTACCTGGACCTCATCCTGGCGGTGAAGGTGGTCGGCGGCCTGGAGGAGGCCCTGGCGCACATCGCCCGGTACGGCACGGCGCACTCGGAGGCCATCGTCACGGCCGACGCCGTGGCGGCCGACCGCTTCCTGCGCTCCGTGGACGCCGCCGCCGTCTACCACAACGCTTCCACGCGCTTCACCGACGGGGGCGAGTTCGGGTTCGGCGCCGAGATCGGCATCTCTACGCAGAAGCTGCACGCCCGGGGGCCCATGGGCCTGGCCGAGCTGACCACGTACAAGTACGTGGTGCTGGGGTGCGGACAGGTGCGGTGATTGATTATAATCCGCGATCAATATTCAACGAGTATTCGATCAATTCTTCTGGAACGGTGTTCCCTCTGGTGGAACAGCCTGTGGTAGAATGGGGGTCGAGGTCGTTTTCTCACTGGGTGGGACAGGGATGCTGGAGACCCTCTCCCGCCGGAGGCATCCAGTCGGGTCCGGATGCGGCCGGGTTGGGCTGACCGTCCGCTTCCGGGGCGACTCCCTCAGAGGGGAGGGAGATGGCTGAAGGAAGAAGGACAAACGATCCGGTCCGTTGAGCGCGCCCTGGACGTCCTGCTCTGCTTCGCCGGTGAGCGGGGCGGCCTGGGCGTGACCCAGATTGCGGAGAAAGTGGGCCTGTACAAGTCTACCGTGCACCGGATCCTTGCGGCGCTGGAGTCGCGCGGCTTCGTGCGGCAGGACGAGGCGACGGGACGGTACCACCTGGGGCTGAAGGCCCTGGAGCTGGCCCAGGTGTACCTCTCCTCCGGCGACCTGCCGACCATCGCCCTGGGCGAGATGCTGCAGCTGCGCGACCTCGCGCAGGAGACCGTGAGCCTTTATGTGCGCGACGGCGCCGAGCGCGTGCGCGTGCAGCGGGCGGAGGGTCCGCTGACGGTGCGCCGCGTGGTCGGGCTGGGCGAGCGGCTGCCGCTCTACCTGGGCGCGTCCGGCAAGATCCTGCTGGCCTGGTGCCCGCCGGAGGTGCGGGCGCGCATCCTCGACGAGCAGCTGCCCCCGGGGTTCGACCGGGCCGGGCTCGAGGCCCGGCTGGCGGAGGCCCGGGAACAGGGCTGGGCCCTCAGCCTGGAGGAGCGGGAGGAGGGCGTGGCCTCCGTGGCTGCTCCGGTCATCGACCGCACGGGGCGCTGCGTCGCCGCGCTGGCCATCTCGGGTCCGGTGAGCCGGTTCGACGACGGGCGTGTGGCCCTGTTCAGCCGCGCCGTGCAGGCGACGGCCCGGGCGATCGGGATGAAGTTGTAGATGCTGCAGCCATGAATGTGCAACGGGGCCGTGCCGTGGAGGCATGGCCCCGCTTACGTGCTGGGGATGTGAGGCGGCGAAGTGCCTGCCCCACCGAGCGGGGTGAGGCCCCCGCAGCCGGCTCTGCCGGCGGCGTGGGTTGGGGTGCTGCGCGCAGAATCTTCACTCCATCCTGACGCCAGAGTTAGGATTTTGCGCGGAACCTCCCGGTAGGCAGGCTGAACGGGAGGGGAGGGGACTCCGCAGGCGGGTCGGTTGGCGGGTGTGGGGGTCTGTTGCGCGCAGAATCTTCACTCCGCCCTGACGCCAGAGTTAGGATTTTGCGCGGAACCTCCCGGTAGGCAGGCTGAACGGGAGGGGAGGGGACTCCGCAGGCGGGTCGGTTGGCGGGTGTGGGGGACTGCTGCGCGCAGAATCTGCACTACACCCCGAGACCGAGGTGAGGATTCTGCGCGCGACTTCCTCGTAAGGATGGCTGGATGGACTAGAAAGGACCCTGAAGGCGGCAGCGGGGCCCTGCCGTGGAGGCATGGCCCCGCTTACATGCGGGCGAGTCGCCGGAAGGTCTGGATGCAGGCGGCCACGAGTCCGAGCGCGGCGGTCGCCGCCACCGCAAGGAAGGCGGGATGAAGCGGTTCCGGGGCAGGGGGGCAGAAGCCCATCAACTCGGGATCGGGTTGCCGTCTGCACCCGGCCAGCCACTTCTGCAGCTCCGGCCGGATCTGTTCATAGGTATAGGGCTGGAAGGATTCCATGCCGTAAAAGCTCCCGCCGCCCACGTAGACCAGGTACTCCGTCCCCTCATGGTTCAGGTAGAGGAACTCCGCCGGACCCATGTGCAGGAGCCTCACGCCGGAGCGGGCCGGGAGGGCGGACAATCCCCGTTGCAGGTGTTCGCCTGAGCCCCCGAATTCGAGGAACTTGTAGGCGCCGTCGCGCCGGATCACCGTCAGGCGCGCGACCGGCCGTCCGCCGCCGGAGACGATGAACGTGATCGTCGCCTGGTCCCATGTAGCCTCGGCGACCGTCGCGACGCCCTCAGCCAGGTCCCTGGCGCTCAGTCCGTACCCGGGGAGCGGATCCCCGACCGTGGCCTCCAGCGCCTCCTGCTCGCTGGCGAACCCCATCTCCTCTAGCCAGGCGGGAGGGTAGCGCCTGATTCTGTCGGCCAGGATCCGCTCCGCTGCCTGCACGGCCTCGGCGGGAACGAAGGCTTCCTCGTGAGCGGCTGCGGGGGGCGCATCGCCGGGAGCAGCCACGGAGGTCGCCTCGCCGGGAGCAGCCACGGAGGTCGCCTCGCCGGGGATGGAGGCTGATTCGAATGCGACAGCGGAGGCTGCCCTACCGGCAACGGCGACGGCAACCCCTGCCCATGCGGCGGAGATCCCCCAAACCACGGCAACGACCAGGCCCAGCCGCCTTCTCTGGGACCCGTTCACCTGCGCCACCCCCCTTCGCTGGATTCGACGGAGGACGGCGGGAAGAGGTTTCCTGGATGCATGGATCAATTCAGCGTGTTATTATTAGTCATGAAGTTGGCAAAGGGGTGATCACATTTGAGCCTGTTCTGGGACGACCTGGGGATGCGCTTCGACCAGCTGTACGTCGGCCAGAAGGCCACGTACACCCGCAAGGTGAGCAAGCAGGACGTGCTGCAGTACATGAGCCTGTCGGGGGACCTCAACCCGCTCTACGGCGACGCCACCTACGCCGGGCGCACCACCTACGGCCACCCGATCGTTCCCGCCAACATGCTGGCCGGCTTCGCGATGGGGGCCGTGGCCGCCGTGCTGCCGGGGCTCGGGTCCATCACCCACGCCCACAGCTACCGGCTACTCAGCCCACCCCGCATCGGCGATGAGGTGACCGCCGAGCTGGAGGTCGTCGCGCTTCACCCGGAGTCGCAGCGGGTCACCATTCAGTACGTCATCCGCGACCAGGACGGGCGTGAACTGCAGAACGGCACCATGGAGGTGGAGCCGCCGCAGCAGCTGAAGCCGATGCTCCACCACGATTACGAGACCTTTTGACCCATACTTGATCATAGATGTACCCCAAAATAGCTAAAGACGAAGTGCTTTGGGGCTGACTTGTGATATTCGATTTGCTACAGTGGAGGTAGGTTGCAATCCACCCCTGTATAGGATGGGGTAGACCCGGGCGCTCGAGGAGGAGGAAGTCGTGCGGGAGATTCACGTGGACCAGGTGGCCGACGCCGTCGCCCGACTAGTGCAGGAAGCGAACTTCAAGCTGTCGGACGACGTGGTCCGGGCCCTGTCTCAGGCGCAGTCGCTGGAAGAGGCCCCGGTGGGACAGACCGTGCTCTTGCAGATCGTGGAGAACTACACCATCGCCGAGACCGAGCAGGTGCCGATGTGCCAGGATACCGGCGTCGCACTGGTCTTCCTGGAGATCGGCCAGGACGTGCACCTGGTCGGCGGCGACCTGACCGAGGCCGTGAACCGGGGCGTGGCCCGGGGCTACACCGAGGGTCACCTGCGCATGTCGATGCTGAACGACCCGATCAAGCGGGTGAACACCCGCAACAACACCCCGGCGATGATCTATGTCGACATCGTCCCCGGCGATCAGCTGAAGATCAAGGTCGACACGAAGGGCGGCGGCTCCGAGAACATGAGCCAGCTCAAGATGCTGCCGCCGTCGGCCGGTTGGGAGGGCGCGAAGCAGTTCATCGTCGAGGCCGTGGCCGCGGCCGGCCCCAACGCCTGCCCGCCGCTCATCGTCGGCGTGGGCATCGGCGGCAACTTCGACAAGTGTGCCCTGCTTGCCAAGAAGGCGCTGCTGCGGGACGTCGGCACGCCCCATCCCGACCCCGAGTGGGCCGCCCGGGAGAAGGAGCTCCTCGAGGAGATCAACAAGCTGGGCGTCGGCCCGATGGGGCTCGGCGGGACCGTGACCGCCCTGGCCGTGCACGTCGAGGTCATGGGCTGCCACATCACCGCGCTGCCCGTGGCTGTCAACATCGAGTGCCACAGCCACCGGCACAAGGAGGTGACGCTCTGATGGCCAGGATCCACGTGACCACGCCCATCACCCCCGAACAGGTGCGGCAGATCAGGGCGGGCGACGAGGTCATCATCACCGGCGAGATCTACACGGCCCGGGACGCCGCGCACAAGCGCATGGTCGAGGACCTGGCGGCCGGGCGGCCGCTGCCCTTCAACCCCGAAGGGGCGGTCATCTACTACGTCGGACCGACCCCGCCCAAGCCCGGCCAGGTGATCGGCTCCGCCGGTCCCACCACGTCCTACCGGATGGACAAGTACACGCCGGACATGCTGAAGAGCGGCGTACGACTCGTCATCGGCAAGGGCTACCGCAGCGACGAGGTGAAGGCTGCGCTGCAGCAGTACGGCGGCGCCTACCTGGTCGCCACGGGCGGCGCCGGGGCGCTGCTGGCCCGCAAGATCGAGGAGGCCGAGGTCATCGCGTACGAGGACCTGGGCGCCGAGGCGATCCGCCGCCTGCGGGTGCGGGAGTTCCCGACCATCTGCATCAACGACGTGCACGGCGGCGACCAGTATTTTACCGGGCAGTCGCAGTGGGTGAAGCCGGATGCCATGGTGAAGCCGAAGCCCCCCGTGGCCTCAGAGTAGCAACAGGCGCGAGCAGGCCCCGGCGGCGCGGAGTGAGCGGCCGGGGCCTTCGCGTGTGCGAAGTACGGCACAGGCGGGCATGCTACCGTGGGGGAAGGGAAACGCCTCGAATCCTGAGGCCGCGGCCCGCCGGGGGAGCAACCCCTCATTTTACCCATATATATGATGCTCCATGCGATTTCCAACCCCGGGGCACCTATGGTAGAATGCGTTGGAGCGTACTGGTTCCGGCATGCCATGGATCAATTGCTATCACGTGGAGGTGGGCGGATGAAGCTGTACGAGTATCTGGCCAAGCAGATGTTCGCTGAGCACGGCGTTCCCACCGGGAACGGCATTGTCTGCACCACGCCTGAGGAGGCGGAGGAGGCCGCACGCAAGATCGGCCCCTGCGCCGTGAAGGCGCAGGTTCTCGTGGGTGGCCGCGGCAAGGCCGGCGGCATCAAGCTGGCCAATACCCCCGAAGAGGCGAGGGAGCGGGCCCGGGAGATCCTGGGCATGAACCTGAAGGGGTACATCGTGGACAAGGTCCTCGTTGATCCCCAGATTAAGATCGAGAAGGAGTACTACGTCTCGATCACCCTCGACGGCATGGCCAAGAAGCCGCTGATCATGGCGTCCGCCTACGGCGGCGTGGAGATCGAGTCGGTGCCGCACGACAAGATCGTGTTCGAGCACGTCGACATCGCCACGGGGCTGCTGCCGTTCCAGGCGCGCGAGATCGCCCGCAAGATCGGCCTCGCCGGCGACCTGGCCGATCAGTTCACCAAGATCCTGGTCGGTCTGTACAAGGCTTTCCGCAAGTACGACGCCGAGCTGGTGGAGATCAACCCGCTTGCGCTTACCGATAACGGCACGCGGCTCATCGCCGCCGACGGCCGCTTCAACGTCGAGGACGACGCCCTCTTCCGTCACCCCGAGTTCCCGCGGGTCGAGGAGGGGACCGAGCTCGAGAAGAAGGTGCGCGCCATCGGCCTCGCCTTCGTCCAGCTCGACGGCGACATCGCCGTCATGGCCAACGGCGCCGGCATGGCGATGGGCACACTCGACACCCTCGCGTACTACGGTGGCCGGCCGGCCAACTTCCTGGACGCCGGCGGTGGCTCCGGCGTGGAGCCCACGGCCCAGGCCTTCGACGCGCTCCTGGGCACCAAGCCCAAGGCCATCTTCGTCAACATCTTCGGCGGCATTACCCGGTGCGACCTGGTCGCGGAGGCCATCGTGCAGGTGAAGAAGGCCAAGGGGATCGACGTGCCGCTGGTCGTCCGCATGGTGGGCACCAACGACGTGCGCGGCCGGGAGATCCTGGCCGAGGCGGGTATCCAGGCGTACACCGACATGGGCGAGGCGGCGAAGGCCGCGGTCGAGGCCGCGTACGGCAAGGGGGCGTAGAGAAGCATGGCAGTGATTGTCGACCGCAACACGCGCGTGATCGTTCAGGGCATCACAGGGTCCCAGGGGCAGTTCCACACCGGCCAGATGCTGGCCTTCGGCACCAACATCGTCGGCGGTGTCAACTTCAAGAAGGCGGGCTCGGAGGTTCACGGCGTGCCGGTCTTCGCCACCGTGCACGAGGCCGTCGAGAAGACCGGGGCCAACGCCTCCGTCATGTTCGTCCCGGCGCCCGGCGTGAAGGACGCCGCCTTCGAGGCCATCCACGCGGGCATCAAGGTGCTGGTGCTCATCCCCGAGCACGTGCCGACCCAGGAGACCATGGAGATCATGGCCTACGCGAAGCAGCACGGCGTGCGGGTCATCGGCCCCAACACCTTCGGCATCATCTCGCCCGGCGAGAAGTGCAAGATGGGCATCATGCCCAACCACATTTACAAGCCCGGTCCGGTGGGCATCGTCGCCCGCTCGGGAACCCTCTCCTACGAGATCGCCTACAACCTGTCCAACGCCGGCTTCGGTCAGACGACGGTCATCGGTATGGGCGGCGACCGGGTGATCGGCACGAACTTCGTCGACGCCCTCGAGCTCTTCAACGCCGACCCCGCCACCGAGGCGATCGTCATGGTCGGCGAGATCGGCGGCATTCAGGAGGAGTTGGCCGCCGAGTACATCAAGGAGCACGTGCGCAAGCCGGTCGTGGCCTACCTGGCCGGCAAGTCGGCCCCGCCCGGAAAGCGGATGGGCCATGCGGGCGCCATCATCGAGGGCAACCGGGGCACCTACCAGTCCAAGGTGGAGGCCCTCACCGCCGCCGGCGTGAAGGTGGCGGCCCTCCCCTGGGAGATCGTCGACCTGATGCGCGAGGCGCTGAAGTAACGCGGGTCGGCGCGGGCAGAACACCCACGGGGCAGCAGCGCTCTTCGCTGCTGCCCCGCATCCGTCGCTGCCGGGCGGCGGCCGGACTCCCGTCTGCCAGGAGATTTGGCTTTTGCAGTAGAATTTACAACGTGAAATGAGTTCCGTGGTGCGTGCGACGAGGAGGGACCACGTTCAGATGCTCAGACCCGAGGTCGGTCGTCAGTACAAGCTCGTGCGCGACTTCGAGATCCACGACCCGGAGACCGGCACGCTCCGGCACCTGATCCGCGGCGGCGAGGTCGTGAAGGTCAGGAAGATCGAGGAGGAGAAAGACTTCATCTACCTGGAAGGCATCTCAGCACCGGCTTTCTTCCGAGCCTTCCAGATGCACATCGTGCCCGCGGACGAGTGACGGGTTGGGCAGGCCGAGCGGATCGCCGGTCTGCCCTTTGGCCGCACGCCACATGGCCAGGGCGGTCAGCAGGGTGGTGAGGAGGGCGGCCCAGCGGAACAGCTCGGCGTTCAGGTGCCAGGCCTGGTTCAGCAGGGGGATGCCGGTGTGGTACCAGGCCCTGTACCAGACCTCGGCCAGCAGCGAGAGCGCCAGCAGCAGGCCGTTGGCCTGGAAGGCCCAGACGAGGCCGGCCCGGGCGTGGTGCGCCACGAACGGCGAGCGGCCCCTGGCGCCGATCCAGAGCAGGAGGGCCAGCAGGAGGCCCGCGGGCACCGTGTAGAGCCAGTCGGGCACCACCCACACGGTCAGCGGCAGCCGGATTGCCCCGGTGTACGGGAGTACGGCGAGGACGCGCTCCATGGGACGCGGCAACGTCATGCACCTCCACTGGCAGGATTGCCCCGGAGCGGGGCAGACTATGCCTTATGGACCTCTATCTGTTCGGCGCCGGCGCCTCCGCTGCCGAGGGTGCGCCGGCCACCCGCGATCTCTTTCCCATGGCCTGGCGCGACCTGGGGCCGCGCTTCGACCCGAAGGTCGCCGAGGTGTGGGAGTTCCTCGGGGCTGTCTTCGAGCGTCCGGTAGACGGGCCGGACGCCTTTGCCCACCTGCCGTCGCTGGATGAGGTCATCAGCCTGGTGGACTGGTCGCTCCACGCGGATCAGGGGCTGGGGCCGGAGTACGATCCGCCCCGGCTGTACCGCATCCGTCAGGCGCTGGAGCACCTGGTCTGCTGCGTACTGGACAAGGCGCAGGACCGGCAGCGGCCCGGCGAAGGCCCGCACGCCCGATTCGCCCGGGCCCTGGCCGGCCGGGACCCGACGAGCTACGCCCTGCTCTCGCTCAACTACGACACGCTGCTGGATGACGCGCTGCGGGCGGCCGGGCTCGTCCCTGACTACGGCCTGGTGCTGGCAGATCCGGAACCAAAGCGGGTAGGCCCGCTGCTGCTGAAGTTGCACGGCTCCCTGAACTGGCTGCACTGCCCGGCGTGCGATCACATCGCCGTGGTGCGGGAGCAGGTGGCTCACCTGCTGCCCCGGCCGTCCGGCCTCACCTGTGCGCGGTGCGGCAGCCGGCGCCTGGCCGGGGTGGTGATCTCGCCGACGTGGCTGAAGCGCTACTCGCCCGGCCGGCTCACCCGGGTCTTCGAGCACGCCCTGGAGGCGGTGCGGCGGGCCCGGCGCATGGTCATCATCGGCTACTCGATGCCCCCTGCGGACGTGGCGGTGCACCACCTGCTGCGGCGGGGCCTCCTCACCCGGTCGCATCCGGAGGCGCCGAAGGTCGAGGTGATCACCCGGCGCCCGTCCGACGCGGTGATCGACCGGTTCCGGCGCCTGTTCGGACCGGGGGTTGAGTTCGACTACAGCGGGTTTCACGGTCAGATTTGACGATGGCGATCCAGATTGCTGAATCCGTGCCCTCAGACGCGACATTCGACAGGACCGCGTAACCTTTTGCGCGCCCGCTCCGTTAATCGCTGTGGAGCGAGTACCGGGAGGTGCGGTACCGACGGGAGGGACCGCCTACGCATCGCCCAGAGGTATTGGAGGAGTACAGCGATGAACAGCGTCTGGTCCAGCGGGCCCAGCGGGATCCAGAAGCCTTCGGAGCGCTGTACGATATGCACTTCGATCGGATCTATGCGTATATCCATAGAAAAACCGGAGATAGGCAGGTGGCGGAGGACCTGACGGCCGACACCTTCATGAAGGCGCTCGCCCATATTCAGCACTATCGTTACACAGGGCAGCCGTTCGCTGCCTGGCTGTACCGCATCGCCTCGAACGTGGTCATCGACTACTACCGGGTTCAACGGCCCACCGTACAGCTCGACGAAGGGCTGTCGGCTTTCAGCGGGGGGCTCGAGCCCGAGGAGGCCGCACTGGCCCTCGACGATCGGCAGGCGGTGAGCCGGGCGATGCAGGCGCTCTCCCCCGACCAGCAGGACGTCATCCTCATGCGGTTTGCGGGGGATATGAAGTTGAAGGACATCGCAGTGGCCATGGGCAAGACCGAGGGCGCGGTGAAGGCGCTCCTCTTCCGGGCCCTGGGCACGCTGCGTCGGAAGCTCAGGGAAAGCGGGGTGCAGCCGTGAACCGCTACGCCGACATCTCAGAACTGATTGCAGAGCAGGCTGCTGACTCGACCGAGCAGAAGGCGCTGGAGGCGGTGGCCCGCCTGGTCGCGCGCGAGCTCGAGCGGCCGGTGCCCTACCGGCCCGAGTTCAAGGAAGCCCTGCGGCAGCAGCTGATGCACGCGGCGCGCCGGCGCATGCGCCCCTGGTACCGCCGCCCGATCGTGGTGGGCTCCGGGTTCGCGGCCGTGGCCGCCGCCGCGGCGCTGGTGATCGGCCTGCAGCTGGCCCAGCCGCCTGCCGTGCAGGGACCCAACGAGATCGCCGGGCAGGCGCCTTCGGTCGAACCCGGGCCGTCGGCCGAGCCTCCGCCGGCCGCCCCGGGCGGCGGCGCTACGTACCTGGTGGCGCTGCCGGCTGACCTGCCGGAGGTCCGCCTGGCCGACGAGCGCACCGGGGCGGACAGCCTGGTTTCCCCTGCGGGAGCCCAGGCGGTCGGCAGCGTTCAGCTCATGCGGCTCACGGCCCGTCCCGACGAGGCCGCCTTCCGGGCGATGGCCACGCGGCTCGGTTTCCGCGGCGAGAGCCGCCGCACCGACAGCGGCTGGGTGGTGACCGACGAGGACCGGTCGCTGACCATGACCACGGACGGCACGGTGCAGTACGCCGACGTGTCTGAGCCGGATGCCGAGGTCGAGCCGGTGGACGCTCAGGGTGCCGGCCAGGCCGCCCAGCGCTTCCTGGACCAGGCGCTTCTGCCGGTCCACAGCCAGCCCGACATCTCGGCCCGGGACGACGGCTTCATGGTAGTCTACACGGAGCACGTGGAAGGGCGGCCGGTGGTCAACGCCCGCACGGAGATCTCGGTGAACCAGGCCGGCATGGTGGTGCGGGCGCGGGCGTACGTGCCGTCGGGCGTCACCATCCACGCCACGTACACCGAGTTCGTCACCGCACAGGAGGCCCTGGAACTGGCCGAAGAGCGGGGCGGCAGCTTCCAGCGGGCGGAGCTGGTCTGGGTGCGCAGCGTGGGCGACGGGACGGTCTACCTGCAGCCCGCCTGGCGGGTGCTCGGCACCAACGCCCAGGGCACGCCCGTCGCACGCTACGTGGGGGCGCTGGTTGATCAGGACGACTCGGCGGAATGACCGGCACGGCAAGCACCATGGAGATCTCAGGGCGGCGCCCGAGGAACGGTGCCGCCCTTCTTGATGGACGCAGCCCGACTCGCCGGATGGCGCGGGCCTGTCGCTTGGATGAGGCGGCCCGGCTCGCCGGTTGGCGCAGGCCTGTCGCTTGGATGAGGCGTCCCGGCTCGCTGGTTGGCGCAGGCCTGTCGCTTGGATGAGGCGGCCCGGCTCGCCGGTTGGCGCAGGCCTGCCCCCCGGCTGAGGCGGCCCGATCCGCCGTTTGGGAAGGCTCGCAGGGTGGAAGCGCATGTGATCGGGGAAACATGATGATGCAGGAGAGTTGGGGCGAGTGGCGAAACCAATGGCATCTAACCCCGAGCACGGATCGAGGTAACGCAGGAGGTAGGTTTCATTCATGGCTGAAGCACGCACAACGGTCATCAACGTCAGCGCCCGGCACGTTCACCTCAGTCCCGAACACGTCGAGGCCCTTTTCGGGCCGGGCCATCAGTTGACGGTCAAGAAGGAACTGATGCAGCCCGGGCAGTTCGCGGCGGAGGAGACCGTTGCCGTCATCGGGCCGAAGGGATCGTTCCCGCGGGTGCGGGTGCTGGGCCCGGCCCGGGGCAAGACACAGGTGGAGATCTCCGCCACCGATGCGCGCACCCTCGGGGTGCCCGCGGTGGTGCGGCTCAGCGGGAACGTCGCCGGCACGCCGGGGGTTGTTCTTGAAGGGCCGAACGGCCGCGTCGAGCTGCAGGAGGGCGTGATCGTCGCTCAGCGGCACGTCCACATGACCCCGGCCGACGCCGCCAAGTACGGCGTGACTGACGGCCAGGTCGTTCGGGTGAAGACCCGAGGGACCCGCCCGCTCACGTTCGACGACGTCGTCGTCCGGGTGCGGGAGGACATGGCCCTGGAGATGCACATCGACACCGACGAGGCCAACGCCGCCGGCCTGAAGGACGGCGACATCGGCGAGATCCTGCTGTAGACGTACAGCCTGAGCTTGTGCAGCCGGCACCGACCGGGGGAGCGATCCCCCGGTCTTCTGCTTTTTGCTCTG
>ENA-UPSB01002109-UPSB01002109.1-bioreactor-metagenome-genome-assembly--contig:-NODE-2109-length-20135-cov-5.814094_pt1 | contig 20135 bp, 15 predicted proteins | sample MGYA00238182_ERZ773286 | MGnify/ENA primary metagenome ERZ773286 (study PRJEB29026, sample SAMN07631240) | bioreactor metagenome | isolation source: Switchgrass digestor | place: USA: Dartmouth... | reverse complement strand
CAGGGCGCTGGCTGCATCTATTATCTTGAAAACCGAACCCAGGTTATAGGATGCAACGGCCTTGTTGAACAATTCTTTTCCCGGGCTGTCCAAATACTCATCCACCCTGTTTTGATCAAAATCAGGCTTGCTGGCTATCGCCACAATATCTCCGTTGTTTACATCCTCTACAACAACAGCACCGCTTACATTGTGTTCTTCCATCACTTCCTCAACTATTTTCTGTATATGATAATCCAGGGTAAGCTTCACATTCAGCTTTTTGCCTTTTTCCTCCTCATCCATGAGCCTGTACCCCAAACCATACAAGGGATTGTCCGTTGCATCGGTTACAACCCCCACGATTTTATCCGTCCCGCTGTTCAGTATATTTTCATAGTAAGCCTCTATTCCGGCGGCTCCTATCTGGTCGGACTTATTGAGATATCCTATGACATGTCTTGCCAGGGAGTTTTCATCATATCTTTTCCGGGTATATATCACCGATACCCCGTTAATCCTTGAATTTACCAGTTTTCTGCCTTCTTCCTCGCCCGTCTCGACAATTATGGGTTCCTTCCGGATGTCAATTTCCCTCCTGAGCTTTGCCGGTTTCAACCCCAGCACTGCACTTATTTCTTCTATATCCTCCTCTCTTCCTCTGAGCATCAGCGTTTTTATTACTACTATGGAACTTGTGCCCCTTTCGGTAAAACTTATGCCGTTCCTGTCCAATATATTGCCTCTGGCCTTATCTATTACTATATCCGCAAACTTTTGGCTGGAAGCGGCCTTGGAAAGCTCTTCGCCTTGAAAAAGCTGGAAGTAGGACATTCGTGCCATCAGAGCAACAAATATCATGTAAATGCCGATCAACAGCAATTTTCTTCTTTTATCCTCCATATAAAAAACCCCTTTCCATTTTCTAATCTTTCCATGGAAAGGAGATTTTTATACTTGATGCATTTTATTCCGGCATAATAACCCGCATAGCAGTGATCCTTTCAGAATCAGCCCTTATGATTTTCATTCAGGCAGCGGTACCTAAAAGATATAGCCATGGACAACCGTTCCGGTATCCCCATTGCATCATAGACTGTTATACCTGCCCGTTCCCGCTTTCCGCCTCAGCATGGTAAATTCCCCCACGGGTTCTTTCATGGGCATGTATACGATCATCTGCGGGTGGGGCGCGACTTCAATGTTTTCTCCTTCAGCATTTTTCATGCTCTCTATTTTTTGTACAAAGAAATCACCTTTGGGCCTTACAACTTCTATTTCATCTCCCAAAAACATCCTGTTTCTTTGCTCCACTGTCGCAATACCCGTGTTGGGATCGTAGGATTTGACCATCCCTACAAAATCATATCCCCGTATATACGAACTGGTGTTATATATTTGATCCTCTTCATTGGGTTTATTGAAGTAGAATCCTGTTGTAAACTCTCTATGGCTTACCTTTGAAATTTCCTCAAGCCACGTCGGTTTAAACCTGTAATTCTCCGGATCCCTGTAGTATGCGTCAATTGCCTCACGATAAGCTTTAACCACCGTTGCAACATAAAAGGAACTCTTCATCCGGCCCTCGATTTTCAGGCTTGTCACCCCTGCATTGATCATCACCGGGATGTGTTCTATCATACAAAGGTCCCTTGAGTTGAATATGAAAGTACCCCTCTCGTTTTCAAACACAGGCATATACTCCCCGGGTCTCTTTTCTTCCATAAGGTAGTACTTCCAGCGGCATGGGTGGGCGCAGTCGCCCCTGTTGGCGTCCCTGCCTGCCATATAGCTGCTTAAGAGGCATCTTCCGGAATAGGAAATGCACATCGCTCCATGGACAAATGCTTCCAGTTCCAGCTCTGCCGGAGCTTTCTCCCGGATTTCGCGTATTTCCTTCAAAGAGAGTTCCCTTGCCAGGACAATCCTTTTCACCCCATGTCTGTACCAGAATTCAGCACTTCTCCAGTTGGTATTGTTGGCCTGAGTGCTCAGGTGAATTTCCATATCCGGCGCATTCTCCCTTACGATGGAATACACTCCGGGATCGGATACCAGGACCGCATCCACCCCTATTTCCGAAACTTCCCTGATGTATTCCGCCATTCCGTCCAAATCCTCATTGTGAGGAATTATGTTCATGGTGAGATACACCTTTTTACCTCTGGAATGGGCATACTGCACCCCTTCACACATCTCTTCGGAGCTGAAGTTGTCCGCACCGGCCCTCAGGCCGTATGCTTCTCCTCCCAGGTATACTGCATCAGCACCATATTCAACTGCCATTTTAAGCTTTTCCAGGCTCCCCGCCGGAGCGAGCAGCTCAACTTTTTTCATGTTTCATATCCTCCTGTTTTGATGTACGGATCAAGCCCTTTCTCTATATCATATTGCTAGTCTTTAATTTTATAACTGACGGCCACCCCGTCTCCGATAGGAATTATGCACGTATCCAGCTGTTCATTGTTGCATATATAGTCCAGATAAGTCCTCATTCTTTTAACTATGGTCTTTTTCCTGCGCACCACCAGATCATCATTGGCTACCATACCTTTATACAGAATATTGTCCGATATGATAAGCCCGCCTGGATTCAACATCCTTAAACACTCCGGCAAAAACTCCATATACTGCCCCTTTGCCGCATCAAGAAAAATCATGTCATATTTTTTGTCCAGGCATTTCAGCACATCCAGGGCTTCGCCTGAAATAACATTTATAATATGCTCCTTGCCGGCTTTTTTTATATTCTCTTTTGCATATTCCAACATAAGCTCATACCTGTCAATGGTATCAATTTTCCCACCGGGCCTGATTATCTCCGAGAGAAGAATGGCTGAGTAGCCGATGGCAGTTCCTACCTCCAGAATACGCTCAGGCTTCTGAATCCGCCCCAGAACGGTAATCAACCGCGCAACTTCAGGCTGCACAATGGGAATGTGGTTTTTCCCGGCAAATTCCTCCAGCTCGCTTAGTATTCCGCTGCTTTTTCTTATGGTTTTCCTAATATAATCATTTATATAGTCATAGCATATCATAAGCATTTACTCCATTCACAAAAAATGTGAGACCTGAGCCTCACATTTTTATATGTCAGTCTTGAGCTTTCCTGTTCTTACTGGCCTTATCCATCGCACTAAGGTGCTCCTCATACGTTTTTGAAAAATAATGGGTTCCTGTTCCATCCTCCTTCAGCACGTAGAACAGATAATCACCCTCCGGATACAAAGCCGCCCTCAGGGAGTCCTCTCCCGGACAGCTGATGGGTCCCGGAGGCAACCCCTCATACAGATAAGTGTTATAAGGGTTATCAATCTTCGTGTCTTCCGTCAGCAATACCTCTTTTACCCTTCCCTGCTCATTCAAGTATATATATTGAATGGTGGCATCCACCTGAAGCTTTCGCATGCTTTTATCCTTGCTGTTCAGCCTGTTATGAAGCACTCCTGATATGATGGGCCTTTCCTCGGATACTTTGGCTTCTCTCTCAATTATGGACGCCAGGATTACCACTTCGTCCAGGGTCATATCCATTTCTTCCATTCTTTCGTACATCTTGTCGGTAATCATTTCGTCAAAACGGGTCAGCATCTTATTGATAGCAGCCACTTCACCTGCTGCCGGGTCAAACTCATAAGTGTCGGGAAACAGATAGCCTTCCAGCCTGTATTTACGATCCTTTGGAATATCATCAATAAAATCAAAATCGAAATCATAGTTGTTGGCCACTTCATCGAACTTTTTCCTGTCAACCACACCTTTTTCTGACAGAAGATCAGCAATCTGCGTGTAAGCATATCCTTCAGGTATTGTAACCCATATGCTCTGATCTTGCTTTGGGTTTGTTGCCAGGATCTTCATCACTTGCCTGTAAGTGAGACCGTTTTTCAGGGTATGAACCCCCGATTTGTATTGACCGTCATACCCTTCAAATTTGGAAATCAGTTTGAACAGAAAAGGGTTTTCAATTATGCCCTTTTCTTTAAGGATACTTGCTATCACTTCGGTGCCTGAACCTAAAGGGATTTCGACAGTGACTGCTTCTTCCGGATCTATTTCCAGCAAGCTTTCATCCAACTTTTCAGTCATGCTCTCAATGACATAGTCGTACGACAAGCGAAAACAAAGGAAGAAAATCACTATCATAAGCAAAAAAGTCATGAGCCAGAAAACAGCCCTATGTCCCCTTTTTTTGCTTTTCTTTTTTCCCTGCTTCATTTTTGCATCACTCATGCACTTACCCCATTCCTATCCTTTTCGTGCCTTCGCCTCGGCTTTTGCCCTCTGCTCGGTATCCAATATTTTCTTTCTCAGTCTTATGCTCTTTGGAGTGATTTCTACCAATTCATCGTCCTTGATAAACTCAAGACACTGCTCAAGGCTCATAATGCGCGGAGGTGTCAGGCGCAGAGCTTCATCCGAGCCGGAAGCACGCATGTTTGTCACATGCTTTTTCTTGCATACATTTACTACAATATCTTCAGACCTGGCATTTTCACCAACTATCATACCCTCATAAACCTTTACGCCTGGAACAATGAAAAGAGTACCCCGCTCCTGTGCATTATAGAGACCGTAGGTAACAGCTTCGCCATCCTCCCATGCTACCATGGAACCCCTTTTTCTTTCCTTGATTTCTCCCTTATATGGTTCAAAACCATGGAATACAGAATTCATTATACCATTTCCTTTTGTATCGGTCAAAAATTCTGAGCGGTATCCGATCAGTCCCCTGGAAGGTATCTTAAACTCCAGGCGCATATAGCCCTGGCTGGCAGAATGCATGTTTACCATTTCCGCCTTTCTCTCGCCCAGCTTTTCCATGACTACCCCCATATACTCCTCGGGAACGTCTATCATCAAGTATTCTACAGGCTCACATACCACTCCGTCTATTTCCTTATATATCACTGTCGGTTTTGAAACCTGAAACTCATATCCCTGACGCCTCATCGTTTCAATCAGAACTGACAGATGCAGCTCCCCTCGGCCATAAACCTTGAAAGCGTCCGGAGAATCTGTCTCCTCAACCCTCAGGCTCACATTGGTTTCCAGCTCTTTAAACAGCCTGTCCCTTAAGTGCCTGGATGTGACATATGTCCCTTCCTTTCCGGCAAAAGGACTGTTGTTCACGCTGAAAGTCATGGATATAGTAGGCTCTTCTATATCCACAAAGGGTAGCGGCTCGGGTGCATCAACATCACAGATGGTTTCCCCTATGGTTATATCTCCCACTCCCGATATGGAGACTATATCACCTACCGTCGCATCCTCGGCTTCAATCCTCTTAAGCCCCTCAAACTTGTATAGCCTGCTTATCTTTATGTTCTCTATGCTTCCGTTTTTTTTGCATATCACGGCCGGCTGTCCTTCTCTTATTGTGCCGCGTTCAATCCTGCCTATGGCAATCCTGCCCACATACTCATCATAATCTATGGTGGACACCAACAACTGCAGGGGTTTATCAAAATATCCCCTCGGAGCCGGCACATGATCCACTATGGTATCGAACAAAGGCTTGAGGTCTTTGTGCTCATCAGCCAGATTGCGTATGGCATATCCATCCTTGGCGGAAGTATAGATGACCGGGAATTCCAACTGTTCATCATCGGCACCCAGTTCAATAAAAAGCTCCAATACTTCATCGATGACTTCGGCAGGTCTTGCGTCCGGCCTGTCAATTTTATTTATAACGACAATTGGCTTGAGGTTAAGCTGCAAAGCTTTTCTCAAAACAAAACGCGTTTGAGGCATTGGTCCTTCAAAAGAATCCACCAGCAGCAATACTCCATCCACCATTTTCAGTGAACGCTCTACTTCACCGCCAAAATCCGCATGGCCCGGAGTATCTACTATATTGATTCTAATTCCATTATAGTTAACAGCAGTATTCTTGGCAAGAATCGTGATTCCCCTTTCCCTTTCCAGGTCGTTGGAATCCATTACCCTCTCCTGAACCTGCTCGTTCTCCCTGAAAATACCGCTCTGTTTAAGCATTCCGTCTACCAGCGTTGTCTTGCCATGATCAACATGAGCAATTATAGCTATATTTCTAATGTCCTCTCTAACTCTTTCCACAAATATTCTCCTTCTAGTGCTATATGTTTACAATAAACATAATAATTCTAATTTAACCCTAATTTCTTGTCAATGTTTTTTCAAGGTACCCATGGAGCCCGTTAATATTGTTTGAGGTGCTGATAAAATTTATAGGGTGTATATTTTTCATGCTTGTATTACCAACCGGGCACCCTTTGCGGCGAATGCCATGCCGGCGGTCTTATGTCTCCGTCAGCATCATCCGCATGCAACGAAGCAATGTCAATATTTCCATGGCAGTATGGCCCAATAACTCATATAAACATGAAAAACCGGTTTTCAGGCAGTCTGGCAAAACCGGCTTTTCCTTGTTTTACATCAGCAAGTTTCAGCTGTAACTTTCTTTCAGATAAATCCCATAATTTATCGGGTTATCGATTCAAAACCTTTAGCATGAAATGCGGTCTTTGAAAATGATGGCATGAACTTATTCAATCAGGTCACTTCAACTCAACCACGGTTACGCCGGTTTCACCTTCCCCATATTTCCCAAGGCGGAAACTACCCACATGCCGGTTTGTTTTCAGGAACTGATGTATCCCGCTTCTCAGCACCCCGGTACCTTTGCCGTGAATTATGGATATCTCCCTTAACCCTGCAATTGCCGCATCATCCAGAAATTTGTCAACATTTTCTATGGCTTCATAAAGGGTTTGACCTCTTACATCCACTTCCGTAGTTATGGTTTTTGCCTTGGACATGCCAATCTTTCCAATACCCATGGCTTTCTTTATTTCCTCTTTCTGTTCATCAACGCGCTTCAGGTTGGAGACATGCACATTTATCTTCATGATTCCGGCCTGTATGATCGCTTCACCGCTCTCATCCGGGGGGCTGATGACAGTTCCTTTTTGGTTCAGGTTCACTATGAGCACGCTTTCTCCGGGTTTCAAATTCTCAGGAGGATTTACAAAGCCACGTTTGGGCATGGCAGAATCCGCCAGGGAATCCTCGATTTCATTCAGCCTGTTTTTAAGTTTCATCCTGAACTGCTCAGCTTCTTTTCTCTTTTCCACTATCTCCTGTTCTTTTTCGATGCGCTTCATCTCATTCAGAATGTCCTCTGCTTCTGCCTTGGCACTGAGAATGATTTTCCGCGCTTCCTCCCTTGCTTCTCTGAGCAGCTTTTCTTTCTGCTGGCCCAACTTTTTTTTCTGCTCCTCCAGTTCCTTTTTCATGTTTTCTATTTCAATCCGGTAGCTTTGAGCCTTCATTCTTTCCTTTTCAGCTTCACTCCTATTTTTCTCAATGTTCATCAGCAAGTCCTCAAACTTGATGTCCTCCTGGGTAAGGAATTCCTTTGCCCTCTCAATAATGTCCTCTCCCAGCCCCAATCTTTTGGAAATGGCAAAGGCATTGCTCTTTCCCGGCACCCCGATGAGGAGCTTGTATGTCGGCTTCAAAGTTTCCACATCAAACTCGCAGCAGGCATTTTCAACACCTTTTGTCGATATGGCATAAACCTTTAACTCACTGTAATGAGTTGTAGCCACAGTTGTTGAACCTTTCTGGTGTAGACATTCCAGGATTGCCATAGCCAGGGCGGCTCCTTCCGTAGGGTCGGTGCCCGCGCCCAGTTCATCAAACAGTACGAGGGATTTATCATCGACTTTGTCCAGTATCCCCACTATGTTCTTCATGTGGGAAGAAAAAGTGCTCAGGCTCTGTTCTATGCTCTGCTCATCTCCTATGTCGGCAAACACCTTTTCAAAAACATTCATCACAGTACCTTCATTGGCAGGCACGTGCAGCCCTGCCTGCATCATCAGGGTAAAAAGTCCTACGGTTTTCAGTGTAACGGTTTTTCCCCCGGTATTGGGTCCCGTAACCACCAGAGTGTTAAAATCCTCTCCAATCCAGAAATCTATTGGCACTACCGCTTTTTGGTCAAGTAGAGGGTGTCTTCCTTTTTTTATAACTACCCGGCCGTCTTTGTTCAGCTTTGGACACACGCACTTGTAGTCCGTGCTCATTTTCGCCTTTGCAAAGATGAAATCAAGACGGGCCAGTAATGATATGTTGGACTTCAGCCCTTCAAGAATGGTCGAAACTTCCGAGGTCAGTTCATACAAAATCCGTTCTATCTCAGCCTGTTCCTTAATCTTAAGCTGCCTGATGTTATTATTGGCCTCCACCACTGCCATCGGCTCTATAAACAAAGTCGCTCCGCTGGCTGAAGAATCATGGATCAGGCCCGGCACCTCGCTCCTGTACTCCTGTTTCACCGGAATTACATATCGGTCGCCTCTCATGGTTACTATGGATTCCTGCATGTACTTCTGAAACCTGGAAGACTTAATAATATCATTCAGCTTATCCTTGATAGAATTCTGGGCATCCTTTATTTTTCTTCTGATATCGGCCAAGGTGGGGCTCGCATCATCTGCCAGCTCTTCCTCATTTACCACGGCCATTCTTATCCTGTCTTCTATCCTTTTGTTTGGAACAAGGCAGTTTATAAGTTCATTTACAGTGTTATCGCTTTCCATTGCGACGCTTTCACTGCCGTAGGTTTTTAGATTACGGCATGCCCTTAGTACATCGGAAACTTTCAGAAGCTCCCCGGGGTTTAATACCGCCCCCATCTCAACCCGTCTCAAAATCGCTCTTATATCATGCAGTCCGCCCAGGGGAGGGCTTCCTTTTCTGACAATGAAGCTAACACCGTCACTGGTTTCTTTCAGGCTTTGTTCCACCCTGGAAAAATCCGTCTCAGGCTTCAATGCTTCCGCCATCTCCCTGCCCAACTCAGATGCGGTCAAGTCTGCAAGCCTCTTTATAATCTTATCGAATTCCAACACTCTAAGTGCCCTGTCATCCATATAAGTAAAACCTCTCTCAAATAATGATTTTCCATGCATTTTCCACAATACGGTCTCAGATTATTCAAAGGTACCAGCATTACAATTTAAATTTTACACATTTCATGTAACTATTATAGCACATCAAGTCAAATTATCAGACTACCCGCAGATAAATGGGGCTATCGGCACGAAAACAAAAAATGAAAGCGTACTGATCAATCCCTGAACTTTTTTCTCAAGGGGGAAAACAGCCAAAAGCCAAGCAGCATGCTTGCCAGGCAAGCAGATATTCCCGCAGTCATGGGCAAAAACAGAGACAAAGCCTGGATCCTGGAAAGTTCTGGATAGGAAGCAATTAAAGCCAAAGCCTTAACAGCAGTAATCATAATTAAGAACGCTATCCCGCAAAGCTGGACAATATAGTGTTTTTCCAGCAGGTTGATCGCGCAACCTGCAATAAATATTACTATAAAAACATCAAAAGAGTATGATATAATGCTGTCCATCTTCCTTTCACCTGTTACCAATTATTACCATCAATTTTAATACATGATGGACAACTTTTCAATATTTATGTTTACGGTCCAACAGGTGATAATTTGTTTATACCGGGACAGCATATGAAAATCTTCCTAAAAACCAGTGCCTTATCTGCAATGCAACAGAAAACATTGCAGCAACACCTCTAGACACGAAGCTTACTTCTTATCCTGCTCATGTAGTACTGTACAAAAAGCGTATAAGCGTAATCATAGACTACAAAAACCACCTCAACGGCAGCAAGCAGAATCCACCACGGATATTTTTCCAGATTCACAGGTATGAGCCCGCGGGCAAAAAAAGCCACTGCAAACACGAAAACATTGAAATATAAAAGTTTAAAAACGTACTCCAGCACCAACCTGTTGAGCTTTTCTATATAATACTTTATAATCCCGTATATTCCAAAGAATAATATATACGGCACCAACGCCATTTTATTGGGCAGAATAAGAGAAAGCAGGCATGATGCAAGGTAAAAAACCCATCCGGCCCTGATACCAAGCTCCACTATCACCACAGATACAAAAAAAGAGCTTAAGGCATACAGGGACATTTCATTTACAGGTGAAGTAGTTGCCAGAAAAAGAGTTATGATAACTATTGCCAGCAACACGCCGCTTAAGGCAGTTTTACGCGTATTCATTGCATTTTTGTTGTTTGTCACCATTAAAAGTCCCCCATAACCCTTTACTTAAAGCTGCTTTTGCAAAGCAGCAGCATCCTGTCAGACCAGTTGACTCAGCTCATCATGCGCTTTGTAAATCAACAGCACCCTATAAGATCTCCGCCGGTACATTCACAGCAGCAATCAGCGCACCACAGAAACTGGCATAGGGTACAAAGGTCGTCATTCCTGCTGTAACCCCTGCCATAAGCAGTTTGCCTGTATGCGGCATTGCTCATGTTCATCTGGTTTAACGCATTTCTGTATTCAAAGTTTGAAGGATCCATATTTACGGCTGTCTGTATGCTGGAGTATGCCTCATCATACCAGCCTCTTCGCTGAAAAACCAGTCCTCGCAGGAAGTACCACTCGGCGGATCTGTCATTGGTGCTGTTGAGCATGCTTTCAGCTGCGCTGATATTGCCCATCTGTATATTTCTTCTTACTTGGCTGTAAAACTCATTATTATTGCGACTTCCATAGCTTTCACGGCTTTGTCCCCAGGAACCGCTCCTGTTTCCCCCGGACTGGTTTTTCATCAGGTAATCATAGGCTTCATTTATTTCCCTCAGCTTTTCCTCTGCCAGCCCAGACAGGGGATTATCACGGTACTGATCCGGATGATACTTTTTGACCAGTTCCCTATATGCTTTTTTTATCTCTTCCTCACTGGCATTTTCCCTTACACCTAACACTTCATATGGATTTTTCAATTTTCTTACAACTCCTTGCGTTAAGAATTTGTTCCGTTTTCTTTAACATTCCCATATAAATAATGTTTTCAAGAATTCCTTTATTGCGCTTTATTTCCAGCAGCTCATATGTCTTCGCCAGCTGATTCAGGGTATAAACCAGATTAAATTCCACCTTTTCCCTGATTCTCTCCCTGAAGCTGTCTACATCACTGTTGGCATAATTAAACTGATATATAAAAGGATTGTATGTTTTTTTTCTTATGTCATCCTCCAAATCATTGTAGGCATCAATAATATAAATCCATCTGCCAATATTGTAACCCATCCATTTCAGTATATCAGATTGCTTTTCGTCCTTACAGGTTTCAGGATAATACATAATTTCTTCCATGAGCCGCGCAAAAGGCTCCGCTGCCCTGTCCATCGAGTTACAGCACTCTTTTTCCAGTTTCTCCAGTTCTCTCAACCGGTGAGAGATTATTTCACATTTTTCTGCATATTTCCTTTTAATCTTTTTAAAGGCACTTTCCAAAAACAATGCAGCCGCTCCGGATTTGATTGATTTTTCATCTCTCCAGTCATCTTTTAGTTTGTAGTACGCAAGAATAATGTTAATGTCTGAAGCATAGTCAATAATATCGCTGTTTTTGATGACACCCCTTTTTCTGGACGGATGTACAATACAGCGTTCCATTTTTAAATCATTTTCCACTTCTGAAATCGAAGACAATAATATTGCAAGAAAGGTAGAATCATAATTCAGAGTAAGCCTTGGAATTTGTCCGTATCTGTTTGCAATAGACTTGCATATGCCGCAATAGTACGCTCTGAACAGTTCGTATTCCTTGATTTTCAACTCCGGTTTTTCCGGAAAAATATACCCGAACATCCTGTACTCCCTAATGTTTATATATCTTATATTTATCCAAAGGCATATATTTTAAACTTCATATAAAAGCTGAAATTATACCTGCAGTGTCCATGTCACTAAAATCACCGGGTATGAACAATAAAACGGATTAACCGCAGAAATGCAAGACACCCTTCAAGATACCGAAACATGCCGGGAAAGCATGAAAACTGCCATTGGAGTTTGTAGAATGCCATGTAAACAAAACTTACTTCGACTCCCTGCTTATCTTTCTGTATGATATCACATACATGACAAAGGCAAACAGTGCTGCAACAACTGCCACGCTTATCAGTATGCTTGTAATTGTGTCAGAATAAACGTTATGAAAATTCTTCATTTTAAATATGATTGTCATGATTATGGCAATATAAAAGACTACCGTTGCAAGCTTGCCATACCAGCTTGCCTGTACTATGACGTTCCTTTTATACAGTGAGATGCTTCCTATGCCCATGAATACCTCTTTGGCCACCACCACAATCAGAACTATAACGGGGATTAAATCCTGGAGAGTCAATAAAACCAGGGCGGTAATCTGCATCAGTTTATCCGCCACAGGATCAGCAAGTTTGCCGAAAGAAGTCACCATATTGAATTTTCTGGCTATGTAGCCATCCAAAATATCCGTTATACCGCTGATTACGAACAGAATTATAGCTGTAGAATACTGCTCTTTATACAGATAACCCCCAAAGATAGGTATTAGTATAAATCTTACTGCTGTTAAAATATTCGGGATATTCACCAACTCACCACCTATAGTAAACTAATTTTGCCCTGATTCATGGCTTCCAGACGGATAATCCGGTAACCGGGCCTTTACTCCATGCATTTCTGCAAAAGTTCGTAAACATGTGGCGCACGCTTTTTGATATTTACAGGCTTTAAATCCTTGTCTGTCCAGACATGCATGGTCTCACCGCTGGCTAATATTTCCTCATCCCCGGCTTTGCATACATCATAGCGGAAAACAATCCGTGTATAAGTAATTTCCTTAATTGATGTCCTAACCACCACTTCATCTCCATATCTGGCCGGAGACTTGTACTTGCAGTTCAACTCCAGGAGAGGAAGCAGCAAGCCTTCTTCCTCAATACTGTAATAGGGCATGCCCATTATTTTTGTAAAGTCGGTTCTTCCGGCCTCAAACCAAACAGGATAATTGGAGTGATGCACTATACCCATTTGATCTGTTTCGGCATATCTTACAACCAAATACGTCTCTGAAATTAACATAATATCACCTGTCAGTGAAGTTCAGTATCATCCCAGGGATAGAGACTTTATCTGGGCAATTGAGTAATATAAATTCCGAATTCGAAAGCCAAGCCTTGCCGGATTCCCGGTTGTCGTAATGAAACCAAAGGGATGGAAACTATAACGCCAGAATCTTGTTTAACTCGATCAGGCTTTCGTCTATTCTCTTCTTCATATTTAAAGCTTCATTTATTTCAATGTCAACCAGTTTATTATCTTTCAAAGCTATTATTCTGTTGGTAACTCCGTCTTTGAGAAGTTCAACCGCTTTTGCTCCCATTCTGCTGGCCATTACCCTGTCATATACCGTAGGACTGCCTCCCCTTTGAAGGTGTCCCAGTATGGTGGCTCTGGACTCCACCCCTGTCTTTTCTTCTATTTCTTTCGATATATCAATTGCGCCCCCAACCCCTTCAGCCACAATAACCACATAGTGCTTCTTGCCTCTGTTTCTGCCTTCTATTATCGGCTTGATGACATCCTTGTTGATATCGAAACTTCTCTCCGGAAGCAGAATAACTTCTGCGCCTCCTGCTATTCCAACATTTGCGGCAATATACCCTGCGTGTCTGCCCATAACCTCAAGAACGCTGCACCTTTCATGGGAATATGCCGTATCACGTATTTTGTCAATCGCATCCTGTACAGTATTGCATGCTGTATCGAATCCAATGGTATAATCGGTACAGCCTATATCATTGTCAATTGTTCCCGGCAAACCCATAACATGCATGCCATGATTGCACAAATCCCTGGCACCGCGGAATGAACCGTCCCCTCCTATCACTACAATTGCATCAATTCCAAAAACCCTTGCCATTGAAATTGCTTTTTCTATGCCTTCTTCCGTCTTGAATTCCGGGCTTCTTGCTGTCTGAAGGATTGTTCCTCCTCTGTGAATAATATCTGAAACCGACCTTAAAGTCATTTCGGTAAAATCACCATAAATAAGTCCATTATAGCCTTTTTGAATTCCAAACACTTTCATTCCGTAATATATACCGGTTCTTACCACCGCTCTTATGGCGGCATTCATTCCCGGAGCATCTCCTCCGCTGGTAAGTACACCAATAGTTCTAATCTCAGACATGATTTTCCTCCTCATTAAATATCAAACCCGTGAATGTAACCACAAACACGGGAATATCTGGCAATACTGACACACCAATCCGCAGACCAGTTTAATACCCCTTTTCTATAATGACACTGTGTGCTTCTTCAACTTCTGCTTCAGGTACCAATACTTCAAAGTAATTATCACCATTGTCATGATTCTTGCTGATAGGTCTGAGTTTGACTAATATACCTTCATTTGTAAGTAATTCTTGTAGCTTTGTGGCGATTTCCTTGCTCTGTGCCATATATACTACAGTCCACATATAAACACGCCCCTTTTATATAAAGTCGGCACACTGCCAATTTATAGGAATTATCATTTAATCTTCCTTGTTATCATAACGGGGCAAAACCGTCCCGCATTGGTGAAAAGCATGCCGTAACTGATTATGCAATTCCTCCCTTTATTCTATATATAATATCTATCTGTACCTGGATTCACAATCTCAAAACTCCAAAGTATGAAAAAACACCTCGTCATAACTATATATTATTTACCATTAAAAATCAATATAAAATTTGGCATCATGGAACTTTGCAACCCTACAGCACTTTTACATTGGATTCTCCAAAGCGCGTCTTTAACTCTGACAACAAACTCTGATTCAGATTCACCCAGTAATCCCTCTCAAGAACTCTCGCCTTTTGGTCCCCCTGTTTATACACGTAAACCGGCGTGTTCCCGCAAAAGTATTTCAGCATGCACATGGTGGAATGCATTAGTTTTTCATCCTTATCATTGTCGTATATGATATAGAGTTTCTTCGGGTTCAGTTTAACCAGAGGTTTGACCTCATCACACAGTATTTTGGGGGTTTCTTCCTCCTTAATGCTTACTCTTCCATGTACCAGCACAATGCTTTCTTCTTTCAGAAGAGATGCATATCTCTCCAAAACGGCAGGAAACACAATAAGTTCCATGGGGCCATAAACATCTTCCAAAGTCACAAATGCCATAAGATTATTGTTTTTCGTAGTTTTTGTCTTCTTGTCGGTTATTATTCCGCCAACTGTTACCGACATGCCGTCCACGATGCCCCGGATGTCACCTGTATTTACACTGCTTTCATCCCCGGGCTCATGAAAGTTTAACTCGGAGCTGAACAACGTAACCTGAGCGTTAATCTCATCTTCATATTCGCTTAAGGGATGCCCTGAGATATATAATCCCAGCATTTCCTTCTCCATTGACAGGAGCATTTTTTTCGGATACTCCTTTATATCGGGGTAATCCTCCCGCGCCATCACAAATTCCCCCGCCTCTTCTGACAGTTCAAAGAAGGATAACTGGCCTTCCGTATTTTTTTTCCTTTCCTGCTGTATCCCGTCCAGCATTTTTTCATAAACTGCCATGAGCTGAGATCTGTATACCTTAAGGGAATCAAAGGCGCCACACTTGATAAGGCTCTCAACACTCCGTTTGTTCACATCCCTGCTGTCCACCCTCTCGCAGAACTCTCTGAAAGTCCTAAAACTTCCGTTTCTCTCCCTTTCATCGATTATTGCCTTTACCGCTCCCTCTCCGACATTTTTAACTGCCGCCAGGCCAAACCGGATCTTACCTCCCACCACCGTAAACTTGACACTGCTTTCATTTATGTCGGGAGGCAGTACTTCTATATTCATCTGCTTGCACTCATAAACGTACTCGGCTATCTTCTCATTGCTCCCAAGAAAACTGTTCAAAAGAGCAGCCATGAATTCCACTGGATAATAATGCTTAAGCCATGCAGTCTGGTATGCCACCACTGCATAGGCAGCTGCATGGGATTTGTTGAAAGCATAGCTGGCAAAATCCATCATTTCATCGAATATCTTATGAGCGGTTTTTTCATCAACCCCGTTCCTTAAGGCGCCTTTTACCACAACATTTCCTTTCTCATCGGTTATGCCGTATATAAAATTCTGCCTCTCCTGCTCCATTACGCTATGTTTCTTCTTGGCCATTGCCCTTCTTACAAGATCCGCCCTTCCCATGGAGTACCCGGCCAAATCGCGGACTATCTGCATGACCTGCTCCTGATATACCATGCATCCATAGGTGACATTCAGAATTTTCTCCAGCAAAGGATGATCATACTTGACCTTGGATGGGTCCTTTTTACATTGGATATATCTGGGGATTTGATCCATGGGTCCGGGACGATACAGGGAAATTCCGGCAATAATATCCTCCAGGGATGACGGTTGAAGCTCTTTCATGAACTGAGTCATTCCTGCGCTTTCCAGCTGGAAGACTCCGGAAGTTTTCCCCTCACCGATCATTTTGAACACTTCCGGATCGTCCATTTCCAGGCTGTCTATATCTATTTCAACACCATGGTTTTTCTTTATGAGGTCCAGGGCATCCCTTATTACGGTTAGGGTCCTGAGACCGAGAAAATCCATTTTCAAAAGGCCCAGTTCCTCAAGAGTGCCCATGGGAAATTGGGTGGTGATACTGCCTTCATTTTTCTGGAGCGGAACATAATTGACTATCGGTTCCTTTGATATGACCACTCCGGCCGCATGGGTCGAAGCATGCCTCGGCATGCCCTCGAGCTGCCTTGCGGTATCTATTAGGTCAGCAATTATCGCATCGCTTTCGTACCGTTTTCTGAGTTCCGGATTGATTTCCAAAGCCTTGTCGATGGTCATTCCTATCTGGAAGGGAACCATTTTTGCGATGGCATCCACCTCATTGTAGGGTATGTCCAGGGCACGGCCTACGTCCCTTATGGCTGCTCTGGCTGCCATGGTACCAAAGGTTATTATCTGCGCCACCCTGTCTTTGCCATACTTTCTGACGACGTAGTCGATAACTTCGCCTCTTCTTTCATAGCAAAAATCTATATCTATATCCGGCATGCTTATCCTTTCGGGATTCAGGAACCTTTCAAAAAGCAGATTGTACTTGATTGGATCTATATTTGTAATCCCGAGGCAGTAGGCAACAAGGCTGCCAGCGGCGGAACCTCTTCCCGGCCCGACCATGATGCCGTTATCCTTTGCATACTTTATAAAATCCCAGACTATGAGGAAATAGTCCACATATCCCATGTGCTTTATGACAGAAAGCTCATATTCAAGCCTTTCCGTGTACTCATCCTTTTTGTCACCGTACAGGCGTGCCAGTCCGTCCATGCACAGCTCTTTCAGGTATTCATAGGGATCCTTGCCTTCCGGTGCCTTAAACTCCGGCAGATGGCGCTGACTGAAGTCCAGTTCGACATTGCAGCGTTCTGCAACTTTAAGCGTATTTTCCACAGCCTCGGGTATGTTCCTGAACAACTGCCTCATCTCTTCAGCAGACTTCAAATACACCTCATCGGTGGAAAAGGTCATCCTGTCCTCATCATTAATGCTTTTGCCGGTTTGTATGCACAGCAGTATCTCATGGGTCCTGGCATCCTCTTTTCTCAAGTAATGGGCATCATTGGTTGCAATGACGGGTATGCCTGTTTCTCTGCTGAGTTTTATCAGTTTCTGATTGACCAGGTTTTGCTCTTTTATGCCGTTTGCCTGAAGTTCAAGATAGAAATTATCCTGTCCGAATATCTCATTATATTTTAATGCTATTTTCCTGGCTTTTTCGTAATCATTCCTGAGCAATGCCTTGGGTATGTCTCCGGACAGGCAGGCACTGAGGGCAATAAGTCCGTCACTGTATTTCTCCAGGACTTCCATATCCACCCTTGGCCTGTAGTAAAAGCCCTCGGTAAAACCTATGGAGACAATCTTCATCAGATTTTTATACCCATCCATGTTTTTTGCCAGCAATACAAGATGACCCGGATCTGAATCAACACCGGGCTGCTTGTCAAACCTGCTTCTCTCAGCCATGTATACTTCACAGCCCAAGATGGGCTTTATACCGTTATTGACAGCTTCCTTATAAAAATCAACCACACCATACATCACGCCATGATCCGTTATGGCTATGCTTTTCATTCCCAGTTCAACCGCGCGCTTTATAAGCTTTTTTATCCTGTTGGCACCATCCAGCAGGCTGTACTCGGTGTGTACATGCAGATGTACAAAGTCACCGGCTGCATTTGCTGCAACTGCTTTTTCCATTATTTTGACATCCTCCATATCACTTTTATGCTTTAATTATACCATTGTTTGTCTCTTTTGCTCAAACAAAAAAGATGCATAAAAATGCATCCCTTTCTCTTTCATGTAAAACGGCCCTTGTTCTGCATAAACAACCCCAGCCTACAGGTCGCATACACCTTCAATCAGCACATTGGATTTTTTGGTCAAATCAATTTTATAATTCTTTTTGAGCCTTTTCCCATTCTTATTATACATAATTTTCACCACCGGGCGGGTGGGCATATCCTTGTTTGCATTGGCAACCAGGCCCCGTTCTCCGGTATTCAGTATAACCCCGGTACCCACCTGGTACAAAGGCAGATAACTTACGAAAGCATTCACTATTTTCCTGTCAAAGTAATTTGAGCTGAAATCGGTGATATACTCAATTGCCTCATTAAGCTTCATCTTTTTTCTGTATACGCGATCCGTGGTCAAAGCGTCAAAAACATCGGCTACTGCTACAATCCTGGCACATTCGTGAATATTCTCGTGTTTCAGATGCATGGGATATCCGCTTCCGTCATATCTTTCATGATGTCCTATGGCAATAAATGCTGAAATCATGCTGATATTCTTGTTTTGCTTAAGGATACCATATCCGTATATCGTATGTTTCTTAATTTCCTCAAACTCCTCATCTGTAAGCTTAGCCGGCTTTTTCAATATGTTTTCGGGAATCCTGAGCTTACCGATATCATGAAGGATCGCTCCGATGCCAAGGTCCTTTAATCGACGAATATTGTAACCAACACCTATGCCCATGATCAGTGAAAGCATGCAAACATGTATTGAATGCTCAAAAGTGTACTCATCCACCCATTTCATGCTGGCTAAAATTGATATGATACCCTTGTCGCAAAGAATCTCTTCCATTAATCTATAAATTGTATCCCTTACCTTTGGATTGCTGGCAGAAGGCATCAAATAACGGCAATCAATACGTTTTTCCAGTATTTGTTTGGCATGATTGTATGTATATTTATAATATGAATCAGGTAAACTGATCAGACAATAATTATCATCTTCCACATAAACCTCACTGATATTAGCTTCATGCAACACCTGCAAATGATTCTTGCTGATTTTGGTGCCTGCCTGAAGAAGCAATTTCCCCTCTTCATTAAAGACTGACTTGGCAAGCACTTCCCCTGTTATTTTCTCATTTATGGGCAATCTGTGCATCTTATTCCTCCAGCATTTTCAAATGTTAGTGATTGCCTTGCTGATAGGTGTAACTCCTTGCGTTAAATCTCACGCAAAACATTACTTGTCCAAACAATACAGCGAAATGAAATATTAATACATTCGACAATTTTTATATAAATCCTGCAATCAAAATCAAAAAGCCTACCAAGTTCCTAATAAAATTATTAAAAAAATGAACTCCAGTCCCATGCAATAGGTCTGGAGTCCCGTGCAATTTTCAGTTTGCAAGCGATTTCCTAACATATTTTTACATAATTGTCAATGATTTAACAAGTCCTCCACTACAGACAGAACGCCTTTTTTCAGTTCCTCCATGTTTTTCCGGGACAAGTCCAAACTGGATGCCGTCACGCCATAATAAATCTTTATCTTGGGCTCCGTCCCGGACGGTCTTATACAAAACCAGGAATTGTCACCAAATTCATAATACAAGACATCCGATTCAGGCAGGGTTATTATTTCCCTTTGATTGAGGACAAGGTCATACCTGTAACCATTCAAATAATCACGTACAGCTTTGGCCTCATAATTTCCGAACCTTGATATTCTGTCTTCCCTGAGTCTTGTCATTGCATATTTAATCTTTTCAAGGCCGCTCTTCCCTTCCAGGGTGAATGTGGTTAATTCCTCAAGAGAATACCCATACCTGGAATAAATCTCCTGCAGGCCCTCATACAGAGACATGTTCCTTGTCCTGTAATATGCCGCCATCTCTGCAATGAGCATTGAAGCTACCACGGCATCCTTGTCCCTTGCAAAAGTACCTGCCAGGTATCCAT